>Ga0214192_1001675_pt1 | contig 12085 bp, 8 predicted proteins | sample TroBogEpilimnion_44_FD_153030 | JGI IMG/M metagenome (GOLD analysis project Ga0214192, IMG submission 153030) | Freshwater microbial communities from Trout Bog Lake, WI - 29JUL2008 epilimnion | ecosystem: Environmental > Aquatic > Freshwater > Lake > Epilimnion/Euphotic zone | place: Trout Bog... | reverse complement strand
ATTTAGGATCAGAATTAATTTGGTGGGGTTCATTTCAATATGTAATCCCCTTTCTGAATAGTTAAACACGCCCTCTGAAAAGTATAGACCAGCTTCTGAAAAGTGTACAGTGCCTTCTGAAAAGTGCAAACCATCTTCTGAAAAGTGTATGGTGCCTTCTGAAAAGTACAAACTGTCTTCTGAAACGTGTATGGTGCCTTCTGAAATGTGTAAACCATCTTCTGAAAAGTGTGACCTGTCTTCTGTAAAGTGCATAGTGCCTTCAGAAAAGTACATCCTCTCTTCTGAAAAGTGTATGGTGCCTTCTGAAAGGTACAAACTGTCTTCTGAAAAATTTACTCTTAAAACCTTATTTTAAAAAGAAGCTGCAGTCACTATTGCAGTATCCGCAGCACCTGATTCCTAAGAAGATTTATATTTCAATAAAAAATGGTTGATTACATGATGTTTTTATAGGTTCCAAATTTAAGTTTCGAGATCTGCTTATATTCGGGGCTATTGGCGCCAAAGACAGATTTGATATAGTTTTTCGAGTCGTTACCCATGTGAACCAACCCGGTTATGGGTTGATAAAGCACCTTTTCGCGGTTCATACGTGACTGATCCAACTGAATTTGGGTATCGGCAACCAACTGATTATCCAATGTCAGTTCTGCATGAAAAGCTGATAATGCATCAACTGTTAAGTCAGTCTCATTGGGTTTATAAGCCGGGAAGCTGGCGAGAAATTGGATCAGCCTATAAAAATTGTCCAGTTGCTTTTCGTATCCCGACTTATGGGAAGCGTTTTCTTTTACCATCAAAGGGTCTGCCACGGCATCATTAACAGTAGGCTTAGATTTAATTGCATTGACCCGACCTCTTTGAATTAAATAGATCAATGAACGGATATGCACCCTGGCAGACTCGTCAGCCACGAGTGATTTAAATGCATTTCCGGCACGGGTTGCAAGTTTACCCATCGAATCGAATGCTTTACCGCGTACATTCTTTGCATTTGTATTGGCAGGCAGGACGCTGTCTACCGCATTTACGGCACCAAGGCCAAGAAGATATGCGGCTTGTAAGGCCGCCGGGGTGATTAGGGCATTTGCCGGATTATAGGTATCACCATAACCCAGAATAGCGGAATTCAACATTTTCAGGTTGGTCACATTGGTGTTGGCGCCTGAGGATAGATTACTTGTCATCATACAAATTTCACGATTAAGAATTTAATAATTCAAACCATCTATTTATTGAATAACATCTTTAGGATTACCTAAAATACGAAATATTTTGAAATAAATTGATATTATTCTGAATTATTTTCATTTTAGTCTCTCAATATCAATACTTTTTGATCTCCGCCTTATTAAATATCCTAAATTTTCATCTGATATCTATTATTACAGAGTCCTCATAATTGAAAATCCATTGGAGAGAAATTATTGAATGAAACCAGTCCAGTAAGATTATGGGGGTATAATCACTAAGGAAAGCCAAAGTCAAATGAACCTTGGTTTAAGAAAGATCTCAGTTTGCAGGGTCTATAATCCTGATAATTTAACTTAAGTAGTTGAAAAATAACAAATAAAACATTCATTTAAATCCTGGAAGAATTAAATATGAAAGCTCAATCTTAACAAATTAGAATTTTTATGTACTTTAACCGGATAAATACAGATCCTTGATTCAATGCCTAACCAGAATCCGGAACAAATTGCAAGAGATCAAATTGATAAGCAGTTAGCTGCTTGTGGCTGGCTTATTCAGGGTATTCATAAGGTCAATCTTCATGCTGGCATTGGTGTTGCTGTCAGAGAATATGTTACAGATGTTGGTCCTGCTGACTATGTATTATTTGTGGATGGTAAACCCTGTGGAGTAATTGAAGCTAAAAAAGAAGATGAGGGGCATAAATTAAATGTGCATGAAGGGCAATCTGAGGGTTATGCAGCAGCAAAGCTCAAGCACCTAAAAAATGATCCATTACCTTTTGTTTATATCAGTACCGGGGAACTGACAAGATTTACAGATTTCACAGATCCTAAACCAAGAGCCAGAGAATTATTCAGCTTTCATAAACCTGAATGCCTCAGAGAATGGCTGAAAAAAGATAAATCACTCAGGAAAAGATTACAGGATTTACCAGCTCTGCAAAATTTTGGATTAAGAGAATGTCAGGTAAATGCTATCACCAATCTTGAAGTTTCCTTTAAAGAAAACAGACCAAGAGCATTAATCCAGATGGCAACTGGCAGTGGAAAGACCTTTACAGCCATTACCACCATTTACAGACTGCTGAAATTTGCTAAAGCAAAAAGAGTTTTGTTTTTGGTGGACACCAGAAATCTTGGGGAACAGGCAGAACAGGAATTTATGTCATTTGTCCCCAATGATGACAACAGGAAATTTACTGAACTGTACAGTGTTCAGAGGTTGAAATCAAGCTATATTGCCACAGACAGTCAGGTGTGTATCAGCACCATTCAGAGGCTGTATTCCATTTTAAAAGGAACAGATCTGGATGAACAACAGGAGGAAGTAAATCCCAATGAATATAAGTATCAGGCAAAGGTAATCCCACCTGTTGAATATGATCCAAAAATGCCTGTTGAGTTTTTTGATTTCATTGTGATTGATGAATGTCACAGGAGCATTTACAACCTGTGGAAACAGGTACTGGAATACTATGATGCTTTTGAAATAGGTTTAACTGCAACTCCTGATAAAAGAACCATTGGTTACTTTGATCAGAATCTGGTGAGTGAGTATTCTCATGAAATGGCTGTTGCTGATGGTGTAAATGTTGGATATGATGTTTTTATTATTGATACTAAGATTACACAGCAGGGAGGAACACTCTGGCAGGGTGAATACATTGAACACAGGGAAAGACTGAGCAGGAAAAAAAGAATGGAATTGCAGGATGAAGATGAGAATTATTCATCACAGCAGTTGGATAAAGATGTAGTTAACCCCAATCAGATCAGAACCATCATCAGGAGTTTCAAAGATCATTTGCCCTCCATCTTTAAAGAGAGATTAGACCAGAATGGAAACTTTGAAGTTCCCAAAACCTTAATCTTTGCTAAAACTGACAGTCATGCTGATGACATCATCAAGATTGTGAGAGAGGAATTTGGTGAAGAAAATAAGTTCTGTAAAAAGATCACCTATAACTCAGATAAAGACAAAAAGGATTCAGAGGATAACATCACAGAAAAAGGAGAAGATCCAAAAACCACCCTTTCACAATTCAGGAATGATTATCATCCCAGAATAGCAGTAACTGTTGATATGATTGCAACTGGTACTGATGTGAAACCTTTGGAGTGTCTGGTTTTTATGAGAGATGTGAAAAGCAAGAATTACTTTGAGCAGATGAAAGGGAGAGGAACCAGAACTATTGATCTGGATAGTTTAAGAAAGGTTACACCAACTGCCAAAACCACCAAAGACCATTTTGTTATCATTGATGCCATTGGTGTAACCAGAAGTCTGAAAACTGACAGTAGACCATTGGAGAAAAAACCAGGAATCCCATTAAAAGAGTTATTACAGGCAATTGCTGTTGGAGCAAGAGATGAAGAACTGTTTACTTCACTGGCAAATAGGTTAACCAGATTGGATAAGCAAATTACACCAAAGGAGAAACAGAAGTTTGCAGAAATGGCAAATGGGAAAACCATTTCTCAGGTAGTAAAAGATTTATTGAATGCTTTTAACCCTGATGTATTAGAGGAAATAGAGGGTAAAGTTAGAAATGAAAATAGTAGTTCTTCTCCTGATGATATTGAGAAGGCTGTCAAAACTCACATTGAAGTATTTCAGACTGAATCTGCCAAAGTGTTTACTGGTGAACTCAATGAGTATATTGAAAATGTAAGGAAAGCCCTTGAACAGAAAATTGATTTAGCCAATCCTGATGAAGTAACCCATATTGGTTGGGATCAGGAGAATAAGGATAAAGCAAATGAACTGATTCTTTCTTTTTCAGAATGGATGAAACAGCACAAGGATGAATTAACAGCATTGCAGATATTTTATAACCAGCCTTTCAGAAGAAGGGAACTCACTTATACCATGATCAAGGAGGTACTGGAAAAACTGCAAAGTGATAAACCTTCTCTTGCTCCATTAAGTGTCTGGAGAGCATATGAAGCATTGGAAGAATGTAATGGTTCTCCAAGAAATGAGTTAACTGCCATTGTTTCATTGATCAGGAAAGTAACTGGATTAGATTCCAACCTTACAGCATATGACAAAACCGTGGATAAGAATTTTCAGGATTGGGTATTTAAAAAACAGGCAGGAGCCACCAAGTTTAATGAAGAACAGATGCAATGGCTGAGGATGATTAAAGATTATGTGATCAGCAGTTTCCATATTGAGAAGGATGATTTTGATTTGAACCCGTTTAACGCAAATGGAGGACTTGGAAAATTTTATTCTTTGTTTAAAGAGGATTACGAAACAATTTTGGAGGAATTAAATGAGGTACTGGCAGCATAATTTAGCAATTGCTTGGAGAGCAGACAAAGGAGATTTTTGAAGAATAGGACAAATAATTGGTAGAGTAAATTAGTAACTTTGCAAAAAGCAACGATGAAACGAACATGTTTGTGAAAAATACAAACATAAAAGAAGATACATGTATGAGTTCCATTGGACCTTAAAAAACAAATTATTTAGGAATGAAAAGCCAATATATTAAAGAGATATTCAAGTCATTTATTAACGAGGATAAACAAAAATTCCTTGAATTTGCTAATGCCATAATATCAGATGAAAAAAAACTAAATCATCAACTCTTTGCAAATGAATTGAAGGATATCATTGAAAAGGCAGATAAGTTGAATATTGTTCAAGAGGTTGACTATAACAAGAGTTACAAGAAAAACATACCCTTACCAAGAGATAATGAAAAGGGATTCCCATTATTAGAGTTGAAAGAATTTGAATTAAACTGGGATGATCTAATTATTAATGAAGATATAAAAACTCATTTACATAGTATTGAAAAAGGATTTTGGAACAAAGAAATATTAAGCTCATACGGGATTAAGCCTAAACAAAAGGTTCTTTTTTATGGAGTCCCAGGAACTGGGAAAACGCTCACTGCCAAAATATTGAGTAACGTTCTTGGATTTCCATTGGTCTATGTACGATTTGACGCAATCGTATCTTCATATTTAGGAGAAACTGCTACTAATTTGAAAAAGATTTTTGACTTTATCGAAAAAGGACAATGGGTAGTACTTTTGGATGAATTTGATGTGGTTGGTAAGCAAAGGGATGACCAATATGAACATGGAGAAATAAAGAGAGTGGTCAATAATTTTATGCAATTACTTGACAGTTTCGATGGGGAAAGTTTAATTATTGCAGCAACCAATCATGAACAATTATTGGATCCAGGACTTTGGCGAAGGTTTGACGACATTATTCATTTTGAATTACCTGATGAAAAGGAAAGGGAAAAACTTTTTCAGTTTTACTTTAAATCTATTAAAAAGGTGAAATTAGACAATGCAAGGCTTGCAAGTATGAGTACTGGTTTATCTGCCGCCGATATTTCACAGATTGTTTCCGAATCTATCCGACAAATGATAATTGAAAATAAAACAGATATTTCAATAGAACTTATTACAGCTGTTATTGATATGTTTCTTAAAAGGAAGAAACTGGAACCTAATAAAATCTAATTATGCCTGAGCATCTTGAATTGCCATTTATTCCCACAAATTTCAACAGGCTTATCCGTCCTGGTTTTGGTATAAAGCGAACACAAAGAAGTGCTCAGGAAAAACAAGAATTTTACCGGACTTCAATCGAGAAATTTAATGATTTTCAATCCTCTCAATCTGGTAAAAGAACACTATTCACAGGTTTTTTTAATCCTCAACTTATTTTCAAAATCGAATTGAATGATAAGGAAAATGAGAATGCTTTTAGGGAGGAACTGCTGAGATCAAATATTCAGATACTATCTCCTTCTCCTGACAAATCAGGCTATTGGGTTGCTTTTTCCAATGAAGACGATTTGCATACATTTAGGTCAAGACTCGATAATTATGCTTCAGAGCGAAATAAATTTGATATTCTAAATGCCATTATTGGATTCGATTTGATTCCAAGAGATGAGAAAATTGGAAATCGCTTAAGTAGTTTTGTATTTGAACCAGAAGCACAAGTTTACATTGATGTTGAGCTCTGGAGGATGCCTGATAGAGAGATTCTCCTATTTGTAAATGGTATTGAGGCGCTGATCAAAACAAAAGGTTGCAGGGTAACGGATAAGTTATTCAAAAAAAACTTTTGCCTGCTAAGAGTATCCGCAAATCAGGAAGTTATTGATTTGTTGCTTGATTGCAATGAAGTTTGCGCTATTGATTTACCTCCAAAGCCTTATATCGATTACAGTTATTTAAATCAGGAATTAGAGAATTTTCCTGTAATTAACGAATTAACTGAACAATCTGCAGCTATAGCCGTATTAGATTCCGGAATCGTATCTAATCATCCCTTATTTCAGGGAGCAGTTGCTGATGAATTTCCTGATGCGAACGGGTTAATATCTGACGATACTGGCCACGGTAGCAAGGTTGCCGGAATTGCATTGTATGGAGATATCAAAAAATGCATTGATGACAGGCAATTTAAGCAAGAAGTTTGGATTGTCTCAGCAAAAATAATGTTTGACGATGGTCAGGGTAATCCCCAATATGACCCTGAAAAGCTATTAGAACATCAGTTGCAAGATGTTGTTTATGAGATCAGAACAAACTATCCAAATTGCAGAATATTTAATCTTTCACTCGGAAATCGCGATAATAAGGTTTTTGAGTTACGTAAGCAATACAATTTTGCAGTTTTACTGGATGAGTTGGCGAAGGAATATGACGTTATTTTCATCGTCTCAGCAGGAAATATTCCACTTAATGAAATCTCGTTGGATGATTATCCAACATATTACGAACTAAATATCTCCGATTTCAAAATAATTGATCCGGCCTCTGCGGCCTTGGCTATTACAGTTGGAAGCATTGCTAATGAAGTTGCTCCTTTTGAAAACTATCCAGGTGATTTGCATTTTGCACCAGCTAAGTTTAATTATCCATCGCCATTTACTTGTGCAGGCCCTGGTTTTAAAGGTATGATTAAACCCGAATTGGTTGAATATGGCGGAAATTTGATCACAAATAGAGTCTCAAGGGCGAATAATTTGTCTGCAAAAATCTTATCATTGAATAGGAACTTTGTTACAGATGGCCGATTATTCAATTCAGACATCGGAACAAGTATGGCCTGTCCAAAGGTGGCTCATCAATTGGCTTTACTGATAAATAAGTATCCGGATAAGAGCAATAATATGATTAAGGCACTTCTTTTATCCGCGACTAAAATCCCAGCCGAATGTCCGCCGGAATTTAGTGGAATAACAAAGAACAGTTCAGACAAGGACCGTATGCCACTTTTAAATCTTTATGGATTTGGATTGCCTTCATTAAAAGAGGCATTAGAATCAGAGAACGATAAAGTACTCCTGATTCGGGAGAACAGAATTGGTCTAAACAAAATACATCTATATAGAATTGAATTACCCGAAACGTTATTTACCTTACGTGGTAAAAGAATTATTTCCGTCACCTTAATATTCGATCCTCCGGTGAATAAAAACAGAATCGAGTATCTGGCTTGTTCTATGGGATTTACACTTTTCAAAAACACTTCAATAGAAACAATCAGTAGTGCTTATCAACAAATTCGCGTTGAGGAAAACCAAAACTTGGAGGATATTGAAGAGAATATAAAATTATCGCAAATAAAACTTCAACCTGGATCTACTTTGAGGAATAAAGGGGTTCATCAAAAAGGATCAACCTATTTTGATCGTTTGACCTGGGAAAGAGAGTTCCCTTTGGTATTGGCCATTGTATGTCAAAATAAACATATAAGAGAAGAAGACTATTTACAGGATTATGCTGTAATCGTGAAAATCGAACACGAAGGTAATGCAGAACTTTACAACCAAATCAGATTGCGTAATATGTCAAGGGTCCAGATTAGAGGATAAATGATTTAAAAAACAGCATGGTCGAAAATATTATACCAAAAAATTGGAAGATAAAGAAGTTGGGGGATGTTTTAAAAGTTTCAAGTGGTAAAGGATTAAAAATCAATTTACTTCAAGGCGGCGATTTTCCTGTTTATGGTGGTAATGGCATAAATGGTTATCACACTGAATATTTAAATGAAAGTCCCAAATTAATAATTGGTAGAGTTGGTGCAAAATGTGGGGTTACATGTATTACAAAACCTAAATCTTGGGTAACAGATAATGCTTTAATTGTTGATCCAATTATTCCTGATTTTGATATAAAATTCTTCCAATTGAAACTTGAATATGAGAATTTAAACAAGTTATCAGTTTCAACTGCTCAACCTGTAATCTCTGGCAGTAAAATTTATGAATATGAAATTTTATTACCTCCACTCTCAGAGCAACAAGCCATTGTTTACAAAATAGAAGAACTACTCAGTGATTTAGAGAATGGAAAACAGCAACTTCAAATAGCACAACAACAATTAAAGATTTACAGGCAAAGTTTGTTGAAATGGGCTTTTGAAGGGAGGCTGACCAATAAGGATGTGAAAGATGGTGAATTACCAAAGGGGTGGAAAAGTACAAAGCTTGGATTTGTTTGTCATAAAATACAAGACGGATCACATTTTTCACCTCAAGTTCAGTATGATGAACCAGGAGAAAATCGGTATATGTATATTACTGCAAAGAATATCAGAAATGATTACATGGATTTTAGGAAATTAAGTTATGTAGATAAAGATTTTCACGATTCTATCTATAGCAGATGTAATCCTGAATTCGGGGATGTGCTTCTTACAAAGGACGGTGTAAATACAGGAGAGGCTACTTTAAATACTTTACATGAGCCATTTAGCTTACTTTCAAGCGTTTGCATTTTTAAGCCTAAAAAGTATGATTTAGAAAGTAGATTTCTAAAGTATTATATTCAAAGTCCGCTTGGTTCGAAATTAATTTCTGATAGCATGACGGGTACTGCTATCAAAAGAATCATTCTACGGAAAATTAAGGATGCCTTAATAATCATTCCACCATTTTTAGAACAGCAACTAATTGTTGATGAATTAGAAAGCAAACTTACCGTATGTGACAAAATAGAGGAGACCATCAGCCAGAGCTTACTGCAGGCAGAATCTCTGCGTCAAAGCATCCTCAAAAAGGCATTTGAGGGTAAATTAATTTAATATCATGTTATTACAGGCTTTTTACTATCATAATGATTAAGAAATAATATTTAAGTTATGGAAGAGATTGGAAAATTAGTAAAAGTAGAATTACGAAAGTTATGGACTGGTGAAGCTACTGAATTTACACCATGGCTTTCAAAAGAGGAAAATATTAAGCTTTTAGGGGATACAATAGGTATAGATTTAGAGTTAATTGAACAAGAAAAAAATGTTGGTCCGTTCAGAGCTGATATTTTATGTAAAAATACAATCGACGATCATTATGTTCTAATTGAAAATCAACTTGAAAGAACTGATCATACGCATCTTGGTCAGCTATTGACATATGCTGCAGGTCTTGATGCTGTTACTATAGTATGGATAGCAAAACAATTCACAGAAGAACACCGTGCAGCAGTGGACTGGTTAAATCGTATTACAGATGAGAAATTTAATTTCTTTGGTATTGAAATAGAGGTCTTTAAGATTGGAGATAGCTTACCCGCACCACTCTTCCAGATTATTAGTAAACCTAATGATTGGTCAAAATCAGTTAAATCATCAACTCCCCCTCAGGGTCTAACAAAGACTAAAATAATTGATCTTGAATACTGGCAAGCTTTTAAGTCATATTTAGAAAGCACAGGTTCAGACTTAAAATGCTCTAATCCATTACCTCAGCATTATGCTAATTTCCCGACAGGCAAAACTAATTTTTATATGATGGGTATTGTAAGTGTGAGAGATAATTTTCTGAGGGTAGACTTTTTGATCGATGGACCAAACTCAAAAATGAACTTCGGTATCTTAAAAGAGAAATATGAGTCTGATTCATACAAAGAAATTGGTGGCCAGCTTATTTGGGATGAGATTCCTGACAAACGTGTATCATTAGTATACCTTAAAAAGGATTTTGATATTAGTAACCGGGGTCAATGGAAAAATCAACATCAGTGGCTAAAAGAAACGGTATTGAAATTTGATAAGTTCTTCCGAAACAAAATAAAATCATTGTAATTAAATGAGCAATAATAACAATACCTCCTCAATAGTATCAAAAGTCTGGTCTTTCTGTAATCCCCTAAGAGATGTGGGAGTAGGTTATGGTGATTATCTGGAACAACTTACCTACCTGCTGTTTTTAAAGATGGCAGATGAATACAGCAAACCACCCTATAACAGGCAACTGAATATCCCAAAGGAATACAACTGGGAAAGCTTAACAGCAATTAAAGGTGCTGAACTGGAATTACATTATTCTGTTCTCCTTAGGGAGTTAAGTACACAGAAAGGAATCCTTGGACAGATATTTACCAAGAGTCAGAATAAGATTCAGGACCCTGCCATGTTAGCCAAGATCATTGACATGATTGACAGTGAGCAATGGTTGGTCATGGGAGCTGATGTCAAAGGAGATATTTATGAGAAACTTTTGGAGCAAAATGCTCAGGATGTTAAAAGTGGTGCTGGTCAGTATTTCACACCAAGACCCCTAATCAGGGCTATGGTAGAGTGTGTTCAGCCACAACCCATGAAAACCATTGCTGACCCTGCCTGTGGTACAGGTGGCTTCTTTTTGGCAGCCTATGATTATCTGGTAGCCAATAACAAGCTGGATAAAGACCAGAACAAGTTTATCAAGCTGCAGACTTTTTACGGGAATGAGATTGTGGCAGGAACCCGAAGACTGGCACTGATGAATATGTTCCTTCATAACATTGGTGACATTGACAGTGACAACTTTATTTCACCTGCTGATGCTTTAATTGCTGCTTCCCCAATCACCTATGACTATGTGTTAGCCAATCCACCTTTCGGTAAAAAGAGCAGTCAGACCTTTACCAATGATGAAGGTGAACAGGAGAAGGATGATCTAACCTACAACAGACAGGATTTCTGGGCAACTACCAGTAACAAGCAACTGAATTTTGTACAGCATATCCGGTCAATGCTAAAAACTACTGGTCTTGCAGCAGTAGTTGTTCCAGATAATGTATTGTTTGAAGGTGGGGCAGGTGAGACAGTCAGGAAGAAACTGCTGGAAACTACTGACCTGCATACCATTTTAAGATTACCCACTGGCATCTTTTATGCTCAGGGAGTAAAAGCCAATGTGATATTCTTTGATAATAAACCTGCCAGTAAAGATCCCTGGACAAAGGAAATCTGGGTGTATGATTACAGGACAAACATTCACCATACTTTGAAGAAGAATCCTTTAAAACTGGATGACCTGAAAGATTTCATCACATGCTATAATCCCTCCAACAGATTTAAAAGGAAAGAAACCTACAATGCAGAAACTAATCCGGAAGGGAATTGGAGAAAATTCAGTTACGATGAGATTATCAGCAGGGACAAAACCAGTTTGGACATCACGTGGTTAAAAGATAAATCACTGGCTGATCTGGATAATCTACCTGATCCTGAAACCATAGCAGAAGAGATCATTGAGAATCTGGAAGCAGGATTAGGGAGTTTCAGGGAGATCATGATAAAATTGAATCAGCACTAAGGCAGTAGAATATGAAAAGAAACATTCCCGATGAATCATCATTGAGAGTAAGCGCTGAAAACAGAATCCCTGTAACACTTCAGGTATCCAGGAAACCGATAAAGTGTCCTGTTTGCTGTTCCAGGAGAATTGCTTCTTATTTTTATGGGATGCCAATACTTACAGAAGATTTGCAGAGAAAGCTTGACGAGGGCAAAACTGTTCTGGGAGGCTGCTGTATTGTTTCTATTAATCCTAAATGGGCCTGTTTAGACTGCCAAACAGACTTTTGCAAGAATATGGATTATTAATGTTGGCATAAAAAAAGTAACA
>Ga0214192_1001673_pt1 | contig 12099 bp, 9 predicted proteins | sample TroBogEpilimnion_44_FD_153030 | JGI IMG/M metagenome (GOLD analysis project Ga0214192, IMG submission 153030) | Freshwater microbial communities from Trout Bog Lake, WI - 29JUL2008 epilimnion | ecosystem: Environmental > Aquatic > Freshwater > Lake > Epilimnion/Euphotic zone | place: Trout Bog... | reverse complement strand
CCCCGCGAGCGAAAAATGTTCTAGTGATTTTTTGCAGCGGAGCGTGCAGCCAACTCGATACCTTCGACTACAAACCCGAGTTGATCCGGCGTCACGGCCAACCCATGCCGGGCCAGGAAAAGTTGATCACGTTCCAGGGGGAACAGGGCGCATTGACCAAAAGCCCCTGGGAATTCAAGGCCCGGGGGAAGAGTGGAAAAATGATCTCCGAACTGGTGCCGCATCTCGGTGCACTGGCGGACGACATGTGTTTCATCCATTCGATGCAGGGCAAAACCAACACCCACGGACCGGGCGAGAATTACATGTCCACCGGCAACACGCTGGACGGTTTCCCCAGCCTCGGTGCCTGGGTCACTTACGCGCTGGGTAGCGAAGACCAAAGCCTGCCCGCTTACGTGGCCATTCCTGATCCACGTGGCAAACCGCAAAACAGCGTCAACAATTGGGCACCCGGCTTTCTTCCTGCATCCTTTCAAGGCACGGAATTCAACGCCACCAACCCCATTCGCAATCTGGCCCGTCCGAATTCCATTCCGAATGAAAAAGACGCATCCACGCGCCGATTCCTCCAAAAGCTTAATGAACATCACGCGGAACATTTTCCCGGCGACACCGAGCTGGCGGCAAGAATTGCCAGTTACGAATTGGCCGCGCGGATGCAATTGACCGTTCCGGAAGTGGCCAATCTTTCCAATGAACCCGCCCATATCCTGAAGCTTTACGGAGCGGATGAAGGAGGCTCCAAGATCAATGAATTGCGCGCGGCCTATGCCCGCAATTGTATTCTGGCGCGTCGGTTGATCGAGAAAGGGGTCCGATTCGTCCAGGTTTTCAACGGCGCATACCAGACCGGTGGTGAAGGCGTGAGCAACTGGGACGGACACAAGGACTTGCTCAATCAATACAGTGTTCATGGCCCCGTGCTGGACAAACCCACGGCGGGACTTCTCATCGATCTGAAGGAACGCGGCTTGTTGGAGAACACGCTTGTCGTGTGGTGCACGGAATTCGGCCGCATGCCAACTTTTCAAAAAGGCTCCCAGGGACGTGACCACAACCCGGCCGGATTCACCTGCTGGATGGCTGGCGCAGGGGTTAAGAAAGGGTTCAGCTATGGCTCAACCGATGAGTTTGGTTACAAGGCGGTCGAAAATGTCGTCACCGTGCACGACCTGCACGCGACCATTCTCAACATACTGGGACTTGATCATGAACGCCTCACCTATTACCACAACGGTCTCGAACGCCGATTGACGGATGTAGACGGACAAGTGGTGAAGGGCGTCCTTTCTTGAAGCTGAGAGGAACAAAGTTAGCAGGATGTAAGCATAAAGTTTTTAAGCATGTCTGCTCTGCCCCAAGCTGAATCCTGTAATTCCTGCATATCCTGTCCTTGTATCCCATTCGATCCAAAAAAATCTTGTCCCACATTTTTGAACGCTGGACATCATCCATCGGCCCTTTATGATCAGGAAACATTGCCGCCGTTTGGGCAGAAAATCAGAAACCTAATACCCAGTTCAAAATGACACCTCCCGAAAATGCCCTGCACATTCGCAAATCTCCTGTCCCCCAACGTTGGCGCACTGAAGTACAAAGTGTCCTGATCAACGAACGCCAACTCGCAAAGCGTGTCGCGGAATTATCCCTCCAGATCAAGGAGGACTTCAAAGGACGCGAAATGGTGGTGGTCTCGCTGCTCAGCGGCACGGTGATGTTTTTGGCGGATATGATCCGCAATCTGTCCCTGCCCCTGCGCCTGGATTTCATGGGCGTCTCCAGCTATGGTATCGGAACGGAATCGGGCGAGTTGGTTTTTACCAAGGAATTAAGAATTGATGTCAAAGGCCGTGATGTGCTTCTGGTGGATGACATTCTCGACACCGGCCGCACTCTCACCAAAGTATCGGCTAAATTGAAGGCGCTCAAACCCCGCAGAATCAAGACCTGCGTGCTTTTGGATAAGGAAGCCCGGCGCATCACCGACGTCCAAGCGGATTATGTCGGCTTCAAAATCCCGGATTATTTTGTGGTGGGTTACGGACTGGACTTCGCGGAACGCTACCGAAATCTGCCTTTCGTCGGCGTCCTTCATCCAGAGATTTACAAAGAAGTCTCCAAACAGGCTTTGAATCCCAAAAAGATCCGTAAGAAATAGACGGTCTATCGGACTCCTCTGGCTCAATACGAAGGAATGAACATCACTGTACAATTCTATTCGTATTTCAAAGACCTCACCGGATGCAGTGAGTTTAACGGCGAAGTCCAGGAAGGCACCAGCATTGAGAATTTTCTGTCCGTAATAGAGCAGCAGTTTCCAAAAATGACATCCATGCGTCATTGCACGCTCATTGCCGTAGGAGTGGAATACCAAACGCGGGATTACATCCTGAAACCGGGTGATGAAGTATCCTTGTTCCCACCTGTTCAGGGAGGCTGAACTTTCTGGAAGGATCCCATTTAACTGAATGACCAGGGAACTCATTATCACGGAACAGCCCATCATTGAATCCGATTGGGTAAGAACTCGGACTTTCAATCCGCAGATGGGTGCGGTGGTCACCTTTACAGGAACAGTTCGCGATCTGGAATCCGGCAAGACCATTTCCAGCATTCATTATGAGGCGTTCGAAAAAATGGCGATCCACCAATTCCATTTGTTATTCGATGAACTGGAAAAACGCTGGCCCATCGCATCGCTCAGGCTCGTGCACCGGGTGGGACTGGTCAAAGCCGGGGAGCCTTCCATTTGGATGGAAATCGTGGCATCGCATCGACGCGAGGCTTTCGAGGCCGGGCAATGGCTGCTCACCGAGATGAAGCTCAAAGTTCCCATCTGGAAACACCCTATTGGAGAGGCATGAATTGGAGCGTTTTTGCGCCAGATTCGACAAAAAACACCTTAAAAGTCGCATTAAAGTTAAAAAGCCAACTTTTGACCGCGGATTTCTTGACACTTGGCACTTCGCTGGTATGATCCACCGTTCCGTGTACAGCGGAGTGCGGTCAAATGTCACTCATGCGTCGCGTCGTGGTTCAACCACAACTATTTAGAAAAATATGAAACGTCAATATCAACCGTCAAAGATGCGCCGCAAACGGCAGCATGGCTTCTTGAACCGTAATTCCACCAAGAGCGGAAAGGCCACTCTGGCCAACCGCCGCCGCGTGGGACGCAAACGCCTGACCCCGGTTTAACCGGTTGTCATGTCTGGCCTCATTCCATTACCGCCCCATCGCAAAACTATGGGGCGGAAAATGCGCATAAAGCAGGGTCGGGATTTTTCGCGTCTTAAAACGCAAGGCAGGAGAATGACCTGCGGTTTGTTCATTGCAAATTGGCTCGTTTTGCCGCCGGAAAGCACTTCCAGGCTGGGAATCATCACCACCAAGAAACTGGGGAACGCAGTGGTTCGAGCACGGGCACGGAGATTGTTGAGGGAGGCCTTTCGCCTTCATCAATTTGACCTGAAACAACCCGTGGACCTGGTCTTGGTGGCGCAGAGCCGGATGGTCGGAAAATCTTATCGCGATATCGATGAGGCTTTCATGTTAATGTTGAAAAAAACCGGGCTTTTGTTGTCCTGAGTCATTAAGTGAATTGGAGCCGCCAAATACTGGTGTCCGCTGTTCGCGTCTATCAACGCCTGGTTTCACCCTGCCTTCATGGACTGATGGGCTCCACAGCGGGCTGCCGTTTTACCCCCAGCTGCAGTGAATACGCCGCCCAGGCCATTATTCGTCATGGTTGCTTAAACGGTTCGTCCCTGGTCGCTCGAAGAATTTGCCGTTGCCATCCCTGGGGAGGCCAAGGGCATGATCCCGTTCCCGAAAAAGCATCGGCGCATTCCTCCCAATATGGCGAGGGCGATTCTTCATTTCATTCATCTCACACCCGCCTCACCTAAAGATTTTCCATGGATCGCAAGTCTCTCATCATTCTGTCCGTTTGTTTTGTGCTTTTGTTCACGCTAAAGCCCATCACAGACAAATTTTTTCCGCCCATCAAAGTGGAAGTTCCCTTGACCACCAATCAATTGGGTCAGGTCACGGCTTCCAACTCCGGCATTATTACTAACCCGGCTCCTTCGGCAATCGCTGGTTCAACCACTCCTGCCAACGCACCCGTGGCGCATAAAATGCCCCGCCCCTCTGCACCTGAAAGCATCCTTACGAGAACAAATGGACGCGCTGTTTACACATTCAGTTCGCACTCAGGCGGAATAAAGAATGTAGCACTTCTCGATTACCCGGAGAATATCCGCTCCAAGCACAAAACTGCAAAGACCGGCGACTGGGTCACGCTCAACGAATCGGGCGATGGACCCGTCCTGGCTGTACTGGGAGATGAATCGATTGAAGGCGATGGTGTATTCTCTCTGTCCGATACGAAAGACGGGGTTATCGCCGAGAAGTCCCTTGCCAATGGTTTGGTGCTTACCAAGCAATTTCAATTCGCCTCCAATTTTGTGGTGAACGCCTCCATCAAGTTCGCGAACCAGGGTAACCAATCCATCATCCTTCCCTCACGCGAAATTCTGCTAGGCACCATCGGGCCCATGAACACATCGGACATTGGTTTGGGTGAAACCGTCCTTTGGTATAATGGATCCAAGACCACCGGACCGGATCTTCTGGGCTATTTTGCGACCAACACCTCGTCCTTCATGGGGTTTGTGCCCCGGGTGCCCAAGGTCAATTATATGGCCGGCAACGGAGACGTGAACTGGGTGAGTGCTCAGAACCAGTATTTCATCATTGGCGCCATGCCTGAAAAGCCGGCGCAAGGTGTCTCCGTAAACTTGATTCACCTCCCTCCCCCCACGGTGGATGAACTCGTGGAAAATCCCAGTGCGGTCCGAACACCCAAGGGAATGAAAACCATGCTTTACTACGCTTCTGAAAAACTGGAACCCGGCCATTCCATCACCAATAGTTATCATCTGTTCATCGGGCCGAAAAAGTATCAAACCATCGCACTCATCGCCGCGCAATTTAACAATGACTTCGATCTGGTGATGAATTTCGGCTGGCTCGCGCCAGTGTCGAAATCCCTCCTGCTGGCAATGAACTGGATGAATAGCGCCACCGGAATGGCCTATGGATTGTTGATCATCCTTCTTACCGTCATGCTGCGCGCGGTGTTCTGGCCCATCACCGCAGCCACCACGCGTTCCAGCAAACGTATGCAGGCCCTTCAACCCCAGATCAAGGCGCTTCAGGACAAATATAAGGATGACCCGCAGAAACTGACGGCCAAACAGTGGGAATTCTACAAGGAAAACAACATCAACCCGCTCAGCGGCTGTTTGCCCATGCTGGTTCAAATTCCCGTGTTTTTCGGATTTTATTTCATGCTCAGAACCGCCATCGAACTGCGCGGACAACATTTCCTGTGGATGCTGGATCTTTCCAAGCCGGACACGATTTTCAACCTCCCCATTCCCCTGTCGTTTCTTGGGGCTGGCGATATTCATTTTCCCATCAACCTCATGCCCATCCTTTCCGGATTGACCCAAGTATGGCAAGCCAGCCTCATGCCCACCAACGCCTCCATGGATGCCTCCCAGCAAAAGATGATGCGTTATATGCCGTTGATCGCCCTGTTTTTCATGTATGGCCAACCTGCGGGCCTCGCGCTCTACTGGACCACCAGTAACCTTCTCGCCATCCTTCAAACCAAGCTGACCAAGACGGGGGACCTCAAACCGGTCGTTTCAGCTCAACGAAAAAAGAAGTAAAAAAGGTTGACCGTCCAGATGTTGCAAGCACAATAGATTTACACCTTTATGGCATCTCAACCGAATGAATTGTTGGAGGAGTTGCTTCGTCACCTCGGTTTCGAAGCAAAAGTGAATCAGCAAAAACTGGATGACGGCATTCTGCTGGATATTCAAACCGAGGACTCCGGACGTCTGATCGGACGTCAGGGCCAGACGCTGGCGGACCTCCAATACATCACCAACCGCCTACTTTTTCAAAAGGATCAGAATTGCCCGAAGGTGCTGGTCGATGTGGCCGGTTACCGGGCAGAAGCCAGGGAGGCCTTGATTGAGAAGGCCCGAAAAGCAGCTGAAAAAGTACGCCAGTTTGGTGATATCGTCGAACTCGAACCCCTGTCCGCTTTCGACCGCCGCATCGTGCACAACACGCTGAAGGATGATCCCGACATTGAGACACACAGTGTGGAAGTGGAAGGAACCGACAAGAAAGTCATACTTCTGCGTCCAAAGAAGGGATTCGTTGAATCAACTTGGATTGCTTTCCTTCGAGCCTCTTTCAACCAGGCTTTTCGTCATCCATACCAGGCCAATGGTTTGAAACCATTCCGATACCAGGTTTCCATAAACCTGACCCCACTTGGAATTGGGATCGGACTTTAGATATAGTCTCAACCAGAAAAAGCCGGATGCCAGCAAGACCAAGGTGAGGGAGTGCGCCCGTAGAAATTCCAGAATTGGATTTTCAAAGTGACCGCGGTACTTACGACTCTCCGCTGATCCTCGCTCAAAAAAATACTTCGTTCCAACGATGATGAAAAACGAACCGCTCCAATCCGCGATGGAATTTCCAAAAAACGATCCCAAATGACCGTTCCCGTCTGACAAAGAGTACAGAGTTACCCACATTCCCAGAATGCACAAGGTGACCACGGAAAGAGAATGATACCTGAGGAAAGCCGGTAAGGAGCGGTGATGATGTTGATTCATGCGGCAGAGAATGCTCACCTCAGGAAACTGTGTCAAACCCGCTCTACTCGATTCCAGGTCAGGCGATCAATTCCTTGACCACGTTGACTTTCTCAACCCCCGTCAGCTTCTGATCCAACCCAAGGTAACGATAAGTAAACCGCTCGTGATCAAAGCCCATTAACTTCAACAAAGTGGCGTGAAAATCATGCACATGCACCGGATCCTTGACGATGTTGTAGGAGAAATCATCCGTTTCGCCATGGACGACTCCCGGTTTGGAACCGCCGCCCGCCATCCACATCGTGAAGCAACGGGGATGATGATCGCGGCCATAGTTGTCCTTAGAGATATCGCCCTGGCTGTAAACCGTGCGCCCGAATTCCCCACCCCATACCACCAGAGTGGAATCCAACATACCGCGCGCCTTCAAATCTTGAATCAACCCATAGCAGGCTTGATCAACGTCCTTGCACTGGCTGGGAAGTCGACCGGCAGTATTGCCATGGGTATCCCAGTTGTTGTGATAAATCTGAACGAAACGCACTCCGCGTTCCACGAGGCGACGTGCCATCAGGGCTGAATTGGCGAAGGTACCGGGCTTCCTGGCTTCATCGCCATAAAGTTTAAAGGTCGCCTCGGATTCTTTGGTAATCGCTGTCAATTCCGGAACACTCGCTTGCATGCGAAAAGCCAGTTCATATTGCTGAATGCGGGTGTGCGTTTCGGGATCACCCACCTCACGGTAATTCAGTTCATTGAGATCGCGCAAGCCATCCAGCATTTTGCGGCGAACCTGGGTGTCCACACCGTCCGGATTATTGATATAAAGAATCGGATCCCCGCCCGAACGAAAGCTCACGCCTGCGTGAATTCCGGGAAGGTAACCTGAAGACCATAAACGAGCGGAGATTGCCTGCACCTGCTCGGTGTTGGAAGGCTTCGCCACCAAAACAACGAATGTGGGCAGATTTTCATTCAAAGAACCCAGCCCATAGGAAATCCATGAACCGATGCAGGGACGTCCCGTCACCATGTTGCCCGTCTGCATGTAAGTGATGGCGGGTTCGTGGTTGATCGCATCGGTTTTCATTGAGCGTATGAAGCATAAATCATCAGCCATTTTCGCAGTCCAGGGCAGAAGCTCGGTGATCCACATCCCGCCTTTTCCATACTGCTTGAATTGATACTTGGAAGGCGCGATGGGAAAACGTTTTTGCCCCGAGGTCATCGTGGTGATCCGCTGGCCCATGCGGACACTGTCGGGCAAATCCTTGTCGAACCAATCCTTCATCACCGGCTTATAATCGTAAAGATCCAGCTGGGAAGGTCCTCCAACCATGTGCAGATAAATGACATTCTTGGCCTTCACCGGAAAATGCGGTCCGATTGCCTTGATGACATCCGCCACCGTGGGTTTCTTTTCGGCACCCATCATCATGTCCGGCATCAGGGTGGCCATTGCGGCGGTTCCAAGAAAGCTGGCGCCCTTCCTCAAAAACTGACGGCGGGTTTCCGCCTTGACGTATTCCTTGAAAATGGGATGGGGATTGAATTCGGGAAATGGGCTCATTTGTTTAGATTTTCGTCGAGGTTCATGATTTCGCTGGCAACCATCGTGTAGGCAGCCAGACTCGGTTTATCCAGTGAGGCATCCGCTTTGGATTCACCAGTGGCGATCAATAATTCCGCATCCTTCGGAGACTTGCGATAATGCTCCAGAAGATTCTGAAGCACGCCGTTCACAATCGCGTGTTCCTTTTTATTAAAGGGTCTGGAAACAAGCCTTTCCGCCATGAAATCAACGCGTTGCTGATCGGTGGAACCCCCTTTTTTCAAAGCAAGCTCGGCCAGTGCCCGTGATGCCTCCACAAATTGCGGGTCATTCAATGAGACAAGCGCCTGAATCGGTGTGTCCGTCCGTTCCCGGCGAACACAGGTGGTTTGACGGCTGGGCGCATTGAGAATATCCATCGAAGCAGGCGGAGCGGCACGTTTCCAAATGGTGTACATGCTCCGGCGGTAAAGTGATTCGCCATGATCCTGATGGTAATCGTGGGTATTACTCTCTGGCATTGCCACAGATTCCCAGACACCCGAGGGTTGATAAGGATGCACGCTGGGTCCGCCTATTTTGTCCACCAACAATCCCCCCGCCTTCAATGCAGTGTCCCGGATCATTTCTGCGTCCATGCGAAAACGGGGTCCACGGGAAATTAATCGGTTCAATGGATCCTTCTCTAATTTGGCTGGTGTGGCTTTTGCCGATTGGCGGTAACTGGATGTCATCAGCATTAATTTATAAAAACGTTTGATGTCCCAGTTGTGCTCCCGGAAATCCACCGCCATCCAGTCCAGCAATTCCTGGTTGGAAGGCTGTTCCCCTGCGATTCCAAAATCACCCGCGGTGCGAACAATCCCGGTGCCAAACAATTCCTGCCAGAAACGGTTGACGGTCACGCGCGCCAACAACGGATGTTGATCACCCACCAGCCACTTGGCAAATCCAAGTCGGTTGCGGGGGGCATTGGCGGGCATCGGAGGAAAGATGGCTGGGGTTCCGGCGACCACTTTATCCCGGCGTTGATCATATTCCCCGCGATTCAAAAGATAGGCTTCAGCCATCCCCGGCTTTTCATTCATGACGTGGGCAATTGTTCCACGGGCTTTGATGTCTTTCTCCTGAGTATCCAGATCTTCCCTGGCCTTCACCAATTGTTTGTAGGCGGAGTCAGTGGCGTTCAACCAAAAGGTGAAAAGCTCCTCGTTCTGGGCAGGCCGGGCATTGGTGGACGGGTCTTTAGCCAACCATTGCATACGGGGTATCTCTGCTAGTTTGGCTGCTTCGGGTTCGGACAATTCCCGGGAATACAGACGAATATCCTGCGTTCCCACATCGCTCAAGCGGGCAGTGCCATCCCTCTGGCCAATGCGAAAGGGTGCCTCGGTGTGAATGCTGTCCGTGAGAGTATCCTTTTCCACTTTCAATTCTTGTTTCACTCCGTTCACATAAATTTTCACCCCGGCCGCCTTGGAACATCCGTTATAGGTGATGCAAACGTTGTTCCATTTTCCGCCGCCAGGCAAACCATGGACTGTGCTTACTTCCATGACTTGATTGCTCGAGGAACCAAAGAGATGAAGTTCCGGTTTCCTTTTGGACACATAAAGATCCCATCCGCGAAGTTTCGCATCCTTGTCTTCCATGCGGGATACCACCGAGCCATCTCGATCCCCTTCAAATTTTAACCATACCGAGCAACTGAAAGCATTGCTGGCTGACAGATCACCCACATCACTCAGCGCAGGATAAGCTTCCTTGCCCAAAGTCAGGGCCTTCGCACCCGTATACCCTTCCTGCCAGGCTGCATTGGTGCCCAGTTCGAAAGCTCTTTCCTGGTTGTTCACGTAAACTTTTGATTTAGCGCTCCCCTCATCCAGGGGAGCTTGAAATACAAGCCCGTCGCCCAAGCTCCTGGCACCAAAAACGTCGAAGTCCGGCTTGGCCACCCAATTCACAAAATCACCCTTTACTGCCTTCTTATGGGCTTGGACGTCCTCTGAAGCCTTGGTCTTCTTGCCGGGAAGTTCTTCCCACGCCTTTCTGTCCTCCGCTTTGGGAACCACAATGGTCGGGGGCGTATCCTTGATGTTTCCATCCATCGCTGCCTGGGTGGTGTTGTTGAAGAAGGCGCTCATGGAATAGAACTCCTTCTGCGAAAGAGGATCGTACTTGTGGTCGTGACACACCGCGCAACCGGCCGTCAGTCCCATGAACACCTGGGACGTTGTGTCGGTGCGATCACGCGCGTAAAGCACCAGGTATTCCTCATCAATCGCCCCACCCTCGCTGGTGGTAATATTGCAACGATTAAATCCCGTGGCGATCCGCTGTTCCAAGGTTGGATTCGGCAATAAATCCCCTGCCAGTTGTTCCACCGTGAATTCATCAAACGGCATGTTCTGGTTGAACGCGTTGATCACCCAATCGCGGTAGGCCCAAATTTCCCGGTAATTATCAATGTGAATGCCGTGGGTATCACCATATCGAGCCGCATCCAGCCAGTAGCGACCCCGATGCTCGCCAAACTTCGGCGAGGCCAGAAATTTATCCACCAGCTTCTCATAGGCATTCGGTGATTTGTCCTTCACAAATGCCTCCACGTCCCGGGGATCAGGTTGCAAGCCGGTCAGGTCATAGGAAACGCGTCGGGCCAGGGTGCGGCGATCCGCCTCCGGCGCCGGCTTGAAACCCGCCTTTTCCAAACCGCTTAAAACAAATGCGTCAATTGGATTGCTCACCCAGCGCCGGTTTTTGACCGTCGGGAGCGGTGCTTTTACCGGGGCAATGAAAGCCCAGTGAGGCTGGTAATGCGCCCCATCCAAAACCCATTGCTTGAGAAGTTGTTTTTGCCGGGCGGACAATACCTTATGCGTTTTGACCGGCGGCATGATGTCGTCGCCCTCGTCAAATATCCTTTTGATAACCTCACTTTTTTCGGCATTTCCAGGAACAATCGGCACCACGCCGTTGGTCAGCTTGGCAGTGGCATCTTCCGGACGGTCAATCCTCAAACTGGCCTTGCGGGCTGCCGAATCGGCTCCGTGACAGTTAAAACAGTTCTCGGAAAGAATCGGCCTTATATCCCTGTTATATTGAATGGCGGAAGGCTTGTTGGCGGCCCGGAGGGTTGGAGCAACCGTAATCACAGCTAAAAACAGGAACAAAATCCAGCATTTGCCTCTCTGAAGCCGGACCATCATGTTGAAATGGGTATGTATCATGTAAGCTTTAAATAAAGACTCGTATTTCGAGCTTTTTATTCAGTATTAATGCACACCCTCCACCTACTATAAAAATTTAATTTTCGGTTTTTCGACAAAAAACAGACCATCCAATTCAAAGTGCCCGAAACTTCTCCACACGTTCGCTTGACGTCTCCCTCGCCTCGCCCTACAGTCATAGGCTCGCCAATTGGCGACCCTGTGCGTCCGCCCTCGCGGACACTGACAAAGCACTGGCAATAATGGAAAGGTTCGATTGTGAATGTGACCGTTGAAAATTTGGCCGCCTGCAAAAGATTGATCCGGGTGGAAATCGACTCCAATGAAGTTGATACCGCGTTTGAAACCATGACCAAGGATTTCCAACGCCAGGTGTCCATACCCGGCTTCCGCCAGGGTAAAGCCCCCAAGGACATGGTGGTCAAGCGCTACGAAAAGGATATCCAGGAGGAAGTGCGCAAAAAAGTCATCCCCGATGCCTATCGCAAAGCCATCAGCGAGCAAAAACTGGATGTCGTCGGCTACCCCGACATCGAGGAGATCCAGTTCGCCAAAGGCCAGGCCCTCCAATTTGCCGCCACCATCGAAATCGCTCCCGAATTTGAGCTGCCCGAATACAAAG
>Ga0214192_1001672_pt1 | contig 12101 bp, 12 predicted proteins | sample TroBogEpilimnion_44_FD_153030 | JGI IMG/M metagenome (GOLD analysis project Ga0214192, IMG submission 153030) | Freshwater microbial communities from Trout Bog Lake, WI - 29JUL2008 epilimnion | ecosystem: Environmental > Aquatic > Freshwater > Lake > Epilimnion/Euphotic zone | place: Trout Bog... | reverse complement strand
TCTGAATCAGAAAGTTGTCAAACTCACGTACATCATTACCAGCCTCCTCGTACGCCTTTCGAGCAGCTTTCGCCTTTTCAGGATCAACTTTCCACCATGAACTTACATTGCATAGCTGACCTACGTGCTTGGTATCCGTCAGTACACCTAGTGTAGCTTTTAGATGAACCTCTTCACCCTTTCGTACACGAAGGAACAACATCGGTTCGCCGATATCGCGATCTTTCATTAGAACTCCTTCACGTCCTGACTGAACAACGAAGTCAGATGTAGTAATCGTTCGCGTCTTTTCATCTTGCGATGGTAGAATACGAAGTTCAATCTTTGCATCTTTGATCGTAGCTGAATCTGACGGCAGAACATTAATAGGTAACATTTCTGCTCTATGTTTCAACATTTCATGTGGAAGCTGTGTCGTATTGGTCAAAATTTCAACATTCTGAACAGCTACAGTAGGAATACTTGCAAGCAGAATACGACGAAGAGCATTGACGAATGAAATTGGAAAATTCACAAATTCACAGGATAGCTCAAACCCTCCATTGGTTGTTTTAAGATTTTCGATCGACGCCATTTGATCTTCTGACATTTCGTTATTGTTTGATCCGTTTTTTTCCTGAAAAGTCATAACGACATGTCTCAACCGTATTTATTCTACAGTGATAAATGTCCTAACTCGAAGCAGGTGATTGAGACTTTGAAGGCGCTTAACAAAGTCGGTCTTTATAAGTTTGTTCTGGTAGATACGATGCAGAGAACTCAAATTCCGGCTTTTCTAAAAGCAGTACCCACGCTATACAATCCGGAGACAAAGGAGGTTGTTGTCGGAAAAGAGATTTATGGATATATTGCTAAGCCTACGAATGCTCGCAAGGAGGTTCCGGCAAAGTCAGATACAAGCCCTGCATCGGTTCAGTCACCGGTTGGTGATCTGAACGCATGGGGGTTCGAGGGGTCGGGAAGATTAACTGAGTCATACTCATCATGGGATACGCCTACGAATTTTTCAAGTGATGGTGGAAGTCTGTATACATTCTTGGGCGGAGGTAGTGTAGCTGGACCTCCTGAGCCTACATCGCAAAATACTATTTCAAAGGAAAAGGCCGGATCAAATGAAGATGTAAAAGCTCGCATGAAAATGATGGAAGACCAGCGTAAAAGTGAATTTTCAGGAGTCGAGCGTAAGTAATATAACACATGGCGACAAAGACTGTTCTAATGACGGCTCTTTTTGAACAGCTAAAGAATTTTACGAATGAGCTCATTGAGATGTATCCGAATGATCCGGATTTTCCTTTATTTCTAAACACAGTGAAGCTTGCAAAAATGACAAATCCATCTATGGTTGTTAAGAATATTTATGACGCAACGAATCCCTTTTCTGAAAAAATTTTGAGTAAAGATGAAGGTTTCTTCATGCAGTATTCATTTTCGGAGTTTGAAAAGGAAGTTGGCGATATGAATGTTTTTGGTAAACTAAAGAAATATATTGAGTCTATGACTCCGAAATCTAAAGATGGTGTATGGTCATATATTCAAAATATTTATAAACTTTCGAATGCTATTACGCAGATGTAAATCCATATAAGTCTTCAGGATTTAGCGTTTTTAGTTCGTGTATCGCTTCTTCACAGTTTTTAAAATTTCGGAAAAGAATTTGATTTACTTCAGCCGGACTCCATTTATATTCGAGATCTTCGGTAGTCCAATCGCTATCTTCTTTATCATAAAAACTAGATACCATTTCACGAAGAATTTGACGATTGCATTTCTTGAAATGAACAATCATATCAATACGACCAGGGCGAATAAGTGCTCGATCAATACGCTCAGGAAAGTTAGAGGAAATAGCAAGAATACGACCAGAAGCTTCTAGAGTTCCATCAAGTAAATTGAGTAGAAATGAGAGATCAATCGGATCTTTGATTTCATCTTCATTTTCCTTGTTGTCAAGCCAAGGATCGCCTGTTTTTTCTTTAGGCTTTTCAACTACTGTAGGCTTTTTCCATTCTCGCTTGAGCACGGCATCACCCATTGCATCAATGTCTTCAATCACATAGAGTCGCTCATGAACAGGAATAATAAATCGCTCCGTTACAGTTCCATTATATACATGAATTTCGTCATTAAAGAAGAGATGGCGAAGCTGTGACTTTGACTTGATTTCAGACAGATGAATGTTCAAAATATGACGGTGTGCAGTATTTGCGATTGCCTTGATTGTTGACGTTTTTCCACACCCAGGATCTCCATGAAACATAAATCCAAGTGTGTATGGAATTCCTTTCTTTTCATACCAATCTTTGCGGGTCAGAAAAAACTGTACATGGCTACAAACTTTATCACGCTGTTCAAAGAATACATTATCAAACGAACGTGTCGTATGGAACTGATGTTTCGTGTAAAGTAGATGAGTGTTCGGCAAACTATTCTGCATTGTCTTTTTTGATTTGTTCTGTGTGATCATATCAAAGTAATAAAGAGACGTTCCGAGCTTGTTTGCCATTTTTCTAGCAAAGTCGGTATTGCAACGATCAATAAATGCCTGTAAAAATTGAACCTCATGTTCATATGAAAAAAGTTCAAACTTAATTGCTTCTAGTTGACCATCTTTGTGTTTAAGATCGGTAAGTTGAAAATAAACATCAGTTTCAACTTGAACAGCTTCGAATACGTGAGGAAGGTAATCATGCTGAGAAACACAAAGAAGATTCTTAATAGCAGGAATTGTAGTTACATGATGAATGATCGCGTCCATTCTCAATGAATTTGGCGTGGTGGTTTTTTGAAGAACATGATCACACGTGATAACTGATTTTTTTGATTTTATTTGTTCTACAACTACTTCTTGCGTTCCTCCAAAGAATTTCATCATTTATATTTTAATGATTCCTGTATCTAAATAATGGCACAGAATCCTCCGGAAGTAAAAAGACCCGTTGTACATCTTGTAAATGGTGGTTGGGGTGATAGCGAGGAAGAACTACTTGCTGAGTGGGCCGACAAGGCTGCATGCTATCGTTGGTTACACGACAGAACGGAGAAGAAGTTTCGCGGTTACAATATGGCTTTGACGATTCCAGTTATTATTCTTTCGACTCTAACTGGAACAGCTAATTTTGGCATGTCTTCTATTTTTCCTCCTGATCTACAGCCCATAGCGCAACTCGGAGTGGGTGGTGTATCTCTTATTGCAGGAATGGTTACAACAGTAGCCAACTTTCTTCAATATGCTCAGGGAATGGAGGCTCACCGTTCCGCTGGTATTTCATGGGGTAAATTACAACGAAAGGTTTCAGTTGAGCTAGCACTCCCGCGTAATCAGCGTGAGAACTGCATGGACTTCTTGCTTGTATGTCGTTCTGAATTAGACCGTCTAATCGAGTCATCACCTACAGTTCCCGAAGATGTAATTGCAGCATTCGAATACACATTTAAATCGGTAAAGATCTCGAAACCGGAAATATGTAACAACCTCGAGAAGACCAAAATATATGATAGTGCAGCAGAAAACATGGCAGAAATTCAGGCTAAAGCAGAAGAATTAGCAAAGAAAACGATAGAGGAGAGACGTGTTGATGCGATTAAGCGTATGATTGAACCTAAACTTGCACAGGAAGTCGAGAGAGAAATAAGTCGTCGTCGCTCATCACCTCCTAAGCTCGATACATCTGCTATTATAAAACAAGATCTCGCTGCTCTTGCCGGTTCAGGTGTCGTGAGTCGCATGAGGAGCAGCGCTAAGATGATTCTTCCTAAATCCGATATCAAGCCTGAACACGTTGTTCTTGAAATGATCCCTGAGAAGAAGGAAGAACCTACGTCTTAACAATACACATATCTAGCGTTGGAACACTCGTGTTCATTGTCTTTGAACGTTTGAGACGAAGATGCTCTGAAGCCTTTTCAACAGCATCTGTAGATAGAGATACATACCGTTTAATATCACGCAAAGGCCCCTGAACATTCATAGAAGGAAACAACATTCGAATAGGAGGTAGCTCACAAATTACAATATCATTGCTTCCACTTGTATATTCACGAAACTGTTGAATATCCAATGGTCCTCCAAACATCCTCAGGATGCTTCTAGATGGTGCAGGAGATAGATCTTTGTCAACATACAGTTCGCGGTACAAATTGTAGAGCAATGCATGACGATTCCAACGAACTGAATCGGATACAGATACGTCAGCATACAGGTGAGCTAGTGCACATTCGGGAGAACAAAAATGCCCTTCGCATGTATAGTTATTTTTATATACATCATACGAAATTGGAAGAACTGTGGCAACCCAATTAAACGCACTGCAGCACCAAAAGCAAGCTGTGTGTTCTGAATAGGAATCCGCAGTTACATTTTCTAGGATCTTTTTTAGAACAGTTGTATTGAATCGCTCAGATACCTTAGACGATTCAACTGATGTTAAAATATCCGAATAAGAAACTACATCTCCAATTGGGATAACTTGTTCCGATGCTTCATCATTTACCTTTAGTCTAAATATAATTGGTGCATCGTCCACCTCTACTTCATTTTTTACAACCTTCTGCTTGCGTACAGGCATTTAATTTATTTAATCTAACAACGTCTAAACAAATGAGAATTGTTTGTATGACGAACGATGCTCAATTACCTATGATGAAAAGCATGCTCAATTCTGCTATGAAGGCCGGAATTCCTATGAATCTATTTCACTGTTATATTTTAGATAGCCAAAAAGAAGCTGCTGTTTATGGTAGCACGCAGTTTAACTCGATCACTCTTAAAAAACTTGAAGTGATCAAAATGAACATGGGAATGGATAATGAAATTTTGTGGGTAGATAATGATATTGTATTTTTTGAAAACTGTTTAGGTGATATTTTGTCAAAGCGTGGTAACTTTGTGATGCAAGATGATCTATGGGGAGCATGTACTGGATTTTTTCTTGCAAGAAGTGGATATTTTTCGAATTCTGTTTTACAGAAATCGATTGACTGGTTGGCTAAATCTACATCGAAAAGTGTAAATGATCAACACGCATTCAATCGTGTATATCCTCAGATCGTTGGTATCATAGTAAACAAACTATCAACTGAAGAATATCCCAATGGTGAAATATACTTCAATAAAGGTAAAACATCCAAAGCAAAGATTGTTCACTGTAATTATTTATCAACAACTGTCGAAAAGGTTCAGCGTTTTAAAGATCGTGGATTATGGGATGAATCCGATACTGCATTTCTACTAACGAATCGTTACTTGATATGACGACGCTTAGTCTTCTTGGACTTCTTAGACTTACGGTGACGTGTCTTACCTCCACGAGATGCAACAAGTAAATCTTTGTCAAATTTTTCCTGCATAGACTGTACTTTTGCAGCCTCCTGTACATTTTTAACAGGCGACAAATCTTTAACTACCGACGCAGCAGAATAGGCCTCAGGTGATCCTACATCACGCTTGGGAGTAATGTATTTCTTATCAAGTTCCAATGAACCCTTTGGCATTTATATATTTAAAACGAATTTTCATGAAGACATACCTAATGAAAGACACACAGAATGGCTGATCTTTCTAAGCAGTATCGCAAGCACACTCACCGTGAACATATTTTGTCGCTTCCTGATACCTATATCGGGAGCATTGAAAATTCAAATGATGAACAGTTTGTAGTAAAAGATGATAGCTTTGTAGCTGAGACGATTTCAAACTTCAATCCTGGATTTTACAAGCTGTTTGACGAACTACTTGTGAATGCACATGATCACGTCGTCCGTCTTCGCCAGAAAGGTTCGACTAATCCCGTGAAGGCAATTGACATTTCAGTAGCAGACAATGTGGTAACAATCAAGAATGACGGCGAATCCATTGATGTAGAAAAGCATCCTGAGTATGGTGTTTATATTCCTCAGATGATCTTTGGAGAACTACTCACATCTACAAACTACGACAAGGAGGAAAAGAAGCTAGTTGGTGGCAAGAATGGTTATGGAGTCAAACTTGTCAACATCTTTGCTAAACAGCTCAAGATCACGGTCGTAGATGGTGTTCGCGAACTCAAGTATGTACAAACGTTTGAAAACAACATGTCTAAAATCGGAGAGCCATCGGTGAAATCAGCAAAGGTAAAGCCGTATGTTCAGATCGAATGGACTCCCGACTTTGCTCGTTTTGGGTGGAAGACACCTGCAATCCCTGAAGGTCTACTCAAGGTCATTCAGCGACGCGTGTTTGACCTTGCAATGACAGTCGGAAAGGACGTTCGAGTTACATGGTGCGGCGCACCAGTTAAATTTCGAGACCTTACAACGTACGCTTCCTGGTATCTGACGAAAGATACAGCCATCGTCACAGACGCCCCCCAAGTGGGCTGGCAGATTGCAATCGCCGATAGTACATTTGATAGGGCGTTCAATGTGTCTTTTGTGAATGGCATTTGGACGAGATCGGGAAAGCACGTGGATGAAATTACGAACCAAGTTGTTTCGCATATTGTGAATTATTTGGAGGCTAAGAAGAAAATCAAAGTCAAGCCGGCACTCGTTCGTGATTCCCTTGCAGTATTCATTCATTGCTTTGTAGAGAATCCTTCGTTTAGCAGTCAGACCAAGGAAGTACTTACTTCTAAAGTCTCGTGTAAGCTGAGTGACGACTTTCTCAAGAAGGTTATCTCAAAGCTAAACGTAGTTGAGAAGGTACTTGAACAACAGAACGTAAAAGACACCAAAGAAAACTCAAAGACTGACGGTAAGAAGCATAGCAAAATCAGCGTTCCTAAACTTGATGATGCAGTACAAGCTGGAACTACAAAGAGTCACGAATGTACACTAATTCTTACAGAGGGAGATTCAGCGAAAGCTATGGCCCTTTCCGGTCTCTCGCAGGAACAGAGAAAGACGTATGGTATCTTTCCTCTGCGAGGTAAACTACTCAATGTAAAAGATTCATCTGTTCGCAAGGTAGAACAGACGGAAGAAGTTGCCAACCTGAAGAAGATTCTGGGTCTAGAGTCTGGAAAGAAATACAATGACATCAAGTCACTTCGTTATGGAAAGATTCTTATCATGACGGATCAGGATTATGATGGCTCGCATATTCGCGGACTTCTCATCAATTTGTTTCACGAACTTTGGCATGAACTCATTCAGGTACCGAACTTCATTACCTACATGGCAACTCCAATTGTAAAGGCAACGAAGGATGCTCAAGTAAAGTCATTCTATACACAGTATGATTACGAAGAGTGGCGAAAGACCGACGCGTCTAAGGGTTGGAAGGTCAAGTACTACAAGGGACTTGGTACTTCAACTCGCGACGAAGCAAAAGACTATTTCAAGACTATGAACATTGTGCCCTATTCATATACTGATGAATCCAGTGATAAGTCAATTGAACTAGCTTTCAACAAATCACTTGCCGATGATCGCAAAGATTGGCTCAAGACATATTCGCGTAGTGAAATTATCAATGCGAATCCTGGACAGCGTGTTCCATATGAAGAGTTTGTACACAAAGATTTGATTCACTTCTCGAACTACAATCTCGAACGATCGATTCCAAATGTAATGGATGGTCTCAAAACGTCTCAGCGTAAGATTCTATACTCTGCATTTAAGAGAAACTTGAAGACTGAAATTCGAGTAGCTCAGTTTGCAGGATACGTATCTGAGCATTCTGGTTATCATCACGGTGAGGCATCTCTCACGGAAGCGATTGTAGCTATGGCTCAGGACTTTGTTGGTTCAAACAATATTGCATGGTTTGTACCCGAAGGTCAGTTTGGTACTCGTCTTCAGGGTGGTAAGGATTCGGCTTCGCCCCGTTATATTCACACCTATCTACAGCCCTACATTCAGAATCTTGTACCTGCAGATGATCTAGACTGTCTTGTATATCGCGATGATGACGGAACGCCCGTGGAACCCGAATGGTACGCACCGGTTCTGCCGATGCTACTTGTGAATGGTTCTCGTGGTATTGGTACCGGATATAGCACGAACATTCCGTCCTTCAATCCTGCTGATCTTAAATCTGCTCTTACTGAGTGGCTTGAGAAAGGAACAGGACTTGAGCGCGAGTTTGTTCCGTACTATCGGGGATTCAAGGGTACAATTGTCAAAGATGCAAAGAATGATTACATTGTCAAAGGTGTTTGGAAGACTGAGAAGGATACGATGACAATTACGGAACTTCCAGTTGGAACGTGGACTGCTGACTTCCGTGAGACACTTGATAAGATGGTTGCCGATGGAATTATCAAGGACTTTACGGATACATCTACTGATATGGATATTCTAGTAAAGATCAAACTTGGTGCCGATGTTGCTGCAGTAGAGAAGCAGTTGACTGACAAGATCAAACTAACTAACATGCATGCATTCAATTCGAAATGTGTGATTCAGAAGTATGATACTCCAAATCAGATTCTATCTGAGTTTGCAACTGTACGACTTGAACTTTATGGAAAGCGCCGTGAGCATATCCTAAAAACATTGAATGACAAGTTGCCCTATCACGAAAATGTAGTTCGCTTTATTCGCCAGCAGTGTCAGGAGAAACCTGTTCCCGACATTCGTCGTAAGACGCGTGAGGAATGTGACGTTCTACTCAAGAAAGATAAGTTTGAACTCATCAAGGAATCGTATGATTATCTGATGAATCTACCTATTGCTTCGTTGACACTTACAAATGCAACAAAGCACGAAAAGGAACTTGCAGAACTAAAGGCGCGTATTGCTGAAATGGAATCAACAACTCCTAAACAGTTGTGGCTTTCTGATTTGAAGAAACTTAAAGTCTAAAAAAAATAAACTCTATACGAATCTTTTTTATTTGGGTATGCAGAAGGAACATTTTGAAGAATCCAGTATACATTAGAGTTTGAAAATGTAAGACCGCTTGAAGAATCAAAAACAACTGTTGTTCGTGGTGATAGATATATTTTATTTACATCTTGCCAACCAGGTGATACTGGAAATGCAACTACATTACTACCGGTATATGATAAAATAGGAATAGTATTAGTTGCCCCCACAGGAAATCCAAAAACGAGCGGTGTAATTTGATATATAGATGTTATACTTCCGGTAATACCTGGAGGAAGACTTGGATCTTGTGTGAGACCTGTAACACCAGTAGCTCCGATAAATCCATTTATTCCGGAAGGACCAACAGGACCCGTTGTACCTGAAGTTGTTGGTCCTGTAATACCTATAGTTCCACTAGGTCCACTTGCACCGGTACTACCTGTAGAACCAGAAGGTCCAGTTGGACCCGAAATATATCCAGTTGGTCCGGCGGGACCCGGACAAAGTACTAATTGTTTTGTTCTGTAATAATCGCTTATAGACGGCATATTATACCTCTTCAATAAAAATAAACCTGATATGATAATGTACTTGGTATTGTATTACTAGTCACGGTATTAACTACAGTATTTAACCAGTAATTATTTGGATTCTGAAATGTTATATTACTCGTGCCAGGTGTTCCATTTGAATTCGGTGAAAAGATTACTGTTGTTCGCGGCGATATGTCAATACTTGTAACTCCTGGCCAAGAAAAACTTAAATTCGTAAAGGTTGATCCGGTCCATCCAAGTGGAAATCCAGAAGTAGTAGGTGATGGAATAACCAGTGGCATAACTTGATATATGCTTGTAATAACTGTTGATGAAGGAGGTGGTAAAAGACTACCATTTGGTCCGCTAGCTCCAGTCGGTCCTGTAACTCCCGAAGCTCCAGTAGGTCCAGTAGTTCCAATAGGTCCGGTAGGTCCAGTAGGTCCAGTCGATCCGGTAGGTCCAATTACACCTGAAGCTCCTGTAGAACCTTTTGGTCCTGAAGCCCCAGTAGCGCCAGGAGGACCAGAAGGCCCAATCGGTCCTGAACAAGCTACTAATTGAGTTTGTGCCAGATATTGACTTGCAGATAACATTCTTATTTTATATCAAAATAAAGACTTTCATATTTTTACATTAAGAAGAATAATGGCAAGTCAAACATACCAACAAATATTAGCAGAAACATATGGGAATATTACAGTAGAGGAGTTTGAAAATGAAGAAGAAGATGAGAACGTAGATGCTCATGAAGAACATGAATATGATACGCGTGAAGTTTCAAATCCAGATGACTTTAAAAAATTTGGAGGCGATCGTGGACATTCTGATATTATTGCAAAGGTAAGTCCGTTTGAAGATAAAAGTAAATTAAGTATAAGACATGAAAAAGATTTAAAAACAATTGTTGTCAATGTAGATAGCCGGTTTCGTTCTTATTCTGCACCAGGACAACAGATTCCAGACTTTATTAATAAAAATCCCAATAATGTAGCCGATTCATATGCAATCTCTCAATCGGGACACTATATTATGATGCTTCATACGCCAATTCGAAATGTATATTCTATAAAACTAACATCTGCTGAGTTTCCAAATACATTCTATGAATTTGATTACAATACCTATATAAATACATCTCTAACGGTAACTACTCAATCTGCATCGCATACAGTAACAATTCCAGATGGAAATTATGCCACAACTGCAGTATTCACGACAACTTTACAAACTGCGTTGAATGCTGCATTTAGCGGTAGTGGGATAACGTTTACAGTTGCTTGTGATCCTATTTCTAACAAGATCACAATAACTAGTACATCATTGTTTGATATGACATTTATCACGTCTGTAACGAATAACACGGGACAGATTGTTACAAGCCGGAATCCGTATTTAAATGGTATAGGGTATCATCTCGGATTTGTAAATACATCGTATACCAATAACGGAACTGATAAATTTTACACGGCAGAATATGTTCCAACAGTTGTAGCAAATAATTATGTATATTTATCTGTGAATGATTGGAATGTTGTCCAGCACCAGAATTTTAATTCAACACGTTTTGATGCATTTGCTAAACTTTTAGTAACGGGTCCTAAGAACACATTATTCTTCGACACGTTTAGTTCAAATTCGACAACGAAAGAGTTTTTCTTTCAGCAGCCGGTTGACATATCGCGTCTCGATATAAAACTATTAGATGCGTATGGTAATCAGTTAAATCTGAGAGGAGGGGATTTTTCAATTACACTTGAACTAAAACAAATCCTAAATATGAATCTGTATGAAAAGCTACGAGAGATTTAATTTTTCCTCTGTAACAGGAATTCTCAACTTGCGACGTTTGTTCACTACAGGAACATCACGTTCCTTCGGAGGCTCTGATTTGAGCAACTCAAAACGCTGACGCGCTTGTTCGATCGATACGCCCTTGTACACCAGATCCAGTTTCAATTTGAGGAGACTGTCCATAATCATTAGTCGGAACATTTCTTACGGCATTTAGCCACGGATTTGCAGTGAACGGTATCTTTTTCGGCTCTTCAGGAGCTGTTCCATGACTACTGTATAAAAAGAATCCAAAGGATCCAACAACTAATACCAAAAGAACAGCATTAAACCACCAAGAGAATACCGAATCACGAAACGACTTCACAGACAATAAATTGTTTTGAACTCGTTCTACGTTGTCCTGAACTAAATGAAACATCTTTGCTACTTATAAGGAATCCCTATGGGAACATTAGGCGCAGTCTACGGAATTTCCTTTGTTGCAGGCAGTCTTGCATCAATGGGTTCCGCCTATATGGCATCTAAAATGTATCCAATAGAAGATGAACCGACACAGGTACCAATTGAAGAAGTGAGACCTTCTAGTGCAGAGAACCCTGCAGAAGGAGGAAGAATGCACGGTGGTGATAGAAAAGGTGATCTTGAAAGTGCTGTTAAAAAATATGATGCTATAGCTATTGCATCAGCAGCAGTTCCTAAGAACTATGTTCTTGTTCATAATCGCAAATATGAATTCATAGCTGAAGCAAAAAAGTTGGGAATTCCAGGAGCAGATGGTGCAAAAAATTCACTGAAGGATTCAATTGATGCACGTAAAAAGGGAGAACGCAGGGCAACTGTTGATGCTAAAGATAAAGATGCGAGAGAAAAACTTGAAGCACTGCTAACTGCTATAAAAACTGAGCTTGGAGTTCCTGCTCCTGCGGCTCCTGCGGCTCCTGCGGCTCCTGCGGCTCCTGCGGCTCCTGCGGCTCCTGC
>Ga0214192_1001668_pt1 | contig 12111 bp, 18 predicted proteins | sample TroBogEpilimnion_44_FD_153030 | JGI IMG/M metagenome (GOLD analysis project Ga0214192, IMG submission 153030) | Freshwater microbial communities from Trout Bog Lake, WI - 29JUL2008 epilimnion | ecosystem: Environmental > Aquatic > Freshwater > Lake > Epilimnion/Euphotic zone | place: Trout Bog... | reverse complement strand
TGACCAAAATGCAGCCGCTTCATCCACCATGGCCTGGGTGATGGGTGTGTTGAGGTAGCGTTTGATCCACATCTGGAGTCCAAACACCATGGTGCGGTCAAATTTGCCGCCGCGGCTTTCAATGTAACTGTAGACATATTCAGTGCCCGGTGGATACTGGAGGTGATGGCTCGATTTATAAGAATCTGTGTCAAGTAAGATATTGTCAAACATTTGCAAAACTCCTTTGCGTTATCTGAGCCTGGGTCTATCCCTGGGCTCGTTGGTCCTTAGCCGCACTATAGCACAGGTGCGGTGCCTGTCAACTAAATGCGTGCAATCATGTTCATTATTATATCCAGGTGATCCTCGAAAAAGTCGCTGCGCTTGAGATCGGCAATAGCAACCCATTTCGCCTTGTCAGCGTCGTCCTGGCCTTTAACACGCGGCAGATCGCCGTCTTCCAGCTTGAAGAGGAATGCATGAGTGATGGTGCGCCCACGAGCCGAACGGTTGGGGTCATCAAACACGTCTTGGGCCACAATGCTGCCACGCAGCACCTTGTCGGGCACCTTGATGCCGGTTTCCTCACGCAGCTCGCGGATCACAGCGTCGCGAATACGCTCGTTGGCGTTGATAAACCCGCCCGGCATGGCCCAGAGCCCTTTGCCAGGCATTGCACCTCTGCGCACAATCAGCACATGGCCGCTCTGCACCACAATCGCATCCCCTGTGACAAAAGTAGGCGCATAGGGCGCCACCGCCCAACTGGCGCGGTATTTTGCGATGAACTCATATTCGTCGCGGATCAGTTTGTAGGCTGCGGTGTCCAGGAACTCCAGCAAAAATTCACGCACTGACACTGTGATAATGGCGTCACGATCCAGGTCGCCGGGCTTGTGTCCATCAGCGTCTCCGATCCACATGTGACCGATGTTGCTGAAAAAAGCATTGCGGATTCGAGTGCTGTCCAGTTCACGGAAGTTGGCAACTTCGATGCTGTTCCACTGCGGAAACATCTTGAGATAATAGCTGCTGGCGTCCTTGCTGTGACCAATTAGTGCCACAGTGGGCATGCTGGTATAGCCAAATTCCCATTCAGCCCGCATCACCTGAGTCTGCACATCGTGTACCCACTTGGTGTCGTTGTAGGCTGCATCTTCAAGTGGTTTGATTTTGACTCGGTGGCGCAAGTGGCTGGGAATGCTGTTGAGGATCATGCCACTGCGTTCATCAAACGTGAAGGGATTGCGGTGGCTGCGGGGTGCGCCCGCACTGCCCACAAGCACCACCAAGTGGTCTGCTTGTTCCAGGCCCTCTGTGATAACGCTGAGGTGCCCTAAATGGAAAGGTTGCGCCCGACAGATAAAAACTGCCATGTTGTATTTGTGTGCCATGAACTAGCTCCTAGTTGGCGATTTGATGTTTGGGGTCTATCCCCTTACAAACGTATTTATAACAGCCTATTCACATCCTGTCAACCCTTTTTGTCAGAAAAAATACCAGCCCACATTTTGCCCCACACGTCCATAATCTGCTGGTTGGCACGCCAGGGTTGGATAACCGCTTCCATCAAATCCGCCGTGGTGTTGAGTTGATTGGCACTGTGTCCGCAACTGTGCAATCAATTCCTCCATTTGTGTGACATCCATGGTCTACTCCTGACTCACACTGATGACATTGTCTAGACGGAAACTGCGCCACTCTTGCTTGTCCAGCAAAAACACCCTCATGACATCGGGACTGATTTTTCGAGTGCTTTCGGTCACCACAGCTGGCAACAGCTCATCTTTCAATGTGCAGGGCATGACTCTCACAGTGCCGTCCACTTTGGTGAATGTCACCGTGCATACGCCCTGACTCAGCCACTCGGCCAAGATGACACGGCGTTCGGCGATTGTTTCATTGGCAAATTCATATTGCATGTGATATCTCCTATACATACAATGGTAACACATGGACATTTGATGTCAACCTCACATTCCATAAATAATCACACAAGGAGTATATAACGTGGCATATAACACCCAGCTCAGCACAGTTTTCGTTAATGAACAGGCCGACAGCATAGCAGTTTATTTCAACGACGGTTGGTTGGAGATTTACGATGGCACACAGCCTCTAGGTGCTGACACTGCGCCCAGCGGAAACGTGTTAGTGACACTGCGGTTTGCCAATCCTGCATTTTCAGCTGCTGCCAACGGAGTACTCACGGCATATGCACTGGTCACCAATACCGCCATCAACACCGGCACAGCCAGTTGGTTCCGCACATACAAAAGCGATGGCACAACCTCGCTGCTGGATGGCAGCGTGGGCAGCACATCGGGATTTAACCTGGTGTTGGGGACTACTGCCATCAGCACAGGAAGCACCATTAGCGTAACAAGCTTCACACACACCGTGGCCAAGAGCACACCAGGTAGCTAATGCATGCAGCATCTTGAGCCAGTGCCATACCAGCATCAAGATGCTCTGTACATGGGGAGTCACTGATGTCTATTGGCATAATAGATGGTGGTGGCCCCCTCAATAAATCCATCGTCGATGGCGGTGCGGCCAGTCCCGATGTGGTATCTGCCATAATAGACGGCGGTGGAGCAAGTCCATCGCCCAATCCAGTTGTCCTAAGTGACGGATCGCCCAGCGATCCATTGGTTATTGTTTTGGATGGCGGTGCACCAGGCACCACAGTATTTGATAACTTCGCAGACGGTGGTGGTGCAAACCGCGGAGACCTTATTACTGCGCAGGGTGGACAATCGGCCCATGCTCCAGCACTGGGCGTCAACAGCGCAACCACATCACAGGGCAGTGAAACAGTCCAGGCAACTGGCACTGTGGTGTCCAGCCCTGCTGCCACCAGCCAAGGCAATGAACACACTCAAGCCACCGGCACAGTGTCTGTTTCAGGATCGGTTGCTACAAAACAAACAGAACACACTGTGGCTGTTGGCATTGTGGCCATATCTGGCAGTATTGCTACATCGCAGGGTAGTGAAACAGTTCGCGCCACCAATGTGGTAGTCACGGGAGCAGTTAACACAGCCCAGGCCTCCCAAACAGCCCAGGCCACCGGCACAGTGCGTCCTGTGGCCCCACCACAACCTGCCCCGGGACAATATGGCGGAGGAAATTTTGGTGGAGGTGGCGGTGGAGTTGCGGGCGGTTATGTTATCAGCTTGGCAGGCTTCCGTCGCCGCACAATCGAAATCACTGTGTGTATTCCCGGCGAGCTACCCAACACAATTGAAGTGCAGCAGCAGGACGTCACTCCGCTTGTTAGCGTGAGTGGTGTCTCAAACAGTGCAAGAACCATGCAAGTTACAGCCGGTAATCATAGAAACGTATTAGCAAAAAGGCCAGCCTATAACCTCAACGACATCATAAATACAACAGAATCAAATGTAAGCACGAAAGTGCTGTTTAACCAACCCAGGGCACAGATAAATGACATCACCACTATCGATACATAGCCACAGACCAACCGATGTGGAGTTTGACGTAAGTATACAAGGCATAAGCGAGGATAGCCCCGCCACTGTGAGATTTGTTGTGGAAAATCATCGAGGTTACGATGTGTGCATAGTGTGTGAGCAGACTGCTGACAACAAGTTCCGCGCCAAGATCCCAGCACTGGACATTGACGAGAGCGAACAGCCTTATCGTGTGGAAGTCATTGTGGATGGCTATTATTTCAGTCCCAGTCGTGGCAGCATGCGAGTTGCCAAGGCTCCTCGGGTGCAGATGGAACAAACATCGGCTCCCTTGGCACCCAGCCGTCCTCAGGTCACCACCAGTTTGATTTCACAACCTCGACCCATCAAGAGAAGCTGGATCAAGCTGAGCGAAATGAGCGACCGCCAGCAAAGCGAATTGGCCAGCCGTTGTCAACGTAGCGCAAAAGTTTTGGAAACTGCTGCTGGGTTATTGAGCAATGTGGGCACTGGTGCGGGTGTAGAGCCACAAGCACTGAGTCGAGTTTTTGAAACTGTGCGCAATGCTTGTGACATTGTGGAAAAGTCAATCGTTCGCCAAGTTTGATCAACCACAGGACCTGTTACTCAAAAGACAGGGCTTGCCAACGCCAAGTTTTGCAAGAAGCTCTTCTCGAGTCATGTGATAGTCACTCTCAGCCCAGACCATTTTGAGATACCTCAGGGTATCACCCAAGACCCCGCCGGGTTTGTAACCCAGTGCCAGCAGGTCATCGCCGTTCACAGGAAACACTGGCACGGTCCAAACTGTCAGCATGTCTCGCACCATGCTATCCTCTTGCCTCAGAGCCGCCAACTCAAGCACCCAATCTCGACGTACACCATACGCTGGTTCAGCAGGGACCACATCTATATGGCGTTTCACACACCCTCTGTCACACAAAGGTTTACCGATCCTGATCAGTGTCTGGCATACCTAAGATACCTTACAGATCAGTCTGCATAAGGTTCCTAATAGACTCCTGAAACTTGCTTGCATCCAGCGCAATGTACTCGCCCAAGATGTAGATTTCTGTGCCGGATCGCAACGCCGCTGAGAGATCCTTTTGTTTTGGTTCGTATATACGCTGGAATTTTTTCAAATCCACAAAATGTTTCCAGTCCAGGTCCACTGTTGTTGCCTGCTTAAACTGCGCCACTAGCTGCGGTGGTAAAGACATAATGTCCATCATAAACGAGTGCAATGTGACTGGTTCATGCCGGGATCCTGCGATTCGGGCAATATCTGCTGGCAAGTCTGTATTGACGTCTTTACTCATGACCACAATTTCTTCTAGAGTTGATTCGATCTTTTCAATATCAACACAGGTGTCTATCTCGTCGGTACTCAGAACCATGTCATTGTGCGCGGTGTATGTGAACTTGAATCCGTTCTTGGGAAATATCATATACACATTTCCAAATTCCTCGGCCAGACGACTGTTGGTTGTGACAAACGTGCTGTTGTCCCGGCGCGCTGGGAATCCTAAATGTTGCAAACAATAGTTGAACACCTGGCTAACGGAATGCGTGCTGTCTTTGGGCCGGCGATTTTTACGGCCATTTCCTTGAAAAACTGCACTAGGTGTGCCTCGCACGCCACGAAACAGCACAAGGCATTGTTGTGATTTTAATATCTCAAGGATCTCACTGCATTCAGTCTTGAGTAGTTGCCAAACTTTTTCCTTGGGTCCCATGCCCATCTCCAACTTCTGCTTGAGGTGGTATATCTTGTCTTCCAGGGCGTCCAATTCATCTTCTTTGGCTTGGGTGGGCCATGCTCGCAATGACAGCGCTAACTTGTTCCTTTGCTGTAGCAAGGCTGTTAGTTCAGAGTGTACCCTTTCCCATGCAGTGTCTATGTGTTCTTTTGTGCCGGGTTCCAGAATTTCTGAGATTTTCATGTGTTTGGTATTTTCCAATGTTGTGCTATCATGCCGCCATATGCACTTGCCTCAAAGGCATAGTATTCGCCGTTGATCATTATCTCTCGGCCTTCTTCCATGGCTATTGCCATGTGTGTGAACTGTGGACGCCAGCTTTTGCGAAACACATCCACACTGGTGAAACTATCCAAACTGACATCCAAGAGCTGCTCGCTCACACCGGCTTCCAGCAACTGGGGCTTTGTTTCGGTTATTGCTCTCACCATGCTGTTCACAGCATCGTAATCATTGATAATGCGATTGAGCCAGGTTTTCTTATTGTAGGTTGTGAGCAGACTGCGATCTATGGCATCAGCAAATTCATCGCACCACAGAATCCATTTGTCCTTGTCAGTGGCCCGGAGATTGTCGAACCTGTCCAGGATTGTGTCTGCGCTGGTTGTCCAGGTGTAGGTGTAATGGCCGTCAATGGGGAATATCAAATAGGGTGATCCAAAGCTCTGAGCAAAAGATTTCCTGCTGGAACAGAAGATGCTGTTGCTGCGCAATGCAGTGGAGCCACACTGTGCCAACATGCCATCAAACATATTGCTGTATTTTACATGGCTGTGCAGCGGTATTCGGTTGTGTCTGCTGCGTCCACGGAAGATGCGGTCAGCTGATTTTGTGCCGCGATACAACCAGCTGCGTGCAAGGCGCGCCTGGACCAGGAATTCACTGCATTCTTGCTCTATGCGATCCAGGAGATCGTCCAGGTCTTGTGCTTCTTGGTCCTGTTTATCGCCGGGTTCCACAACTTCCTGTATTTTCATATACCAAATCTCTCTAATAATTGTGCTCTGTAATAATGCTCCTGTATGGCATAGTATTCACCTGTGATATACACTTCAAGGTGATCACTTATGGCATGATCCAAATTGGTGTTGCTGGGCTGGAAGTTTTTCTCAAATGTTTTCTCATCAAGGAATTGGGAAATATCTATATCAAACCAACGAGGATCTGCCCCTACACTGATGTATTTGTCTCTGTTCCTGTCGAGAATGTTCCAAACAGCCATTCTGTCTGTGACAGGTGTAATGTTTCGCAACACCTGGCTGGTGATGGCAAGGGAGGTTTCGGGCAATTGTCGCAGTTTCACCGCCAAATCATCAATAACGGGTCTCAGGTTGTCGTGATTGACCATGCTGCCCAGATTGTGCGCACCCAGCGTGATATCATACTTGTTGGTATAGGTATAGGCACTGCGACGGTCCAGCGGGAACACCACATATACTCTGCCAAATCTTTCTGCGTGTTCATAATCGCTTGTGGCAAATATGCTGTTGCTTCTCAAGGCTGTGAACCCCAACTTCTTCAAACAGAGGTCAAAATACTCCTGCGCCTGATTGTTGCTATCCAGGGGGTTTCGGTTCTGTCTGCTGCTGGCCAGGAACATATGGGGCCGAATGCCTCCAATGCCACGATATAAAAATCCTCCAGCCCGTCGGGTAATGGCCAGGTATTGCGTGCAATCTCGTTCAATACTATCAGCCACAGCGAGAAAATCCTGGCCCAGATCGGTGAAGCTTCCCGATTGTGTTATTTCGCAAATTTTCATCAGGGTGTTTCAATCCGGAAATGTTCTTGAATTTTTTCCCCATATGTTTCCAGATGTAGTGCCATGTAATTGCCTCGGATATAAACTTCCACACCGTCTGTCAGTGCCGAGGCCAAATCGGTGGTTTTGGGTTGGTAATAGCGAGCGAATTCATCCAAGCTCAAAAAATCATCTAGATGTACATTCACCAACTGGGCACTGATGCCCATTTTTGTGAGTTCACCAGCATGCATGGGCAGCCATCTTTCAAAAAGCGTGTAGGGATCTTGAAAATATGTGGCAATGTTGTTAGACAGCCACGCAGCGTCATCTGGTTTGCCCTGCTCTGCTTGTTGCATTACTTGCTCAAACCAATTGTCAAACTTCCATTCTCGCCACAAATGTGTGTCATCAAGATTTTTCAGTACCATATCTTCGTCGGTGGTGTAAGTGTATTGAAATCTGTCCAGTGGGAACATCACATATAATTTCCCAAACATGCTTGCATTCGCTGTACTACTGGTGCAAAAAACACTGTTGAGACGCAGGGCACTGGCATGGAAGTGATGCGCTAGTGCATAGTCAAACAACAGGCTGGGTCCCATATGGCTGTCTTCTGGTATTCGATCTGTGCGACTGCGGCCCTGGTAAGCATCGGGTTTGTTTTTGACGCCTCTCAACAACCATTTTCCCGCAGCTCGAACTGATTCCCGATATTGTCGGGTGTTGGCCATGAGCCAATTCCAGTCTACATTGTCCACCGTCGTTTGGTGACTATAATCGTCTATTACTTCGGATATTTTCATTTGATGTTCCTCATGTGTAAATCTTCAAGCCACGGAAATAGTCTTCCACGCTGGGCTGAAAACTGCTGTGAATCGCGATGTATTGCCCGTTGATATAGACTTCAGATTCCATCTTCATAGCCTTGGCGAGATTTTTGGTTGATGGTTCAAAATTTTTGCGAAACTCTGTAAGTGACACAACAGGCTCCAGCTCTTGATCTGTTAGGATTCCCTTTAGCGGTGATATTTTATCTTGCACATCTCTGGGATGGTTGCAGTAAGATAGTCGTTTCAACCAAAGATTTTTTTCACGATCTGAAATTTTAGTGGAAGCCTTGATGGCCTTGGAAACTTTTTTCTTCCAAGGTCCCACATTATCAATGATGTCTGCGAGTTCTTGAAGAACTATGTCATCCATATTGGTATAAGTGAATGTATATTTGCCGTCAATGGGAAAAATTATGTAAACATCACCATAGTCACTTGCCGTACCAAAATTAGATGTGGCAAAAATGCTGTTGCTGCGTAACGCTGTGGCACCCAGGGCTGACAAACACCGGTCAAACATTGTTTGAAGTTCACTGACGCTGTCTTTGGCTCGACGTTCTTGGCGGCTGTGGCCCACAAATGCACTCAGATCACTCTTGACTCCACGAAACATCCAGGTGCGACTTTCCTTGACATCCTTGAGATATTGGGTGCAGTTTTTGCTAATATACTCACAAAGTTTCTGCAACTTTGTGTGTGGTGTGGGAGTGTCTTTTTCCAACCTAGTGATTTTTGCTTGTAGTTGTTCCAGCTTTTTTTCACTGCTTGATAAATCTTTTGTCAACCTAGCAATAGGGTCCTTATTAGACTGCGCGGAATCATATTTTTTATCTGTTGCACCTTTTATTAATTTCCAATGATATAAGGCAACCTTGGCTCCGTAAATACGCTTATTCAACTTCTCAGCCATGTGTTTCAAGAATACAACATCGGACACATCAAGATGTTTCTTTTGACCCGGCTGGACCTGTTGAGGAGGCACAGCTTCAAACAATTCATATAACAGCATGGACTATCTCGCTTTGAGGTATTGGATATTTATCGGCAGCGATAAATACTTGCATGCGAGTTCAAGAGTTTATCAGACCCGTGATTGACGAGGGATTATTCGATCAAAATATTTTCAAAGCTGTGTTCATGGCCGGGTCACCGGGAGCCGGCAAAAGCACCATTGCCACCAAACTTCTCAAACACACTGGACTCAAGGTGGTGGACGTAGATCGTTTTGAAGCATTGCATCGTGGCAAGGGCGCTGAACCCAACTATCCGCTCTATCACAAACAGGCAACATCTCAACGCGGGCAATATCTGCAGGGTCGCTTGGGAATGATTATTGATGGCACTGCCCGCCGCATTGACCGCATGAGTGCCATCAAATCTGAATTAGATGAATTGGGATATGACACTGCCATGGTGTTTGTCAACACCAACTTGCGAGAAGCACTGCGACGAGCTGATGCGCGTGAACAGATAACTGGTCGCCATGTTGATCCACAACTGCTCAAAGACTACTGGCGCCAAACTCAAGCAAACCTGGGCAAGTTACAACAGATGTTTGGCAACAAATTCTGGCTTATCGACAACAGTGCCTCGCAACTGCCTGATTTGTCGTGGGCCAGCAAACAAGTGGATAGTTGGTTGGCCAAGCCTGTCAACACCCCCGCTGCCCGCGCATGGCAGCAACAACAGCTCGCATTGCGACAGAGATAAGATGGCGTGACCTGGAATTGCTTCCAGGTCACTTTACATATTACATTATTATTTTATTTTATTTCCCACAACTGTCAGATATCAAGATCTGCGCGGAGATGCATTATTTCACAATATCACAAATAGATAGTTTTCACGACATGTTATTTATTCCGTTTGCTGTTTGTGTAGGTTCATTTTTGCTGTTGCCTGTTGAACAGCAAGTGCTTGATTGTAGCAGTCGATGAGAGCGTTGTGCGCTCCCCCGCTGTTGCGGTCCATCACTGTGTCGGATATTTTCAGCACAGTGCGGCAATCCCTCACTTCATGGTATTTCCAGGGAATCCAGCCGCGCATACCCTGTTCGATAAATGCGTTTTCCAGGATGCCTATGTCAAACACTGTGCCATGGCTCCAATAACCATCAGAGTCCTGGGCAAATTTTGCAAAATCCTTCAACGCATCAGCCAGTAGATGACGATCGTCTGAGCTGAATGCTTCGGCTTGCACTTCAGGTTCCTGTTGGCCCCACCAGCTCACAGTGTCCTCATCTACATGTCGTTCCTGACTGTCGATCTCCACACGCACATGGAAACCCGGTCCAGGTTCGGCATCACTAAACGGATCAAACCACAGAGCACCAATAGTCAAGATAACCGCATTGGGTTCCGTGCTCAGTGTTTCCAGATCCATCATCAAATGTTTGTTTGTGTTCATATTCCCATGATGCTACTTATGGGTTGCAGTGTCAGTTGTTTCACAGCAATCTAAACGCCGCGACGTTGTTGGTGAACTTGATCTTACCACATACCTCACACTGAGTGTGATATTCATCACCCACAATCCCGCCCTCGCGGGTTATAATGGTCTCCTTGATGATATTGTATTTGTGGACGTGACCATCACCAGTCAAGATAAACCTCAACAACCTCAGCATCACAGGCGCCGTTCGTCTTGAATCTTGCGGTAGGCATTCATGATCCAAGCCAGTGCTTCAGGGTGCTCGTCACCCTGGACTTGTTCGTCCAGTATGGCCAGATCCAAAATTGTGGGATCTTGTTCATCGTCCTCAATGGCTGCCTTGAGCGCCTCAAACATTTCATCCATGATGCGCATCATTTCTTCATCACTGGGGCTGTTGGGATTGAACTCTTGCCCGTTTTGTGTCCAGCGCAGAGTGATGCGAGGAAATTCTCGTTTATCCTTGGGTTCCATTATAATCTCCTATTATCGATACTTATTCAAAACAGCGTGTAGATCATTGAGCACATTGTCCAAACTGGGATTACGCTGCACTGCGGTGCTGATGCTGCCAAAATGTGTCTCCAAGCAATTCAATAAAAGCTGCTTGATGGCCTCTTCGTCAGGTTTGCGTGGCAGAACCTTGCTGTTGGCATAAAGCGTTTCGAGATCACGCTCTTTGCTTTCCCACCACCGTTTACCATGTTCCAGTGTCCAGTCGCCACGTCGGATGCTCTGATAGGTCTGAACGTCACGGTCAAGCTCTAGCTGGCCAGTTGTCAAGAGCTGCTCGCACTCCAGGGCCAGCCGCACAGCATGCATGAGAAACTTGGCATCATACCCCAGTCGGGCAATATCAGCAGCCCGCTTGGGATTGCTGCGATTTGCACCTGCGTCCAGCTTGCTCATCTGTTTGAAAGCATATCCACGGAATTTATGAAAGCAACCAGCATGGTAGAACAAGTGGCGATTGTCGCGAACCATCTGACCAATATTGGTGGTATGCACAATGCAGCGCGTGGGCACACTGATGACATCCAGCATATTGGGGTTGTTTTCCATGCAGAGCTGGAAAAACTTCACAATGCTGTAGATGCAGAAGTCGTATTCATAGCTCTTTGCAGGGTCCCGGCAGTGATGTTGCTGCCAGTTTTCGAACCTCTGGATCTGATTGCCAAAGCCGGGAATTTCTCCACGCAAGTGTGGAAAGATGTCGTCCTTGGGCGGGATGCAAAAGCCCTGAACGTCACGGTCGCTCAAATCAGTTGCCGCGCCATAGCTTTCACTGCCCACAATGGCCAGGTAGTGAACGTTTGACAGCAACCAGCTGGGCGGAGTTACCACACGATCTCGTTCCATTCGCTTGATGTCGTTGATCACGCTCATTGCCATGCTCCTTGTCTATTCACACATAATAGCACATCTGTGCTATCTGTCAACCAAAATCGCAATTATTTCTGGATCACACGCATTTGGATGCCAAAGCTTTCGTCGGACCGCAGCACAGTGTCTTAGATGGCAACCGCCGCGCCCTGTTGCGCGGAACCAAAGTATCCACTGTGATTTAGATTAGGACCAATCTCAATCATCTTCTTCGTCCACTCGCTCAACTGTATGTTGCATCAAAGCGTCAAGAACTACAAGAATGTCTTTATCCTTCATCCTATTATAGACAGCATACTTATCCATAACGTCACTCAGTTCTCGATACAAGTCTTCGGCATATGGTGTTTCAGTAAAGTCTGCCATGCTCGTTTCCTTATTCAAGGTCACCCAATACACCCTCGCCAAACTTATCATCGCCACGAAGCACAGTAGTGCCAAAGACCCTAGCATTGCCATAGACCTTAGCATTGGCAAAGACACTAGCATTATCAAAGATAACAAGCTTTGCCACGGACCTGAGCATTACCAGAGACCTTAGCATTGTC
>Ga0214192_1001667_pt1 | contig 12119 bp, 7 predicted proteins | sample TroBogEpilimnion_44_FD_153030 | JGI IMG/M metagenome (GOLD analysis project Ga0214192, IMG submission 153030) | Freshwater microbial communities from Trout Bog Lake, WI - 29JUL2008 epilimnion | ecosystem: Environmental > Aquatic > Freshwater > Lake > Epilimnion/Euphotic zone | place: Trout Bog... | reverse complement strand
TGTAACTAGTTATCATATTGATGACTATGTAATAAAATAAAATTTCTATTTCTGATAGCCACTATTGGTTATCAAGAAATATCAAGTTTTATGTAACGGAAATATGTTTTCCAGTAAATTTTAATTTCACATTCGTAATCATCGCGTCGTGAAATATTATCGTCTAAACTTTTTATTATTTCGTCATATGTCTTATATTTAGAAAAAGCTAGTTCTTCGCGTGATCTATCTTCGCTATCACTTTTTACTAAAAAACAAGGATTAATAAATAATATTAATTTTTTGTTAACATCTCCGATTAGACTAGTTCGACTATCTTTGACAGAATCCATTATTGTATCATTATAGGATGCGCCGATAATTATAATAAAGTTATCGATTTGTAGAAAATAGTCATTTTGAATTTTATTTAAAACGTTTATCCATTGTCTTGTAAGTGAGTCATTAATATCTCTAAAATTATTCTCATCCCAAAAACTTGGTTGTGAGCAGATGCCTCCTGTATTATATAAATTCACGAAACTACATTTTTTATATAAATTCTTGTCCGTCGTATTGAGTAATTCAAGCTCATTACACAAACTTGACGGAGATGTATATTCTTTTTCAAAAAAACCATGATGTCTTAGTTTTGAATCTGGAATACTTGTTTGGTTGATAGATTCAAACACAAAATCGCGAGAATTTTGATTGATTAAATATTTATTAAGATACATTAAAATGTTCGGCGAATAATCACTATCTATTCCTTCAATTGAAACTTTGATAAGTGACAAATTAATGTTACTTATTTGTGGTAATCTCAATAGCCATCCAAATAAGTAACATATGCCTTTTTTAACGACATGAGGTACAATATTTACTGAGCGTGGTAAATCCGAAATGGCTTCTTTATATGTGTCGGATGTTATATCAAAGTTTTCACATTTTACGAATTCTAAATAAGATTCATTTATTAATTTTGCGCCCCTAACTATTTCACAAACTAGCTTACTCAAATCCTTAAAATAATTAGCGTCTGTTTCACATTCATATCCTCCAAATTGTTGTTTAAGTAGTAAATATTTTTTTTTGTATTTTAAGTATTTTTCTTTATACATGTATATAATACAAAAATAAAAAATTTTAATAATTTATCTTTTTTCAGGAGGAATATATTTTAATAAAAGTGCATTAAATATGTCATTTTCAGAATTTATTTCTACTCGAACATCTTTTTTACCGACGTGTTTATATAATCCATATTCAGATAATTTCATATTCATAGATTTGGCATGTAGTCTCATTTTTTGATTAAATACAGCAGAACCCGTAAAATGCATGAGTGCAGTGTAATAACTTGAATAAGGAACGATAATAATATCTAATCTAATGACAGATTTTGTGACATTAAAATTCGGATAATTATCTATGATATTTTTAAAAGTAGCAAAGCCTTGAAAATGACGTTTTGAAGATTCAGTAAGTTTATCAATAATAAAAAAATTGGTTAATTTATCAACGACATTATCCAAATATGTGCCTTGTTTATTATTTGTGTCGGTAATATTTGGATGAGTGAGTAGAATATCCATATCAGATGAAAAGTCTTTTTGTCTTCTAAAAGAGCCGCATATAACAGCAATTAAATCATTATCTACTGATTTAATTTTATTTAAAATTGAATTTTCTGATTTTTTTATTAGTTCGTGTGGTATTTTTTCTACGAGCGTATTTTTGTATTTAATACCAAGTTCCATTTGATGTGTTAAAGTGATTTTACCATTTTTTGAAGCTTTAATAAGTTCTTTGATAGATTTGATTCCGTATTGTTCATAAAATAGTGATGCTTTGGTTGGTCCAATTCCATAAATTTTTGATAATTCGGTGATTGATTCATATTGTTTTTCCTTTTCGGTAATTTCCGAGAGTTTGCCGGTTTTGATAATTTCGTTAATTCTTGCGATTGTTTTTGGTCCAATACCCTTAATTTTTTCTAATTCAGAGCCATCAGTAATTTTTTTATTATATTTGGCGATAGTTTCAATGACGCGTTTAATTGTGGCGAGCTTATAGTATATTTCTTTGGATGATTTTTCACTGTTTGTGTAGTTGCTATAGATAAATTTATAATACTTAATAAATTCGTCAGTAATGTACTTATTTTCGTAATTTTTAGTTACTATATATAAAAAGTTGTTATTTTTGTCCATAGTTATATAGTTATAGTCGATAATTATATAGTTATAGTTGATAATTATATAATAATAGCTTTTCAATAATGATAAATATTGAAAATATGTAGTAGTATGTAAAATTTCATCTATAACTCAAATTTTTTATATGACACGGATAAAAAATTAATCCCAGAGAAATAAGGATTTTAACATCTTATATCATCATAAATATTTTACAAAATTAAATACACATTTTTAAAACTATTTACTAACTTAGCTTTTTTAAAGTTTACTTTAATAAATGGGCAAATAAAAAGTATATATGCCTACTAATATAAACGTTAGTAGGCATATATACTTTTTATTTGCCCCTTTAAGTATGACTTTTCAATATAAATATTATTTAAAAAAATATATTTATAAATAAAAATATATTTTTTAAGACCATTAAAGAAGGTATTTTTCTTATTTCTCATAGATTGATAAAAAATTGATTTAATTATTTAAAAATATGTATTACTTATAATAAATTACTACTACAAAAATGGAACAAGTAGACGTGGATTATACGCCCAAAGTTGGTAAATGCGGATTAAATAACATAGGGAATACATGTTATATGAACTCTATTTTACAATTATTATTGCATTGTAAACCGTTAATATCATTTTTAATAAGAAAAAATGCCTTGGATGATGATAATGTAACGACCATTAAAAGAGCAGATTTTGAACATTATTTGGAGCAAGGTTCAATGGAGAATGTTGCAAAAGATGAACGAAAGCGTCTAAGACTAGATAAAGATGCAGAAGTATCTATAAAAAGAGCAGATATAGACAAATATAAATTATCAAGTGTGACTGCAGAACTAGCCAACATAGTAGATGCATTTATTAACAAAGGGGCTTCAATTATAACGCCCGGCTCTTTTAAACAAACAGTTGATAAAAAAATATCAGCTTTTAGAGGATATTCTCAACACGATGCCCATGAATTCATAATTCACATACTAGACGCGATTATTGAAGAAACCGGAATTGAGTCAGAACCGGTAATAAACAATGTTCCGCAAAGTATATCGTTATACATTGATAAACTAGAAGATTTTAAAAGACAGATAAGAGAAGCAAATTTTTTGGAAGAAAAAAAGAAAGTAATAGAAAATTTAAATGAATATCGAAAAATTAATAAGGCCATTATATCAAAATATAATGGACTAAGACATATGGTTGAATTATATAAACAAAAATACAATCCATTTATTTTTCAAATTCAGTCGATACTTGTTCATAATGTTGAATGTACTGAATGTAAAAATGTATCATCTAATTATGAAAATACTCCTGTATTACAGTTATACGTGCATGATTCATTAAATAGTTCGCTCGACAATTTGATTAAACCTGAAATAATAGAAAATTATAAATGTACAGTTTGTAATGCAAACAGGACAATAAATAAATCGTGTAAATTGTGGAGGACACCATCGGTTTTATTTATCCAGTTAAAACGGTTTGAAGTTTTACCAAATGGACGAATTCGAAAAAATAATACTGATATTGATATACCTTTGACTATTGACCTAAGTCCTTTTTGTGATCAAACAATGAGTACAGAAAATAAAATAAATCGCGTTTATAAATTAAAGGGTTTTTCGAATCATATGGGTAGTTTGAGTGGTGGTCACTATACTGCAGATTGTGTTTGTATTGTTGATAATGAAACGTGGTATCATTTTGACGATTCAAGTGTTATGCGAAATACAAATAAAATGATTAATACTGCAAACGCGTATATTTTGATGTATGAATTGGTTTAAAATTAATCTGCAATACAAAAAAATTCGCAAACGATTATCAACATTTTATTTAAAATATAAAGATAAGAACAAATTGTGTGATTTTGAATGTTGTTTTTTTTAATAGTTTCGTAAAAATATTCAATATCGTAATTTTTTGGCAATTTAAGCACGACAAATTTATTATGAAATATGTTTTGTCTATATATTTTTTTATTATTAATTTCCATTGTCATTTTTTCGTTTTTAATCGTTTTTTCGTATAACTTGGAAAATATATCAATAACTAAATTTTCTATTTCGACTCCTCCCAAATTTAATTTTAACGACTCAGTTTCTCTGTAATTATTTCCGCCCCAGGGTGGATCTATAAATATCACGTTTGGATTAATTTCCACCAAAAATTTTTCATTGAAATTTATTGCGGAATCATTTATACATAATACATTTTTACATTCATATACATCCACATTATTTTTTAAATATTCAAATCTTTTTTTGTGTATTTCAACTGCATAAACTTTATTAAAAAATTTGCTAAATGAAAGAACGTTGCCTCCAACACCAGCAGTATAATCAATTATTTTTACTTTTTGAGGATTTAAATTATACTTTATTAAATGATGACATATAATCTTCGATGTTAAATCAGCAATTTCCCTAATTGTTATATAAGTGAGGGATTCATCATCTATTTTTAATTTAGAATAATTATTAGAATTTTTTAGTTGTGGGAAAATTCTCATTATTTTATTCGTTAAAATAAATTGATTATCGTTAATGGAATCATCCCACGGATCAAAAGATAAATCTGTCAGTCGTTCTTCTTCTTGGAAATTACCATGATGTAAATGTATAGTCGACGTTTCTGTATCGGATTCTTCTTCAATATTGTCAAATTCCACATTTATATGTTTCTCATCATTGCCACTATTGTTGTGCTCAGTTTCTGCAGGTAGTATATTAATTGAACTGGATGTGATGTCACATAAAGGAGTATTGTTTATGATGTCTAGATCTTTATGTTCGATCACATTAGTTTGTATAGTATATTCTTGTTCATTATTCATACTTAGTATTATAAACTATAGTATATTTTATATAATTTACTTAATTAGTAATAACATCAATATTTTAAATTTTTTACAAAAAAAAATGAAATTTATCTAATATATAGATAAATGTATATATATACAATATACAAATGGAACCTATATTATTTCAAATTATAGAATGGGATCAATACCATGAAGCACCTGTTAACAGTAAAAAAAATAATAACAATTCAAATTACAATTCTGGAGTAGATGATAGCGACGATTTGGAAAATGAGTTAAATAACGATGAAGATGATGAAAAAAAACCAAAATTTGAAGATTTAGAATATAAGATAAGATTGTATGGAAGGACAGAAGATGGCAAATCGATACATGTTCGAGTTGATGGATACACGCCATTTTTTTACGTGGAAATTCCCAAAGAATGGACACAAATAAAAGCGATGACTTTGATAAATTACATAAAAAGTAAAATAAATAAAGATTATGTGACAAAAGGTTTAATAAAATTTGACATAGTAGAGCGTAAAAAGTTTTATGGATTTACCGGATATCAAAATTTTAAGTTTATAAGATTAATATTTAAAAACATGATGTCATACAAAGCATTTGAAAAATGGATTGAGTATAATAAAATAGCATCGCCAAGTTTATTCAAAACTCCAACAAAATTACAACTGTATGAGTCGAATATAGAACCGTTTATAAGATGTATGCATATAAGAAAATTGAGTGCATGTGGATGGGTGAAAATCGATAAATATAAAACATTAGATAAAGTGTCTTTTTCAGATATGGATATATCAACAAATTGGCAAGAATTAGAACCCCACGTAAGTAACAAAATGGCAAAATTTGTCGTAGCATCGTATGATATAGAATGTATGAGTGATTCGGGTAATTTCCCACAAGCGACAAATGACAAAGATCAGATTATTCAAATTGGTACAGTTTTTTCATATTACGGGGATTCAGAACCATTTTTTAAACATATGATAACATTGGGAGGTTGTGAAAAAATAGAAGCTTTAAATGATGTAGTTCTTGAGTCATATAAAACAGAGAAAAATGTACTTTTAGCATGGACTAAATTAATTCAAAACATGAATCCGGATATAATAACAGGTTACAACATCAATGGTTTTGACTTTGATTACATGCACTCCAGAGCAAAAAAAATAGAACAAATGACAAAAATACCATTGGTCGATAGTTTTTTAAAATTATCGAGAATAATTGGCGAAACTGCACCTTTTAAAGTAAAGGAGTTATGTTCTGCCGGTCTTGGTGATAATTTACTAAAATACATAGCAATGGGTGGTCGTATTATAATTGATTTAATGAAGGTAGTTCAGCGAGATCACAAGTTAGATAGTTATAAATTGGATAATGTGGCTGCGTCTTTTATCAAAGAACCGATAAAAACTCATTTGACTGATAAAAATAATAATATTACAACATTAGGAACAACAAGTACATACGGAATTAAAAAAGATCAATATGTAAATATTATGTTTAATGATGGATTAACTGATAATAAACATGAGGAAAAATATAAAATATTGGAAATAAATGAAAAAGAAAAGAGAATAATTATAAGCGGAACTATGCCTGATGAAATATTTGAAGCAAATAATAAAGTTTATTGGTGTCACGCTAAAGATGATGTTTCTCCAAATGAAATGTTTAAAATGTTTAAGGGTACTGACAAGGATAGAGCAATTATCGCAAAATATTGTATTCAGGATTGTGTTTTGGTAACTAAACTTATGGAAAAATTACAAATTCTTAACGCAAATATAGGTATGGCAAACGTATGTAGTGTCCCTCTTTCTTATATTTTTATGAGAGGACAAGGCGCAAAAATATTTTCATTAGTCGCACAAAAATGTAGAGAAATGGAACATCTTATACCAAAGATTACACCTAAAAATAATAATAAAAATAACTCTAATCCAAATATTCCGGGTATAGAAACTGTTTGGCATAAAGTTAAAAAAGGTAAAGACGACGAGGAATTTGCAGAATCTGAGGATGAAGAAAATGTGGGTTATGAAGGGGCAACCGTTTTTCCTCCAGTGAAAGGAGTGCATTATGAACCCATACCAGTACTGGATTATGCAAGTTTATATCCAAGATCGATGATTTGCATAAATATATCGCATGAGTGTATTGTCTTAGATTCCAGGTATGATAATTTGCCAGGCTTTGATTATAAAACTGTGACTTTTAAAAATAATGATGGTACGACTACTACGTGCAGATTCGCAAAAAAAAAAGATGGAACGAGAGGAATTTTATGTTTAATTTTAATAGAATTATTAGATAAAAGAAGTGCCACTAAAAAATTAATGGAACAAAGCGAAGATAAATTTTTAAAGAATATTTATGACGGTTTACAATTAGCCTACAAAGTGACAGCTAACGGATTATACGGATTACTCGGAGCTTCAACTTCTCCAATATACATGAAGGAATTAGCAGCATCAACCACTGCAACAGGACGTGAAATGTTGGAATTTTCAAGAGACTTTATAGAAGGTCCTTTTGGAGATTTGATTAATTTAGCATTGGATGATGAACAAAAATTTCGTTTAGAAGCAAAAAAGTTATTTACCTGTCAAAATGAAAAATTATTGAAAACTTATGCGTCCGTTTATACTTTTACTCCAGACAAAAAATTTAATGAACCAAGGGCCGGCAGACAAACAATGGAAGACTTTATTGATTACTTTTATAACAAAGTAAATACGGTACTTAATAATTCGCAAAGAGTAAAACCACAAATTATCTATGGAGATTCTGTTACAGGCGATATGCCCGTTACTTTATTAAATAATGATGGTAATGTAGTTATTTTGCCAATTGAATCTATCGGCACAAATTGGACTGACTATTCACAATTTAAAAAAGACATTGATGGATTAAGCAACAAACAACAAGACAACAACATAAAATATAAAGTGTGGACTGACAAAGGATGGGCGACTATAAAAAGAATAATTAGACATAAGACCCATAAAAAAATATATGAAATAATTACCAAACATAGTTTAGTAAAAGTTACAGAAGATCATTCATTATTGGACGAACTTAAAACACAAATAAAACCATTGGATTGTACAATCGGACAAAAATTACTACATAACAATAATTACGAAGCATTTCGAAAAATTAATGACGAATGTAACGTATATAATGATAAAAATTTTGAATATAAATTTATAAATACATATGAACGTGCACAAGACGCCATTGGACGAACTTGTGATTTCGATAGCACTAAATACAACGGCGACAAATTTAAATTATTTTTAAAGTACGATTGTCTTGATGATGTACAAATAGATTATTATGCGCTTAAATCCATGGGTTATTATGTTTCAATTGATGAAGTAAATGAGCATTGTAACGTTTTTAATATGACAGTTTATAAAGAAAAGCCAGAAGATTATGATAATTATAATAAAATAGTTAAAATTAATGATTTGGGAAGTATAAATAACTATGTGTATGATTTAGAAACTGACGTAGGTCACTTTCAAGCAGGAGTTGGCGGATTGATTGTCAAAAATACAGATTCTGTCTTCTTTACAATGAAAATTCACGATATTACGACCAAAAATATAAAAACAGATAAAGACGCATTAGCCATGTGTATTGAATTGGGGCAATTGGCGGGAGCAACAATTTGCAAAATATTACCGGAACCAGAGGAACAAGTTTACGAAAAAACCCTGTGGCCACTAGTTTTAATATCAAAAAAGAGATATGTAGGTAATTTATATGAAACAGATGTTAATAAGTGTTATCAAAAAAGTATGGGTATCGTGTTAAAACGTCGAGACAATGCAAAAATTGTAAAAATTGTGGTCGGTGGTATTGTCAATTATATATTAAACGAACGAAGCAATCAGGGCGCAGTAGACTATACAAGAACGTTAATTAAAAAAATTCTTAGAGGATACTTTTCAATTGATAAATACATAATTACAAAAACTTTAAAAGGAGGTTATAAAGACAGAACACGTATCGTTCATGCTATTTTAGCTGATAGAATAGCAAAAAGAGATCCTGGCAATAAACCAGAATTAAATGATAGAGTACCGTATGTATATATTATTCCTAAGGGAAAGGTATTGTTACAAGGAGAGCGTGTGGAAGATCCAAAATATGTTTTGGAGAATAATTTAGAACTGGACTACTTATTTTATTTGACTAATCAAATTATGAAACCAAGTATTCAATTTCTTGAACTAATTGCGCATAATCCGGAAAAACTATTCCAAAATTATATTAATAAGGAAATTAATAGAAGAAAAAATATATCTTCAATCTACGATTATGTTAAACTGAGTGAGCTAGAACAAAATGAAGAACTGGAACAAAATGAAGAACTGGAACAAAATGAAGAACTGGAACAAAATGAAGAGCTAGAACAAGAAAATAATTTTGACGATGGTTTGATTGTGTCTAAAAGGAAAAATAACAATACTATTTTAAATTTGGAGGATGAATTAGAACAAGAACTAGAAAAAATAAATCAAGGTGTTGGTAATAAAAAATCCTTTTCTAATAAAATAACTGCCCAGGAACTTGATGAACAACTTGAAGAAAAATTCACATTTAATCCAATCCCAAAATCTAATCAAAAAACAACTAAAACTAAGACTAAAACTAACACTAACGCTAACACTAAAACTAAAACTAAAACTATCACTAAAAAAAGTAGTGATAAAGAAGTTAAAAAAAATACAACAAAACCGTCATTGACTATAGAACTATAGCTGATAAGTTTTTATAATATAAATTAATAATATTTTTTGTAATTTGAATAAGCGCTGCTATAAATTTATTGTATTACGGATAAATTTATTTATATTTTTCTGCGAATCATACGCATATTTTTTTTTTCCGAAACACTCGCTTTTATTTCTGAAGAATTAAAGGGGAAAATTGATAATCCACCTTTTTGTGATTCTTCTGAAGACTTTCCTGAAGATTTATTGTCAGAATCCTCTTCGCTATCATCTTCGCTTTTTTCAGTATGTTCAGTTTCAGTTTCGGTTTCAGTTTCAGTTTCATCTTCGGTTTCATTTTCACTTTCTGAAGTGTGTTGTTTTTTTGTGTCTAAAGAACTTTCGGATTGATTAAGAGTAGATTTATTTTTTGAATAAGATTCCTCACTATCATCAGAACTTGAAGAACTGGAGGAACTTGAAGAACTTGAATCTACTTCTTTATCTTGTTTTCTTTTTCTGTCTCCGCCCTTTTGTGATTTCTTGGAAGCTTTACTTTTTTTTGCGACTTTCTTGGATTTCTTGGATTTCTTGGATTTCTTGGATTTCTTGGAAGCTTTGCTTTTTTTAGCACCACCGTGTTGGTCATCATCTGTTTCATCTCCTGCTCCTTTTTTGCCGTCACATCCACAATCGCCTCCTAATTGATTATTCGATTCTGAATTTAATTTACTTACTTCTTTCAATATAATATTTTTAATATGTTTAATTGCTTCATCATCTGAGCTAGTAGATAAATATTTTTCATCTTCGTCTTGATTACCACCTTTTTGTGATTTGTTGATTCCGTCAAGTTGAGAAAGAATTTTAAAAATGTTATGTTTTAAATAACGTCTTCTTTTAGCCATAAAACGTATATCATTATTTTGAGCGCCTCCGACTAAATTAAAATCAACATCCACATTTTCCAAATCTTGATTCACAATTTCTTGAGAATAATCGTTTCCTCCGATTATAGGTAACGGTAATTTATTATCATTAATTTTAAAATCGGACATGTTTAATGTTTCCAAAAAATCATCATTGTCGTCGATATTAAATAATCTTTTAACATTTTCAACTTTATCAGTTGTATTAGTTTTTTCATCTGGAGTAGAATAACTTGAACCCATTTAATATTATAATATAATTATATAAATAAAAAAAAGTTTTGAATAATTTATTATATCATATTTATTTTACTTAGTTTTTTGTTATTAAATTATAACCTTATTATATAATTATATCTGAATTATATTTATAACAGGATTTTATGAAAGGAATAATTTTAACGCTTATATTAATATTTTTAATATTATATTTCATTTATATAAATTTATATACTGACGACAATCTCATATATGAAAAAGCCACATTCGATAATGATTATTATTGGGTTAGAAACATGTCAGACAAGAGTCAAGCAGCTAACACTTTGGCCGTCATTAAAAGTAATATGAACAAACTTATAAACTATCTGCAAAAAAATATAAACGAATTTCCTGAACAAATGTCTAATATAAAAGACCTTGTCAAACGTACCAGAAAAATTTATATTATGGAAACTCCTAAAGACGAAAAGTTCACCTCATACACTATCAATAAAGGTGAAAAAATTGTATTTTGTTTAAGGTCTAAAGTTCTACACAATATTCATGATATGAACACATTAATGTATGTCGTAATTCATGAATTATCACATGTTTTTACGACCAGTTATGGTCATACACCAGAGTTTAAAGAAAATTTTAAATTTTTACTAGTCCAAGCAAATAAGATTGGTATTTATAAACCAGTAGATTATCGTGTTAATTCAGCTGATTATTGTGGCATGAAAATAAATGAATATTTGCTTGATAACGTAAAATTAGATTAAAATTTTTGTAAAATAAACACATTGACTGATAAAAATATTAATCAGTTAGTCAGCCATGCAATGATTAAATATAATTGGCGAGTTTAATTTATTATTTTATAATTATTATTTTATAATGAGCGAGAATAATAATTATTTTAAAAAATATTTAAAATATAAAACTAAATATTTAAATCTAAAAACTACTCAATCGTCCGACACGACAGAAATTATTGAACTGGTGGGAGGCTATCATAAATTTAAATCGAAAAACCATTCCAAGTCTAATTCTAAATCTAATTCTAAATTTAATTCTAAATCTAATTCTAAATCTAATTCTAAATATAAATGTGATCCGACTAAAAAATTTTTAGAAATATGTAATCAGGATGCAAATGGTATTTATCATAGCAAGGATAAATGTATAAATGATTGCGAAAATAAATATATTAATAAACATTTAATTGATGCGAA
>Ga0214192_1001666_pt1 | contig 12132 bp, 10 predicted proteins | sample TroBogEpilimnion_44_FD_153030 | JGI IMG/M metagenome (GOLD analysis project Ga0214192, IMG submission 153030) | Freshwater microbial communities from Trout Bog Lake, WI - 29JUL2008 epilimnion | ecosystem: Environmental > Aquatic > Freshwater > Lake > Epilimnion/Euphotic zone | place: Trout Bog... | reverse complement strand
TGATTCCATGTCGTGGTGCAGAGTGGCCCTACAGTGCCGGCTCTGTGTGTCTGAGGGTTGATGCCTTGTGCGTAGGAGTTCCACTGATTGCGGATATTGTTATTGGCCAGGACATTGTTGGTCACTATATAGTGGATACGTGCAGCAGTGCTCTTGAGCCAGTCTGTGATGCCGGTCATGCCGCCATCATTCGCAGTGAAGGCAGCCTCTGAAGAGTAACCCAGCACAGGTACCGCATTGTCATCTCCCGCGATGATCACAAATCCTTTCACAGGGGCGATATCAAAAACATAAAAATCAACTGTACCGTCGCTTTCCGTCTTCATATAGTTCAGAGAGGCAGTCAGTGATTGATTAGCGGCCAGAGCAGGGTAATTTATTTTAAAAAAGTTGACAGCTATAGTATTGGCATACTGCTGGCTTACGCTGCTGGCGATAATCTGTCCTTTTAGCGCAAGGATCGCTATGGCTAAAAGTAAAATGCTTTTCTTCATGAGCAATTTTTTTTATTAATGTTTTATTAAAGAGGGTTAAAGATATAACTGTTATCCTGCCAAACAATGTGCTAAATGTTAAATCGCCGGCACCTGGCTAGCAGTCTTTTAAACTGTCTACAAAGCTACACAAAAATCATGCCTTAAGGATTGGTTTTGAGACATTTCCGTCTATGTCAAAGGCGATTTCACCGCTATTCTCCATCGGTACATCGTGCTCTCGGAAACCTTTACTTAGGGTCAGATATGAGGCATTTCTTATCTGTAGATTGACCTACATCGGCAATCTACTTCTTCAAGCTTTTGAAAGTAGACAATCCGCACTCCAGGAAATGCTGAAATTTCTTTGCATTCGGATCAAAACCGTCTTTCCAGGTATAGTTTAGCAGGCGCTCATCGGGACTGATCAGGGCGTACTGCGGCTGTATATTGCTCTTGAAGCAGACCGTCTGAAAGTCGCTCCACTTCGCACCATAGGATGTACGAGTCGCACCTGTCAGCGGTGACTTATAGATCATAGAGTCGGGTAGTTTGCGATCATTGTCATCCACATAGAGGGAGATCACGACGTATTTTTCATTGAGCAGCGGATATACATTCGGTTGGTTCCAGATATTCTCCTCCATCTTACGACAGTTAGCACAGTTGTAGCCGGTGAAGTCTATGAATACAGGCTTGTTGACCTTCCGCGCATAGGCCAGACCCTCATCGTAGTCATGGAAGCAACTCAGCTCCAGCGGACATTGGGATTTCTTAGGATAGATAGAGTAGTAGTCCGGAGGCAGGAACCCGCTGAATAGCGGCAGAGGTTGCCCGCTGATACCAACGGCACTATACAGCGTGAACGCCAGCGCCACAGTCCCAAAGATCATCCGGATAGGCGTGCGGCGACCCTTGCTGCTCTCTGATTTGAACTTGTAGATACCATACAGATAGCCGGTCATGCCGAGACCGAAGAGCACCCAAATGGCGAGGAATATTTCCCGCTTCAGGATGCCGAGATGGCTGGCCAGGTCAGCATTGGAGAGGAACTTCAGGGCGAGGATCAACTCGACGAAGCCCAGTACTTTTTTCAGCGAATCCATCCATGAGCCTGATTTAGGCAGTGACTTCAGCAGATTTGGGAAGAGTGCAAAGAGCGTAAACGGTAGCCCCATCGCAAAACCAAAGGAGGTCATACCGATCACCAGATTCATTTTGCCATTGGTAGAGGCGATACTACCCAGTAGTGAGCCGAGGATAGGTCCCGTACATGAGAAAGACACGATCACCAGCGTCAAAGCCATAAAAAAGATACCAACCAGACCACCGACATTTGAGGCACTGTCGATCTTGGTCGCAAAAGAGCTGGGCAGGGTGATCTCATAGTATCCGAAGAAGGAGAACGCAAAGATCATGAATATGACAAAGAAGAAAATGTTGACCCACTTGTCCGTAGCGATCTCATTGAGCGTATTGGAGGAAAGATTGAAAAATAGGAATGGCAGCGAAAGCAGGAAGAAGATCGCCATGATACAGAAACCATAAAAGATCGATTCAAATTTGCCTTTGGTTTTATTCTCACCGCGCTTGGTAAAAAAGCTGACCGTGAGCGGTATCATAGGGAAAACGCATGGCGTGAGCAGTGCCACCAATCCACCCAGGAAACCCAGTACGAATGCGAGCCAGCCGGTCAGCGGCTCTTCCTTCTTGCCGCAGTCACTGATCGGACTGCTGAATCTGGTGGTGTCAAAGAAATGCTGATAGTAAGCGGACATGCCGGAGGTATTGGCAAAAGGGTTTGCGATTGATGGTGCGGTATTGTTTGAATCTATACTTGCAGACTTGGCGGTGTCTTTATTTGCTTTGATGTCTTTCTTGTGAGATGTATCTGCAGTCGGTATTGGTACTGCAATGTCAAATTGTACGGTCTCTGGTGATTTGCAGCTCGAATGATTGCATGTCATATATTCAAGCGAACCTTTTACTATAGTATTTGCTTTCTTAAGTTTAATTCTTTGAGTGAAAAACGCCTTTTCTTCAAAAGATTTACTGTTCACACCAAATACTTCGTCTTTGCCTTCGGTCACTTTGGGTCCTGCTTCAGTCATCTTGCCCAATAGCTCTATATCAGCATTCTTGTCAAAAGAGAAACTGGTTTTGACAGCACCGCCATCGTCTATATACATTCCATAGATATGCCAGTCGTTGTCTATTTTTGCCGAGAAAATAAGATTGTATTCATTGCCTGATACTTTTTCAGCCTTCCAGGACCATTTTACAGGTTTCAGTATCTGCCCGAAAGACACCTGTACAAATATCAATAGCAGTGCGAGTATTTTAAATTGCTTCATTTCCTTTATACTTTATTCCAACGTCAGTTCTCTAAAACGATTTTTACTTTTTTGGTAGGATCGATAGTGATATTAAAATCTGTCATCAGAGGAGCTAAACATCTACTTGCATCCGCCGCTATAGCTTCAATGTCGCCCTTAACAATAGTGGACTTTTTCACTTTAATCCGTTGAGTGAAGACCGCCCTTTTTGTATAGAATTTCGTCTTTCCCAAAATCGGATCACCTATGAATTTCCAGTTCGGACCACTTTCTATAGGTTTTTCGATCAGCTCTATATCGGTGTTGGAAAGGATTGAAATAGTCGTTGGGTATGGAATGGAATCTACTGTCGTGACACTATAGCTATGCCAGGGGCTATCTATTTTACAGGTAAATTTAAGATCAAAAGTATCACCCGACACTCTTTCTGCTTTCCAGCTCCAATGCATAGGCTCAAAAATCTGCGCTGAGGCCAGATGTCCCATTAGCATAAGCGCTACAAATATTTTTAACTCTCTCATCGCGATTTTCAAATTTCCGTGTGCTAGGATAGGAATAACGGAAGATTATGGCGTTGCTATCTCAAATTTGGTTGTAGCGGGCGGGAGGCAGGATTTATCATCGCAGGCCATACACTCCAGGCTGCCCTTGATTTTTGTCCCTTTCTTTAGCTTGAAATGCTGCTCGAAGATGGCCTTCTCTTCAAACAATTTAACTTTCACACCAAAGACATCGTCTACGCCTTCTTTAAATTTTGGTCCTGTCTCGGTCATTTTGCCGATCAGCTCGATGTCAGGGTTTTTGTCAAAAGTGAAACTGGTTTTGACCGGTCCGCCGTCCTGTATGTACATGCCATAGGTATGCCAGGGCTTATCTATCAGTGCGGTGAAGACCACTTTGTATTCATCCCCTTTGACTTTTTCGACCTTCCAGCTCCAGTGCACAGGGCTTTTGGGCTGGGCATAGCCGGAAGCGCTTATCAAAATAAGAAGCAGGATGGGGACAAGATTTTTCATAAACCGGAGATATAAATCAAAAATAGGATAATTGCGGTTTGGACGTATCAAAAGGAGATTATTTACAGCAGTGTTATGATTTTTTAATTGGTCAAGCATGCATTTTCCGATCGGACTTTGTAAAGAGAATCTACCTCAGACGGATATATTTATTTTTTTATTAATGCATAAGTAAAAATTAAAAACTTCTTAGAAAGAATCTATGGCTCGAAAATCAGACAATTTTTTCGGAAAATAACATCCCAAAAATTAGAATAATATTGAAAATCAATGCCATTTTTCTAATTATTAGATTTTGTATAGAAAGGCCGACAGCTGTGTGGTGTCGAGTAGACACAAACAGTTATGTAGGCTTTGGGCTATAGGCTAGAGGGTGATTTTGAGCAAAATAAACATACAAAAATGTCTTGAAAATAGAAGAAATTCAAATGCAAGTACAAGAATCACATGGATAAAACAGGGTCAGATAGTGGAATTGGGGGGGAATTCCTATAAATTCCGGACATTGGTGTGCCCGCGATTCCCTATTTGATCAGCTGCAAATAGCGGTAGATAAGAGAAGTAGGAATATATTACAGGAAGTCAAGCAGTTACTTGAAATCTGTTACTTCTGCGACAGCTTCAGAGAACTGTTTCAAGGCAATAGCCTTCGATTCATCAGTGCGGTGTAGCAGCGATGAGAAAAACTCGTGGATGAAAGCGAGATTGCGGTCGAGGCGTATCTTGTCAAAGTATATCATGCCCGTCCGGCGCACAGCAAAGTCGATCTCGTTTGCGACCATTTCATTTTCAAAGCTGTACTGCATCTCTGCGGCCAGCGCGACCTGCTCAGGATCGGCGTAGCGGGTTTTGAAGTTCTCAGCAATCTCGAGGATCTGACTGGTATTGCGACCGTAGCGGAAAACCCATCGATGGAGGAAATAATTAGGCAGGTACCCATTAGCTACATCGGTCACTGTCTGATTCAGAAACTCCTGCAGCTCTTCATCCGTGGTGAATTCACCGCCACTGAGCTGATAGGTCTGTGTAGCCGATACCGGGAAATTTTTAGCCTCTGCCAGCAGGTCTTTGGCCACCAGATCGGCTATTTTCTTTGCCATGAGGCGATAGCCGGTGAGCTTGCCTCCGGCGATAGAGATCAGTCCGGATGTGGACACGATTATTTCATCCTTGCGCGATAGCTCGGAGGGCGATTTGCCATCCTCATAGATGAGCGGCCTGAGGCCAGCCCAGCTGGAGATCACATCGCCTGTAGAGAGCTTCACAGATGGGAACATCTCATTGGTGGCTTTGATCAGGTACTCTACGTCGGCCAGGGTCGTGCGCGGATGATCGATATCCTGATTGTACACAGTATCTGTGGTGCCTACATAGGTAATGCCATCGCGCGGTATCGCAAAGATCTGGCGCCCATCCGACACATCAAAATAAGCCGCTCTCTGCAGTGGGAATTTCTCAAAAGGAAATACAATATGCACGCCTTTAGTCAGTTGCAATCGTTTCCCAAATAGCGACTGATCAACCTTACGTATCAGATCCACGAATGGTCCGGCAGCATTGACAGTTTTACTCGCTTTGATATCAAAGGTCTTATTTGAGATGGTGTCGTTTATTTGGGCACCGATCACCATTTTATTTTCATCATAGATCAGCTCTTTCACTTCTGCATAGTTCATACAGAGTGCGCCGTTTTTCACGGCGCTTTTGGCCAGTTCGATCACGAGACGGGAGTCGTCTGTGCGGTACTCATAGTAGACACCGCCGCCTGTTACTCTGTCTCCATTTAGCAGGGGTTCTTCGGTCATGGTTTGCTCTTTGTTGAGCATTTTGCGCCACTCTTCTTTTTTGACTCCGGCGAGATAGTCATACACCCAGAGAGCGAGTGATGCCGGGGTTTTGCCGAGGGAGCCGTTCTTTACGATCGGCAGGAGCATCTTCTCCGGGATTACTACATGACGAGCGTTTTTATAAACGATAGCGCGTTCTGTGCCTACGTCGTGTACGAGTTTAAATTCGAGCTGCTTGAGGTAGCGGAGTCCGCCATGGATGAGTTTGGTAGATCGGCTGCTGGTGCCTGATGCGAAGTCGGACTTCTCCACCAGCGCCACCTTCATTCCCCGGAGAGCCGCGTCCAGCGCAATGCCACAGCCGGTGATACCCCCACCGATGACTAGGAGGTCAAATTTCTGGCTGCTGAGCGCTGATGAGATAGTTTCGCGTGATGTGAAGGAAAAACTCATAAATCAGTTATCTGAAAATTTAGAATCGGGTTTTTCTTTTTTCTTTTTGACGATGGGGATCTCAGTAGCCTTGATCGCATCGTATCCTTCATTGACCACACGCAGCTTATGAAAACCGCCCCGCTTGAACAGTGACGCTGCAAAAGCCGCGTCCTCAAATGATCTGCCATACAGATAATAGGTCATATCGGGGCTAAGGTCCGGGATGGTTTCCTCCAGGTCTGGGAGGGTTATATTCTCAGCATGCTCTACATGCTCCTGCTCATAATCCTCCTCCGGCCGCAGATCAATGAGGTAAAACTCATCAAACTGAAAATCCAGCGCAAATTCCTCCAGGCTAATGTCGATGATGATATCTATCAATCCGTCGGCCTCGACCCACGCGCCAAAGCCACCTTTGACGATGCCCGCCACATTGGCAAAACCTGTCTTGATAAATTTCCTGGCTATTATTTCTTCCTGATCCGGTTCGGTCACGAGCACCAGTTTAATGTCTGACTCCAGGACTGCCTCTCCGTATTCGAGAAAGGCATCGGAGTCAGGAATGTGAACTGACTGGGCGATAAGACCTTGTACAAATATAGAAGACGGCCGAGAGTCTATTACCCAGGCACCCTCTGCTATCAGTGACTTAGTTTCGTCTATGGAGATAAGATTCATCAGGACTGTCGGCGTTTAGGCCGCAAATGTAATACAGTCGGACTACTTATCCATAAATTTAGTGAGATGCTGATTGATATGTTTGATCTTGTTATAGTTCAGGGAGTAGTGTTTCTCCTTACCATTCCTTTCATAGTTGACGAGATCTGCATCTCTCATGATTTTGAGATGCTGAGAGGCGATCGACTGGTCGAGGTGCAGCGAGGTGTAGATGTCATGTACCTTCACTGATTTTTTGCTATCGATGAAAGCCAGAATCTCCAGCCTCAGTGGATGTGAGAGTGCTCTCATGATAGATGCCGCGACTTTTGACTTGGTGTAGTCGATCGGGAGGGGGTACTTTTTCATTGTTTGAAGTCTTGATAATGTACTTATAAAAATTAAACTCTTTCTCGTCTAATAGGTGGATTCCTTTTAAACTTTTGCCTAAAGGGAGTTTGACTTTTACGTGCTTAAAAAAAATAAAAAACCTATGATCCGCATTCGGGATGAGATGCGGGTCACAGGTTCTTTATTGTAGTCAAATGATGCGTTTTCCTTTCTTTTTCTTACTGAGCCAGCTTCTCTACCAGTGCTGCTATCTCTTCCATTCTCTTGGCGTTGATAGAGTAGTAGATGAACTTGCCATCTCTTTCAGTAGTGAGTACGTCTGCCCTTCTCAGGATAGCCAGGTGCTGTGATGCTACTGACTGCTCGAGACGGAGTTTGATGTAGATCTCAGTCACTGTCATTTGTTTTTTCTCTTCGATCAGCTCCATGATCTCTTTGCGGAGAGGATGGTTGATCGCTCTGAGTGTCAATACAGCTCTCTTTAGCGTGGTGTACTCCAGCTTGATCGCATCGCTGGTATTAGGCTTGGTCAGCACTAGTACCTCTTTGTTTGTTTTTACTGCCATTGTTAGGGGGTTTTGATATTACAAAAATAAAAAATTTTAATTGACTTTCATTCGACTTTCAAACTCTTTAAGATAAAACGGCTCAAATGAGGTAATATCCTCAAATGCGTCGGTTATATACTTCTCATAGGAAACAGCACTAATATTCGCGGCCACACATATAATGTTTTCAATAACTATGCCAAACTCGTTGTTGGAACAAATTATTTCCATTTTCCAGGCTCCTGTGCCTCCGAAGTATACGTTTTTAACAGTATATGCCGCTTTGATGTCATAGAAAACGACGGAGGCGGTGGCAAATGTATCTTTTTCTATCATATTATTATCTACATCATAGACAGCCATATATATATCGTCTCTTCTGGCATCCACCATAGGTATATAGACGCCATTCGGGTCCGGATGCGCCTGCGCCATCTGCCACGCCAGACCCTGCAGAGTAGGGACTCCGATCAGCGGTATGCGTCTGCCGTAGCATATGCCTTTGGCTACCGATGTGCCTATCCTGAGTCCTGTATAGCTGCCGGGACCGCTGCTTAATGCCACTGCCGATATATCAGCCATGTTCAGACCCGCCTCAGCCAGGACCTCCATGATCATGCTGCTCAGCATGGAGGCGTGCTTATTCTCAGGTACGGCATTGCGCGTGGCAACAGGCTTGCCATGCGCTGCCAAACAGACAGAGCAGACTGGAGAACTAGTATCTATATTAAGGATTATTGCCATGACTATGGGGCAAAGTAAATATGTTTTACGAATGCTTTATATGACAATTATCATATAAGCTTTCGGCTTTCGCCGTTTTTTGTTTAATTTTCAATTGAAAAATATAAAAAATCTATAATCCGCATATAGATTCTTATGAAGAGTTTATGAATCAGAGGCAGGAATGGATACAGAATTACATAGTGAGATTCCTGAGCGGATCAGAAAAATCAGAGAATTGCTCCGGCAGCGGGAGCCATCTGTCAAAAACTATATAGAGGAAACCCTCTGTCTGGCCCAGCAGAGCGATCAGAAAGAGAGGATAGGAGAGCTGCTGCTCAGTATGTCAAACTACTACTCCCTCGTCAAAAGGGACTATGAAAAATGTCTCGAATATACTCAGAAGGCCAAACCATATTTTGATCTGGATGATAGTCGCACGGCAGGCTACTACTACGGCACGGTGGGTATCAATTACCATTTTTTCTACAAACTGCCGGAGGCACAGGATGCCTATCTCACCTCTATCCGGTATATGGAGGAGCTGCCTGAGCTGACGGCAGAGGAGGTGCACCGGCTGGCTACTATATATTATAATCTCTATATTTTATTCAGTTTTACCGATCTGGCCCTCCTCGACCGGCGCTATCTGGACCGTGCTATAGAACTCTATAGTCAGCATGATCATAAACCAGGCCTGATATTCTGCTATGGTGCGGTGATCAATGATCTGGATAAACAGGGAGATATAGATGAAGCCATGAAGTATGCCCATATCAGGATGGCACTCGCTGAGGAGCTAAATGATCCGCTGCAGATAGCCTTCTCCTGCTCTACGATGGGAGTGCTGTACGCAAAACTGCAGGATCGCGAAAAGTCTATGAACTATATAGGTCGTGCGCGCACGTTTTTTTTAGAGAATAATACCGTACAGTTTCTATCCAGTTTCTACGACGAGAATGCACAGGCCCTATTAGCACTGGGAGACTATGAGGAGGCGATAGCATTATTTCAGCAGGCGATAGCATTGTACAATTCACTCGACTCCACACTGAATCTCTCCAAACTCTATCGCCTGCTCTCGGAGGCCTATGAGAAGGCCGGCAAATATCAGGACTCTCTATTGTATCAGCGCAAGTACAGCCAGATGTTGCTGGACAATTTCAAAATCGACAAGGTACTCTACATGAGCGCGATTCAGAATGAATTTGAACGGCAGCAGGAGCAGCGCGAGACCGAGATGCTCCGCCAGAAAAATGAAGAGATCCGCCTCTATGCCAATCAGCTCGAGCAGTCCAATGAGGAGCTGAAGCAATTCGCACATGCCGCCTCGCATGACCTGCGAGAGCCGATCCGCATGATTGTATCCTATGCTGAGCTCCTAGAGATGAATCTCAAAGATCAGCTCACCAAGGATCAACAGGAGCTGTTTGGCTATCTCAAAGAAGGTGGCAAGCGTATCAATGAGATGGTCGCAGGCATCCTGGCTTTCTCAAAGGTCAATAGCCACAGCGAGATCAGTCGCGTGCATCTGGGTGAAGTACTACAGATCGTCCGAACAAATCTGAAACTCATAAGCACACCTCGAAATGCCCTGATAGAATCCGAGACACTGCCAGTCATACAGAGCAATCAGGTCCTGATGATACAGCTATTTCAAAACCTCATATCCAATGCGATCAAATACAATACAGCCGAGCAGCCGCACGTCCGGATATCGTATTCGCGGGAGGGCGATTTTTACAGGTTTCGGGTGTCTGATAATGGTATAGGGATCGACGAGAAATACCGGGAGAAAGTCTTTGAGATATTCACTCGTCTGCAAAACCGTCAGCACCACTCCGGCTCCGGCATAGGCCTGGCTATCTGCAAAAAGATAGTGGACCGTCTGGGCGGCGATATACTGAATCAACCTAATGAATATGGAGGCACGGACTTCATCTTCACCCTGCCTGCGGCCTAAATAAAAAAAGGTGTGAAGCACGCGGCCTCACACCTTTTGGATAGGTTCAGGAGTGTAGATTATTTTGAAGTGATAGTGAGTTTGGTAGTGTAAACGTGGCTTGCAGCATCAGTGATGGTCAGTACATAGTTGCCATCAGGGAGTGAAGGGAGAGAGAGCGTAGTACCAGTCAGGCTGCTGTACACAGATGGCTCGAAGTAGGCGTTGTTTTCTACTACGCTGAGTGGGAAAGACTGACCGGTAGCGAGCACAGATACACCGTATACCTTGCCACCACCTACGGACTGGATAGTACCGCCAGTCAGGTCATAGAGGCCGATAGCAGTCAGAGACGCTGTAGGCGAGATAGGGTTTGGCCAAAACGGGCAGAGGGCAGTGGTAGAGTTCAAAGCTACATAAGAGGCCGTAGCGCCTGAACCTTTGATTTGGGTTTTTGCAGCGTTAGCTGGTTCGAAATAGCCGATCAGAACTGTGAGGATCAGGGCGAGGACTAGGGTTGGGGATTTAACAAGTTTCATAATAAATAGAGGGGTTTTAATAATTAAAAAAAAATTAGCGGCGCGAATCAGCAGATTTATTTTGTTTTTTGCAACACCACCTCTTGACATCCGGGGGGCAGTACATTATCTTTAGCCGTTTTGGAAAAATTGAACTATTAATTATATTTTTAAGACGACAACATGTCGGAAATACACTAAGTGACTGATAGTGCGATAAACATAAATGATCTGCAAAACCAGATCCGTCTGCAACTTTCTCAGAGAAATCCGGAAGTTTTGGACCTAATCGAGCAACATTATAAACTTTCGGTATTCAACGAAAGCTCAAATTCCTTAGGCGAATCATATATAAATTTTTCTCTTTTCTATAGCATGATCGACCTGAATCTTGAAAAATTTATGTTATATGTAGATAAGGCCACCCCTTATTTTGACTTAAATGATAACCGGAGGGCTGCTTATTTCTATGGCAATGTCGCTTTTGGCTTCCAGTGCCACTCACAGATGCCACAGTCGCAGAGTTACTTTCTGAAGGCGATCAATAGCATGGAGCAGATCCCGGATCTCAGTGTGGCGGAGAAGAAAAGACTGGCGGCTCACTACTATAACCTATATATACTTTTCGGATTTTCGGATCTAGGTACTCTGGACAAGCGCTATATAGACCGCGCGCTTGAACTCAATATCTCAGTCGACAATAAGCTCGGCATCAGCTATTGCTATAGTGCTATAGTCGGCGAGTATGATCGTCAGGGACGCTTCGCCGAGGCACTGGAATATTCACTGAAGCGGATAGCGATCGTCGAGGAGCTCGGAGATCACCTGCAGCTCAGTCTGGCACACTGCAGCACAGGCCTCATGTATGCCAAACTGAATGATGAAGTCAAAGCTTTCGATTACTTTGATCGTGCGCATACTATTCTCTTCCCTAATGGTAACGCGCAGTTTCAGGCGGCGTACTATCTGGAGATAGCAGAGGCCTATGCGACTTTCGGGAGGTATGAAGAGGCCATTCCATCCTATATCGAGGCCATCAAACTATACGAACTCATAGGCTCGACGCTCAATCTCTCTAAGATATACCGACTGCTATCAGTCTCCTACAGGAGTGTAGGAAAATATGCGGAGGCGCTCACCTATCAGGAGAAATATAGCCAGTCGCTGTTGGATAGCTTCAAACTCGATAAACTCCTTGCTATCACTGCCAATGAACATGAGTTTGAGCAGAAGCAGCAGGAGAAAGAGACAGAACTCCTGCGCCAGAAAAATGAAGAAATCGGTATCTATGTCCATCAGCTGGAGCAGAGCAATGATGACCTGAAGCAATTCGCGCATGCGGCCTC
>Ga0214192_1001664_pt1 | contig 12136 bp, 3 predicted proteins | sample TroBogEpilimnion_44_FD_153030 | JGI IMG/M metagenome (GOLD analysis project Ga0214192, IMG submission 153030) | Freshwater microbial communities from Trout Bog Lake, WI - 29JUL2008 epilimnion | ecosystem: Environmental > Aquatic > Freshwater > Lake > Epilimnion/Euphotic zone | place: Trout Bog... | reverse complement strand
ACCGGGTGCACCAGGAGTTCCGGCGGCACCTGGATTACCTTGTCCAGCAATACCGGTGCCACCGGGTAAAGATCCAGGTGCCGCAGTGCCGCCACCGCCGCCTGAACCACCACTACCGCCTGATCCGCATGGATTTCTACCGCCCGATCCGCCACCGACAGCTATTAAACCAAATGCCAAACTATTAGTGCCCGACGAACCGACACTAGAACTACCTCCTGCACCACCCGGTCCTACATTAATAGTATATGTTGTTCCTTGTGTAATAGTAGTTGTGCCAGATAATACACCACCAGCACCGCCGCCGCCGCCCCAGTTACTGCCGCCACCACCACCACCAGCTACAATTAAATAGGTTGCTGAGAATGTTAATATTGGACTAGTTAATACCTGTAGAGAGCCGCTGGCTGTAAATGCGTGAACCCAGGTTGTGGTACCCGACGATGAATATGATGTGATATTACCGCCTGTGGCATATTGATAGGGATATTGATAGGATATGATAACAGCACCGGAGCCGCCGTTGCCGCCATAATTTGTGTTAGTTGGATAATTTTCGCCACCACCGCCACCCCCACCGCCAGTATATGGATACCCGGATACTACACTGGTAATACTGGCCCTATTTCCTCCTGCTCCGCCACCGCCATATCCACCGGCGGCTCCAGTTGCATTACCGGCGTTGCTTGCACCGCCGCCTCCGCCACCTGCAAAATATACTGCATTTGTAGCAGTTACATATTGTCCTATACCTAATGTTATTGAAACAGTAGTTGATAATAATGTAGTAAAAGTTCCAGTGCCTCCTGCTCCGGAATTTGCACCGCAGCGATTTGTACCTGCTGCGCCTGCACCACCACCACCGCCTGCTCCTTGTTGTCCACTAGAGCCACTACCGCCAACACCACCTGAATAACCCTGGCCGGGAGTTCCAATTCCTACAGAGGAACCTTGGCCACCGCAGGCCCCACCACCAGATCCGCCATTTCCTGGGAAATTAGTAGAACCACCTCCTACACCACCACCGATACTAATAATAGATGACCCGCCAATAACTAACGAAGAATTAGTTCCGGATGTAGCTGCTCCTGCCGAAGCTCCTATACCGCCTGCTCCTACTACAATAGAATAAGAAGATCCGGGAATTAGTGTAGCAGACCCAGTTAAGAACCCGCCACCACCACCGCCGCCAGCGCTATTGTTACTATTCGAAGCACCGCCACCACCGCCCCCAGCAACTACCAAATATTGAACTGGTAAGGTAAATGGCACGCATGTTACTATGCCTAATCCGCCTGTAAAAGTTATTCCGCCTGTGATTTGCATATGATATTAGTATTGTATTAAACTGCCGACCCGTTTAAAATGTAGCTCCAACGCAGGTTAGTAGTATCCCAGTAGGCAATTTTACCACCTTGATCGCTAATTGCAGCCATTTGTCCGATTGACCCTGTAACTGTACGAATTGTAGCACTGGTATAAGCACCGACTTGTGCAAGGCCGGTTCCGCCGCCGCCACTTCCGTATGGTCCGTTGATGTCTAACCAGAAGAAGTTTACACCGTCTGTGGTATAACGCAACATGTCATCAGTGGCTGTATTGTACCAAATATCACCGATACTGGGATTAGCGGGAGGTGTGCTGGTACTATAAGAACGCAGCCCAGTGCTTTGTACAGTTAATACGCCGCCGACTAGAGTAGCAGTTGTGCCTGTGGCAAAGTTAATGGTAGTTGCAGAGCCTAGGCTAGCACCATTGTATTGTATGTTTAAAGTACCATTACTAGCAGTGCTTACAGGCCAAGGACCAACAAATAAATTTGTAGCAGTAACTACGCCGCCGACATTAACATTGCCGCCGATGCCAGCTCCGCCGCTAACAATTAATGCACCAGTAGTAGTCGAAGTGCTTGCTGTTTTATCAAATATAGTAAAACTAACACTGGTAGCCGAAGTTGCTGTATTTGCTGCTGCTGAGTAATTGCCAATTGTAGCAGTGGTAATGATTTGTGCACCAGCAATATAACTAGTTGCACCAACATACAAGGCGCCACTGATACCTGCTCCGCCTACAACTACTAGCGTACCAGTTGACGTAGAAGTAGATGGGGTGTTTGGACTGTTCATTGTCACAGCAATTGCCGAATTGGTTACAGTGGTTGCACCGTTACTTAACACAAATCGCATTTGTGTGCCGCTGGTCAGTGTACCAAAAACTAGATCGCCAAGGCCTGCTGTGGCATTTTGACCGACCATTAAATACCCATCGTTTGGTCCAATGGTAGTCCCTAGACTATATAGTTGTGTGCCGTCAAAAGTGCTACTAGCAATACCCATGTCGATGTATGCAGAACTCACGGTGACATTGTCTGCCGAAGCTACAATATCAGTTGATGCTTTAGCACCAGAGTTAATGTTTTGTACATTAATCTCCATATAGTTGTTTAGGTTACCAGATGCTTGGAACATGGTCTGAGCAAAAGGAGTATACCCAGTTACACCAGCGTAAAGGGCACCAGTACCACATGTTGCACCATAGAATGTACCACTGTTAGCAATCAGTGTATTCAACGAAACATTTGTTCCTGTGATAATACCGTTAACAGTTAAATTACCGTTTAGATATCCGTTGCCATTGATGTTAAATCCGCTGTTGCCACCGATACCGCCAGCAACATATAGCGCATTAGCACTATAAGAACTTGTGCTAGACTGTGTACTAGAAACAATTAAGTTGGTAGCAGTTATTAAACTTAAAGAAAGTTGGCTAGAATAACTAGGCGCACTTGTTCCATTACTGACCAATACTTGGCCAGCTGTACCCGGTCCAACAAATCCAGTATTACTTGGACCAGATTGATATACTAATTGGCCAGCGGTACCGCCTGCAAGATTAGTTGCAGTGGTTGCAGGAGTTCCGGAAATATATTGAGCAACGGTAGCTGTAGTGATGATAACGGCACCAGCAACGGTTGAAGTTTGACCAATATTGATAGAGCCACTAATGCCAGCACCGCCTGCAATAACCAATGCACCAGTATTAGTAGACGATGATTGTATTGCTCCCGGAATTATCGTTGTTGTAGTAACTGGTACAAAGGGGGTTGCTGAACTATAACTAACTCCGTTAGTAGGGCTTACAGATACACTGTTTCCGCTGGTATCAGTTAGATATGCACCAGAATTAACAACATCTAATAATAGTGCTGTATTAGATATAGCAGTTAGAGGTTGATTAGGCGGTGTAAAATTGCCTGTGTATACTGCTGAACCGTTTACAAATCTAAAATTAGTAATGTTGCCGCCAAAATACAAACTGTTTCTAGTTTGTGCACCGATTTGTAAATATTGGTTAGCTATACTAACACTCGGCATCGATTTAGAATATACACTAGTACCATTTACGTAAACTTGGAATACTCCGCCAGATCTTACAAATGCATGATGAGTCCAAACGCCAACTGTTGCTGCTAATGGTTGAAAGTTTAGACTTGTTACGGTCCAACCACTGCCATTACCTACACTTATTTGCCAATAACCGCTTTGACCTTGAACAAAGATACCATAAGTAGCACCAACAGTACCTGCACCATTGAATATAGATGTGCCACTACCATTAAACATCCAATATTCGATGGTAAAATCATTGGTACCGATTGTGGGAACTGTGGCACTTAGATACTGTCTGCTAGATTGAGAAAAAGATAAACTACCACCTGTAGTGGAAGTAGTTGTAATAGAAGTTTGTCCGCCGGAAATATTAACGCTACCGCCAACGTTAACATTACCGCTAATCCCGGCACCGCCCTGTACAACTAATGCACCAGTTGTAGTCGAAGTGCTTTGCGGGCCGCCGTTGATAACCAATTGGCCGGGTCCGGGATTGTATGTTAATCTACCGCCAGCATCTGATACAACACTTAGTACACCAGAAGTTGTTGATACAAAAGTAAAATAATAAGATCCGCAACCAACAGCAGGCACAACAGTAACAGCACTTGCAGTACTAGAATAGCCAGAATATGTAGCAGTATTAGCAACACCTGCAGCGTAGTTGGCAATTGTAGCAGTGGTGACAATAACAGCACCAGCAATGGTCGAGTCTTGTGCAATATTAACCGAGCCACCAATACCAGCACCGCCGGCAACGATTAGAGCACCGGTGGTAGTCGATGTACTAGGTGTAGTATCATATATTGTAAAACTTACACTAGTAGCAGAAGTTGCTGTATTTGCTGCTGCTGCATAATTACCAATAGTAGCTGTAGTAATAATAACAGCGCCGGCAATGGTCGAAGTTTGCCCGATATTAACTGCTCCGCCGACGCCTACCCCACCTGTAACAACTAATGCACCTGTAGTGGTGCTAGTAGTAATAACATTGCCAGTAATTGATAATGTATTGGTGGCAGTAACTTGGGCTGCGATGCGAGTCCAAGAATTATAGGTAGAAGACCACTGATAGGTAATTCCGTTGATTACCGCTAGTTGACCGTTAGTAGGACTAGTAGGGAAACTCATTTGCTTTCCCTATTACTTATGTTGCAGATGTATTGCAGATTAAAGTATTGATCCATGTAATTTTATATTTTATCATACTTATCCTTTTATAAAATTACATACTTGCAATTCTAGACTGGAAGTCTGTGAAACTGGTCGAAGCTGCTACAATAGATTTTAATGTTGCAATACTTACATATGCAGGACTTGCATTTGCTACAGTAGGACCAGTAATATCCAACCAGAATGTGCTAGAACCGTCTTGTGTATAACGATAAATGTCATCAGTAGAACTATTGTACCAAATATCGCCAACTGTTGGGCTAGTCGGAGCAGTGCTTGTTGTAGTTGTACGGATACCACCGCCAGTAACAACACCACCGATTACCAAGCTATTAGCAAAATAGCTGTCACCTGTTACACCAAGTCCACCACTGGTTATAGTTAGACTTTGGTTAGCAACAGTAGAAGAGCTAGCTGTACCACCACTGAATGTAGCAGTGCTTACCCAAACTGGCGCTGTACCGTTGAATACTAGGTGTTGACCGGCTGTACCGTTGGTAACAAATCCAGTTGTACCAGCAGCAGTTTGATAAGTTAAGTTACCAGCAGAGCCGCCAATGATATTAGTTGCATTAGTTGCAGTAACAGCAAATCCAACAATTAGTGATCCTGTGCTCAAGAAGCCAGTGATACCAGGAGCAGTTTGATAAACTAGTTGTCCTGCTAGACCGCCAGCAATATTAGTAGCAGTAGTTGCATAAGCAGCAGTACCACTCATATTACCAACGAAGTTTGTAGCAGTTACAGTTCCACCAACAAACAAGTTGCCGGCAATACCAGCACCACCGGCTACTTGTAGTGCACCGGATGTGGCATTGTTAGTACTTGCTGTGCTCAATACCTTAACACCACCACTGGACTGCCAGCTGTTAGCGCCGTCAAAGGTCCAAGAAATATATGGGCTACTTGTGGATTGGCCAATTGCAAGACCAGCGCCGCTAGCTGCTATAGCTGTTACACTGCCTGTGCTTAACAATAGTGTGCTATCACCGCTGGCAATAGTTTGACGATTAACAACAAATTGTGTACCGTCAACATATAAATCACCGGATAAGTAAGCACTACCACCAACAAACAAGTTGCCACCGATACCAGCACCGCCTGCTACCTGGAAAGCACCAGAAGCAGTGTTAGTTGCCTGTGTTGTACCACTTAATACTAGAGTATTTTTATAGCTAGGAGCGCAAGAGCTACCACCGCTGGTTAAAATATAACCACTGGTTCCTGTTACTGGAATAAACGCAGTTGCACCAGGACCTGTTTGATAAGGAATTTGATTAGCAACACCTGCACCAATATTATTAGCAGTACCGACATACAGACTAGCTGTACTTACATAAACTGGGCTGCATGTTCCGCCACTGGTCAATACTTGGCCGGCAGTTCCTGGTCCAACAAATCCTGTTTTACCTGCACTGACTTGATATACAATTTGACCAGCAGTACCGCTAGAAATATTAGTAGCAGTAACAGCAGTTTGAGCAGAGCTAGCAGCAATACTAGATGAGTTGATAAATGTTGTTACACCAGGAGCTGTTTGGATTGGAATCTGGCCTGCTAGTCCGCCTGCAATGTTAGTAGCAGTTGTAGCGGCATTTGCTGCACCAACGACCAGTGTACTAGTGTTTAAGAATCCTGTAACACCAGGAGCTGATTGGTAAACTAATTGACCAGCTGTACCACCTGCAACATTAGTAGCAGTAGTTGCAAATCCAACTGTTAAAGAAGCAGTGCTTAAGAAGCCTGTAACGCCGGGAGCAGTTTGATAAACTAGTTGACCAGCTGTACCACCTGCGACATTGGTTGCGGTATTAGCGTTAACAGCATTGGTTGCAGTGCCTGTTAAGTTACCTACAAAGGTTGTAGCAGTAACAACGCCGCCAACATATACACTGCCAGCAATACCAACTCCACCAGCTACTTGTAATGCACCGGTTTGTGTTGAACTAACAACATTGGTACCAGTAATAATAACTTGTCCAGATGTAGTTACATCGCTTACTTGCAAATCTCTTGTAGATAACAATGCTGCACATGTCAACGAACCGCTTTGGCCAGCCCCTGTACTGAAGTTAGGAGCAATTAATGTACCGCTAACAGTTAAGTTTGTAGTAGTAACAGTACCGCCAACAAACACACCACCACTAACACCAATACCGCCTTGAACGGTTAACGCACCAGAGTTAGTGCTGTATGTTTGAACACCGCTGGTAACATTAAAGTTACTAGTGCCTGTTGGAGCAGTTGCTTGAATAGTAACAACATTACCAGCAATAGTAGCAGTTGTACCTGTACTAAAGTTTAGTGTACTTGCAGTACCTAGGCTATTTCCGTTATATTGAACAGTTAGTGCAGAACTTGTACTGACTTGATAGCCATTTAAGATAAAGTTTGTAGCACTAACAACACCGCCAGCAACAATGCCACCAGCAACACCAACTCCGCCAGCAACAGTTAACGCACCTGTTGCGGTAGAACTTGTAGGTGTAGTTCCAGTAACAGCAATAGTAGTAGCTGTAACAGCACTGGCAGTTAGAGCAGTACCGTTGAATGTTAAATTGCTGCTAAATGCAGTAACACCTGCGGCTGTTTGATAAGGAACTTGGTTAGCAGCACCGCCCAAAATATTAGTTGCGTTAGTGGCAGTAACAGCAGCACCAACTAAAATACTAGATGTGGTTACAAAAGTTGCTGTAGAAGCACCCATTTGTAGCAATGAGCCTTGTGTACCTGCGCCAATGAAGGCAGTTAAGCCAGCAGCAGTTTGATAAGGAATGCTACCTAGTGCGCCGCCTGCTAAGTTAGTAGCTGTGCCTGCAAAACTAGCTGTATTAGCATAGCTTGCAGTACCATTCATGTTACCACTGAAGTTACCAACAAAGTTTGTAGCAGTTAATGTACCGCCGACAACTAATCCACCTTGAATTCCAACTCCGCCAACAACCTGTAGTGCACCTGTAGTAGAACTTACAGTACCGGCAGTAGAACTAATCTTAACGCCACCGCTGGAAACCCAGTTTGCACTACCATCATAGGTTAAACTAATGTATTGACTACTTGTAGATTGGCCAATAATCAATCCAGCACCTTGTGCTAGAGCAGCACTTGTAGAACCTGTGCTCAATACAATTGTTTGATCGCCGGAAGCAATACTGGTTTTGTTAATTACAGTTTGTGTTCCGTCAACATATAAGTTACCAGTAACATAAATGTCACCGCCGACTCCTACGTTAGAACTAAAGTAAGAAGCGCCAACAACACCTAAACCACCAGAGGTAACAACCAAACTCTGTCCACTTGATGTAGTTTGGCTACCTGTACCACTGGTTGCTTGAACGTTAGTAGCATATTGAGGAGCACTTGCACCGGCAACTAATAAACTACCAGCTGTGCCGCTTAACGATAACATTGAAGTAGCACCAGCAGCAGTTTGATATGGTAAACTACCAGCAGCACCACCTAGAATATTTGTAGATTGGTTAGCAAATCCAACGTTGATCGACGATGTATTTGTATAAGCAGGAGCACATGTTCCTTGACTTACTAGAATTTGACCTAATGTGCCTGGGCCTACGAATCCTGTTTTGCCTGCACTGATTTGGTATACTAGTTGCCCAGCAGTACCACTGGAAATATTTGTAGCTGTAACTGCAGTTTGAGCAGAGCTAGCAGATAAACTAGAAGAATTAACAAAAGTAGTTACACCAGGAGCAGTTTGAATTGGGATTTGACCGGCTAATCCACCTGCAATGTTAGTAGCAGTAACAGCAGCACCTACAGTTAATGTAGCTGTGTTTAAGAAACCAGTAACACCGGGAGCAGTTTGATATACGATTTGTCCAGCTGTGCCGCCTGCTACATTGGTAGCTGTAACAGCAGCACCTGCTAGTAAAGAACCGGTGCTTAAGAAACCAGTAACGCCAGGTGCAGTTTGATAAACTAATTGACCAGTTAACCCGCCTGCTACATTGGTAGCCGTAACAGCAGCACCTGCTAGTAAAGAACCTGTGCTTAAGAAACCAGTAACACCAGGAGCTGTTTGATAAACTAATTGACCAGTTAAGCCGCCTGCTACATTGGTAGCACTTGTAGCAGTACCAGTTAAGGTACCTACAAAGGTTGTAGCAGTAATGATGCCGCCTGCAAAAATACCACCACTAACACCAATACCGCCTACAACTTGTAGCGCACCGGAATTAGTACTATAAGTTTGAACACCACTGCCGATGTTTAAATTGCTAGTAGCTGTAGGAGCAGTTGCTTGAATGGTGACAACATTGCCGGCAATGGTAGCAGTTGTACCTGTGGCAAAATTTAATGTACTGGCTGTGCCTAAGGCATTTCCAGCGTATTGAACTGTTAGTGCAGAACTTGTGCTAACTTGATATCCATTTAAGATAAAGTTTGTAGCACTAACTGTTCCACCAACAACAGCACCGCCTCCAATGCCAACTCCGCCTACAACTTGCAGAGCACCTGTTGCAGTAGAATTAGTAGGAGTAGTACCATATACTTGTAGTGTATTGGTAGAAGTTATTTGTCCTGCAAGGCGTGTCCACGCATTACTCGAAGTACTATATTGATAGGTAATGTTATTAATTACCGCTGTTTGTCCATTTGTCGGCGATGTTGGAAATGACATAGTTTAGTATCCTGGTTAGTCAGTGTTATATTGTTATTTATTCAAATTGGCAAATGCTTTTAGGGCCCTACCATGGTTTTTACTACCGGACCGGTAATATCGATCCAGTAAGATGTTGTTCCGTCGGATGTATATCTGTATACAGCATCGTTAGATGTGTTATACCAAATATCACCGACTACTGGTGCAGGATTAACTGGTGCAGTAGCACTACTAGTAGTTCTAACACCGCCTGCTACAATAGATGCAGCAGTAATTGCACCACCTACATTTAGGTTTCCACCTATACCTACACCACCGGCAACTATTAAAGCACCTGTAGTTGTACTGGTACTATTAGTAGTTGTAGTAATATAGGCGCTGCCCCCGGCAACCTTTAAAGAAATTGTATTAGTAATTGAAGCAAGAATATTTGCTGTACCTGCTGACCCAACTCCGCTGCCATTAGGAGTTGCAGATAATAAGAATCTAGTTGGTCCAAGCACCGCGGTTACATAATAGGTAGTGTTGGCAGTTAAGCCAAGGCCTGTAGTTAGTGGTGTAATTGCTTCACCGCCTACAAAATTAGTAGTAGATTTGCTTTGGAAACTAACACCGTTGTAACCAGTAATTACCAACGAAGTCGAATTGCCCAATATAGCAAAAGCACCGCCTACTTGGAAGTTGTTGGTTACACCTGCATTGTCAATTACAGCAGTTCCACCGATATTAACACATCCACCTATACCTACACCGCCTGTGACTATGACAGCACCTGTAGTGGTACTTGTACTTGTAGCAGTACTATTGAAGTTTGCTACATTTTCTACTTTCAATCCCGGTGCATATCCTGTAGTAGCAGGAATATTTGCAGTGCCAACAGTTCCTACTCCGGTACCGCTAGTAGATGTTGATAGAATAAATCTTGTAGGGCCCAGTACCCCAATTACATAATAAATGGTCCCTGAAGTTAATCCTAGTCCGCTGACCTGTGGAACTACACCCTCGTCGCCGACAAAACCTGTGACTTCCTTGCTTTGGAAACTAACGCCGTTGTAACTGGTAATGGTAATAACGTTAGAACCACCACTAATTACCAATGTACCGCCGACTTCTGCATTGTCAACTACGCTGATACTGTTAGCGGTTAGTAGATTACTAACTGTAATAGCGTCTGTGGTGGTAGATCCACCGTCAGTAACGCTCTGTAATGTAGGAGTAGATGCTACAGCAAATATGTTTGCTACGCTACCTACTACTGTAGCAGTTGTACCTGTACCAAAATTCAGTGTAGTAGCGCTGCCAATCACAGTGCCATTTACTTCAATTGTGGTACTAGTCGATAGTTTAGAACCACCGATGCATAAAGAACTAGCAACAATACCACCTGCTACCTGCAGTGCATTGGTTGCTGTGCTGGTAATAACAGTGGTTGTGGAATAAATGTAGGTACCGCTGGTAGCAATGGACAACATTTTAGTAATGTTGCTGGTAGTTGTACCTGTGGGTGTAATCCATAACTCTGCACGAGTACCTTGAGCAGTGCCTAATTGGTGCTCGTCGGCAACAAAATCCATTCTAGCATTACTGATCGGAGTCCAACCTGCAGTATTGTAACTTGTGCCACCGAATCTAGCAATGATATCGTTGTTGTTTAGTTCAGTTGGACTTGCAGTAGTACCATTATAGTGGCGGCCGATGTAGGCAGCATAGTTACCCGTGCCCTGTCCGTCATTGTATACACGACTCGGTGCTTCAACCTGACCAGTTAACTGCAACATTACACCTAAATTTTGAGGTGCTTGGTAACTGTTATCTGCATTGCCGGAAATATTAACAACACCTGTGTAAGTAGACACAGCAGAGGCTACGCTTAGATAGCCTGTGATAGTAGTAGTTGCTCCAACTGTTAAGTTCTTACCAACATACAAACTTTGGTTAATTGCCGCACCGCCGAGGACCTGTAGATCCCCTGTGCTAGTATTGCCAGTGTTGGCGTGACCGCTGCTTAATATTAATTGACCGGTTTGGAATGTACCGTAGGTAGCAGTACTAAAATTGTCAGTGGCAGTATTGCTAGCACCTGTTCCGTACCATGTTAATCTTTGAGTACCGTCGGCTAATACCAGTGCACCGTTGTCATCTGCAGATATTGCACGATTATAGTAGTGGAAACGGAATCCAATATCATTGCCATCGTCTAATGTCCAATGATCGCCAACACCGCCCGGAGGAGTATGTAGTTCTAACAGTGCGGAGGTGTAGTAGGTATTGGTGCTGGCAACAAAAGTAGCAGTGTTTTGGAATACAACATTGCCGCCGAATAGTGTAGTTCCGCCCACATACAAAGATTGTGTGATGTAGGCACCGCCTTGTGTGTACAGGCTATTGCTCGCACCTGTGCCAGTGCTGGCAGCACCGCTGGTAATGTTTAGATTACCAGAAAGATACTCGTTACCTGCAACATATAGGTCACTACCAACGCCTGCACCACCTTGAACAACCAGCGCACCTGTGGTAGGGCTTGTAGCATTGGTTGGGCTAGTTACAGTTAAGTTTGTGGTAGCAGTAACATAGGCTGCAACACGCAACCAACGATTGTTGGTTGTGTTATACTGGTACTGTATGCCGTCTACTACAGCAATTTGACCGGTTGTTGGATTCTGTGGAAATGCCATCTATGTTCTCTTATTGATATGTTACTGATACAAATACATTTGCTAGGTTGCTGTCTATGCAGAAGTATTCTAAATAAACTGTTTGACTCTTAAGGTTAGGAGTCGACTGTGCTCCACCTAGTGTACTATTACCTGTATTAGTTCCAAAATTTACTTTAATATTACTGCTAGTTGTTATATTTACTATAACTCTAACAATGGCTCCCGGAGTGTAATTGGCAAATGCCACTGTTAGAGCTTGTTGCTGGCCTGATACATATACCACTTGATCAGTG
>Ga0214192_1001661_pt1 | contig 12161 bp, 25 predicted proteins | sample TroBogEpilimnion_44_FD_153030 | JGI IMG/M metagenome (GOLD analysis project Ga0214192, IMG submission 153030) | Freshwater microbial communities from Trout Bog Lake, WI - 29JUL2008 epilimnion | ecosystem: Environmental > Aquatic > Freshwater > Lake > Epilimnion/Euphotic zone | place: Trout Bog... | reverse complement strand
AGGAGAGATAGAATTGATTAAAACCCATATCTATGACAGATTTAATAAAGAAGAAAAGTATATTGAAAATATGCAAGGCAGGGCAAGAATGGAGATTTCTCCGCTTGACCTGCCTTTGACTATGAGAAAGAAACTAATTAATTATTCTTTCATGTTTGACAAACAATGCAGAATGAATACTTTTACTTTTGTAAGATACTCAAACGAGTATGGTGTTCCCATCCTAGTGCCACATATGGATAGAATCACACCAAATGAAAAAATATATAATAAATTAACTTTAGATTATCAGCTTGATTCAAATACAGAATGGCCCATTTACGTAGAAGATCAAGAATTTGTTTTAAAAGACAACCAAGCACTCGCAATTAATGTCACAGAGAACGTACATTGGCGGGGTGCAAAAAAGTTTAATGATGGTGAATATGTAGATATGATATTCTTTCACTTTAGCAATATAGTTGAAGAAAAGCACAGACTTACTTCAGATGAACAAGATAGGATATCGAAAGACTATTCTATAAAGCACGGAGAGCAATTAGATAAGGCTATTCCAGGATGGAGAGATTGGTATGAGCAAGGGTAAATTGATATTGGGTTCTTCCCATTTAGGTAATCCTAACTTTATTTCTTTGGGGATGAAGAATGCTATTGAAGAAGCAGATGTCATTATTGTAGAAGATATTTCCATATTTAACGATATGGTTAATTTGCTGGGTGCTAGCCCCAAAGCTCCCGCAGTTGATTTATTCTTTGGACTTAATACACATGAAGAAATTGGTGACTTCAAAGAATATTGTTTACGTGAATTAGAAAGTGAAAAGACTGTTTTAATTGTGCCTTTGGCTGGTCAAGCAGGTATTGCAGATCCAGCAGTTGATGTTTCAAAAGAATGTATTAAGAGATGCATAAGGATTGAAGTAATTCCAGGACCTTCGCTGCCAAATATTGCCTATCTAAATTCTGGTTTTGGTGATGGTTCATATTCATTTGAAGCACAGTTGCAGCCAGAGCCAGGAGTATTTGGATACCTTCAGGAAATTATTAAGCAACATAAGTGTGCTATCTTTATAGAACCCAGCGAGCAAGATGGTGGTCTTGCATACTTTTTAAAGACAGTTATCCCATTCTACGGTAAGACTAGAAAAGCTTGCATTATGATTGATTTAACTATGAATACACAGAAGCTACACCGTGGAACACTTTGGGAATTGTGGACAATGGTTAGAGATGGAGAAATTGCACCACATGTTGGTAGATCAATTATAGTTGTTGATGGTTCAAGTGGATGGCATCACTCAGAAGGATTGCAGCAGCCAACCAGACCAGCAGATATTGAAAAGGTGGAACCAAAAGATTAAAAGGGGAAAGCTTGTTTTAACTGCAATGCCTTTAGGCGACGAGTTAGGTCTTAATATGACAACTAAAACTGCATTATATGAAGCAGACGTTATTGCATATGAAACTCTTGAAAGACTAAATGATATTCTTGAGTTTAATGATATACATACTTCTGCAGAACTAATATGTATCTATGATCATTTGAATACTGATAAAGTAATTATTCGATTACACGAAGGCAATAATGTTGCTGTAGTTGTTGACGAGGGACAGTCTGGCTTTGCCGATCCAGGGGGAGATATACTTAATGATGCAGTTGAAAATGACATAGAGGTTGATGCTATTCCAGGTCCATCTTCAGTCATGACCGCAGCAGCTTTGTCTGGTTACAATCTAGACAACTTTGTAGTTGCAAATGCAGGGACATCGGACTTTGATGGTTTAATGAAAAATATTGTGATAAACTGTGATACAACATATATACTTGTTGAAATGCAAGACAGATTAAATATGCTTGAATCTTATATTCCAGACAGACAAATAACAGTGTGCTCAAGCTTGGACATGCCTTCACAAAAAGTATGGCGGGGTAGAGTAAGAGATATTGGATCTCAAAAGGTAGTATCAAAACGTGGTAGAACAGTAGTAGTTATTAGGGGGAAAGATGATTAATGTTAGTTTTCTATTAAATTCAGAGACAATTTGGCATTGGATTGTGTATAAGGATGGTATTGTAATGTCATCTAATGTGTGTGCAACAATTGAAAAAGGTGAAGAGATGGCACTTAAATTTGTCAGAGGAACTGGCAAGGTAAGTGAAGTTAATATTACATATGCAAGAGCAAATACACCCGAATTAGAAAGAATTACTGCAATCAATTCACAGGTGCTTATGGCTATTAAACATAGTAAATACCCCAAAGATATGCCTTACCAAGAAATGTGGAATTTAGAAGAGGAACAACTTTAATGAAAAGTAACCCACTATTACCATATAAATGTGAAAATGTTTTAACTGAAGGTGATCATCAAAAATTAATTAATTTAGTTAGGTCTTTTATATCTTCTAAGCCTAAAGTTATATCTGCAGAAATGGGTGAAGGAGAGACCACTGCTCAACCAGATTCATTAAATATTGAAATGGATAAAGGTAGAGCTATTTATAACTTTGAAATAAAAGATCTTTCAGAAGAAATGATGTCTATAATAAATGTAATAGTAAATAAAGCTAAAGATATTGACAACTCAGTAGTTCTTAGAAACATTGTTTACTCGATATACTCTTTAGATTATGGAACACCACAGCTATTTCCTCATATGGATGAAGTTCTATTAAATAATAAAGGTGAAACAGTCTATGTAGCACCATGCAGTTTTTTAATTGATTATGAAATGGATTCTAATACTGATTGGAAAATTGGTAATGATGGTGTATATTTCAACATGCAAAACAATAGTTTTATAGCACTTGATGTTATAAGAAAATCACATTATCGTGAACCTAAAATATTTAAAGATAAAGAATATGTCGAAATGTTATTTCTGTACTTTATTAATGGAAATTATGATGAATATCTTCCTGATATTGAAGAGCAAATGGCTGGCTGTAAGCCAGTTAGAGAAGAATTTTATAAGTCAGAAATAGTTCAAAAATTAGGAAATATAAATAAAGATAAAGTTTTAAAACGTGTGATCGAAGCTAACAATCTTGATCCAAATACTAAAGAAATATCTGCAGAAAATATTGATTATTTAGTTAAAAAATTTAATAGTTGCCCTGACATAAATAATAATGTTTGCTCAAAAGAACATGAAATTTGTAGACAAAGAAAAGATATACTGCATAGATTAACTGGTGAAAGTATTTATGAAAGGTAAACTAATACTTGGATCTACCCATTTAGGCAATGAGAAGTTTATTCCTAATATAATGAAGGATATTATCCAAAGCTCTCACTGCATATATGTTGATGATGAAAATGGCTTTAATCAAATATTAAATTATTTTGAGATTAATTCAGTTCAGCATATAGTCACGAATAGATTTAAACCTGATGTAGAATTTGTAAATAGATTTTCGTCTGAGGTTATCCGTTTAATTAAAAGCGGGAACAAAGTACTGATTATTTCTAACAATGGTCAAACTGGCATAGGAGATTGGTATTCGGTTTTAGCAAAAAATTGCATCAAAGAAGGTTGTGATGTTGAAATAATTCCTGGACCTTCTGTAGTAAATATTGCATACCTGAAATCTGGATTGGATAGCAATAACTTTTCTTTTGAAAATAAGTTAAATGAACCATGGGAAGTTAATTTAGAATACATTAATCAACTTGTCAGGCAAAACAAGATGTCAATATTTTTAGAACCAACAAACGGAATCAAATATTTTTTTGAAAATGCATTAAAGTATTGGGGGCCAAGCAGAAAAGCCTCTATTATGTCAAATCTTACACTAGATAATGAATCATTTTGGACTGGCACAATTAAAGAACTTCATGATAGAATATCAACTGGTGAAATAAATCCAGAACTACATAGTTCGGTAATAGCAATAGATGGAGCAGAAATTGGAAAACGTTGAAATTGAATTTACCCATCACGATGGGTTGTGGCATTGGCATTTACAAAAAGGCAAGTATGGGGCAGGAGGGACTACAAATACCCTCCTAGAAGCAGAATCTAAGGCTTATGAGGTAGCAGAGCAGCTATCTAACACAGGACATATACATACAACTCATAATCCAGGAAAGCCTGTAATTTCTGCTACAGGCAGTATTAAGGATGCATTTGTAAATGACTAATAGATCTGGTTTTGATGAATACATTAAAAGGATTACAGAGCAAGATGAAGAGTTGTTGAAGCAACTTGGATCTGACTTTGATGAAGAAGGTATTCCATATTGGGAAAAATGGGGCACAGAAGCCAAATTTGATGATGAATACCCTATTGACAAGACACAACACTAACTGATAGAATAAGGTCATGCAAACATTCCTTCCATACCCCGCCATGCGGGACAGCCTTGATGCCCTTGATAACAAACGCTTGAACAAGCAAATACTTGAGTGTTATCAAATACTTAAAGTATTATCTAGACAATCACAATCCAACGCTTGGCGTAATCATCCTGCTGTTCTTATGTGGGAAGGTGCAGAAAATGAACTATGGCGTTACACGCAGACTGCTATTTCAATAGCAAATATGCGTGGAATTAAGACTGACAAGAATGCTGAAAACATTGCAGCATTAACTAAACTTGCTGTATTGTCATGGGGTGATGATGAACCAGCATGGCGTAAAAATCCTACAGTTGTTAAACGTGTAACTACTACACACAAAGCTAACTTATATCGTAAAGACCCAGAATATTACGCAGAATATGCTTCTGCAGTAAATAGCGAATATAACAAGCCATGTTGCGATGGTTGCCAATATTATTGGCCTACACATCCACTACGAAAGGCAAAGTAATGAGTGATCAATTAAACTTAAAAATATGGCGTGAGCCTGCACTTGGTGTTTATTATTATGAAATTGCCAATGCTGATGGTGTAGTTTATATTGAGGGAACAGACCCAAATCCTTATGGAGTAATAGACACTTTAGCTAATGAGATGTGTGAACTAGGGTGGAGAGATGCCGATGAATTGTTAAAGTACATAAATGAAAAACTATCTTGGGAAAATAATACTGAAGCAGGTGCTGCTTACTCAGCCCTTCGTGCAGTGCTAGAACATCTCAAAGGTTGGCGGGATTGGGAATCAAGATGGAAAGGCCATATGTCTATGACTATTCTTGCAGATGAAGAAAGAAATGCTAGATATAAACTTGTAAAAGAACTTACTGCTATTATTGAGAAGGAACTAGCATGACCTACGATGAATTGCTGGTAGAAATTAAAGAAGCAGTTAGATATACTGGAACAGCAGAACTTTTTAATCAAGGCGGGTGGCTTGCTGGGGCTAAAGCTCTTCTTGCAGTAGTGGAATTGCATAAACCAGATTCAAATGGAATATGCGAAGCATGTGATGGTGAATGTTGGGGTTGTGGAGAATGGGGTTGTGAATGGCCTAAGTGTGATTGTGATTGCCATCCTTTATATCCTTGCGATACTATGCAGGCAATTGAAAAGGAGTTAAGATGAGTGATGAACTATTGGAAGGTATTAAAACAAAAGCTGGTCAAGAACTAATCACTTATATGAATCAAAACTATGGTTCATCGGTATGGGGAAAAGTTAGAGATGCGGTAGAAGCGATTGAAAAAGAGTTATGCAAGCATGAGAATACATCGTGGGATGAAATAAAAGAAGCTTTGACTAATCATAAACGAGAATACCAAGAGTACAGGGGAAGCTCATTTGATGAAGATGGCACAGTTTTATGGATGAAAGATGATGTAGCAGCCTATTGCGAAGCCATAGATAATGTGCTAGAATTTATCCAACAGCGAGAACCTAAGAAAGTCGAAAGGAAAAAGTAATGGAAATTGAATACGACACTGATGAAGCAGAATACAGCTTTTGGTTTGGTATTATTTCTGACGATATCAAAGGACAGATCATTGATAAGTTTGGCAAAGATAATACAAAAACAGTTACATTGGCAGACATCTTTGATGCCATTGACGAGGGGGCTTAATAATGTGTAGGTGTGGATTTTCAGGGGAACCAGATGGTATTTGTAATGGTACTCATAAGCTTGTAAATAAAATTAAGGCTAAGATAGTGGCTGACCTAGAGGAAAGGGGATTTATAGAAGCAGCCGAGTCTGTAAAGAAGAGTTGATATATTGTTTATTACCAGCATCGTTCTGGTTTATATGTAAATACTTTTTGTTAAAGCATGAACATAACGACTTGAAATATCAGTATGGTTTGCTGTATAATAAATATAAGGACCTAGAGAAAACGGTAAAGAAAAATGAGAAAGAATAAGATTGAAAAGCTTGATAAGCATGTTATATGGATTGAGACACTTGCAAGCGTTGGTGTAAAGCTTGACATGGATAAGCTTATGACCAAGAAGCGTTACAGCAAGTATTTTGATCGTGAAGATATTGTCGCACGAAATCAAAAAGAAGTTAAGTATATCATTGACAAACTTGTTAGTCGTGAAAATGCAAGACGATAAAGTTACAGATGAAGAATTTGCTATTGTCCTAGAAGCACTATTTGGACCCTATAAAGGGCCAGGATGGAACCCAGAATGATGAAAGTTAATGTAGTAAAACTAAGCGATTCAGCTAAGATTCCAACATATGCTCACGCAGGGGATGCTGGTGCTGATTTGTATGCATCAGAGGATTTCTCCTTGCCTAGACATAGTGCTGGAGCAGTGCCTACAGGTATTGCCATGGAGATTCCACGTGAATACGTTGGCTATATCAACCCAAGGTCGGGGATGGCAATGAAAGGCATTACGGTAATGAATGCCCCAGGAACTATTGATTCTGGATATCGTGGTGAAATTAAAGTAATCCTAGTTAATCATACAGACAGAGATTATCAGGTTACTAAGGGCGACAAGGTTGCTCAAATGGTCTTTCATAAGTGCCACGAGGTATTCTTTGAGCCAGTGGCAGAACTAGACTCTAGCGAGCGTGGCAAGGGCGGATTCGGAAGCAGCGGTAATTGATAGTCGCATACATTCTTTTGGCAACTATGGCACTAGGGATAATCCTTAGTGTCATAGCTGGCGTTATGGGCTTAATATATGCCAAATTGTGGGATAAAGCCTTTGTACCAAAATTTGCCGAAGATATAGATGATGACGAAGAAGATAGACTACTCGCAGAATGGGTAAAATCATACATGAAACGGGAAGACAGAAAGATCGGATTCTATCGTATATACCAATGGGATCTAAAAGAAACTTGGCATACAACATGGTACTTCCAATTCATGAAATACTTTAAGGTAAACATACTGAGATATCGCACACCAAAAAGAAAGCGTCTATTTTGATGAATATATTTGATTTAGCATATATAAGCCTATTTTTTGTCGTATTTGTAATATTGCCTGCAATATACGACGTAAGGGTAATGAGCAAAAAACGGGAGGAAGAATATGAGTAATTCAGCATTTATTGTAATTTTAGCATTCTATACACTATTTATTCTCAGTGGAATTTATTATTATGAGGATAAGCTAACCAAGTTAAACAGAGAACTAGATATCTTAGATTCAGATTATGGTGAGGTGTATGGGGCAGTTTTAGAAGCAAATAATGATATGTTTGATAAGATTTATGAATTAGATAAAGATAATAAATTGCTACAAAATCAGATTAAGTCATTGAAGGTTAAAAATTCTGAACTTCGTGCAACGGCGGGGGATTGGCAGAGAGCCTATAATCTAAGGCAGCCTATCCAATATAACTATACCTCATGGCAGCCAGATAACTATAATTATGCGGGGGATCCAAGTAAGTACCAATTACTACTAGAAGATACATATATACAAGATACTCTAGACTTAGATCAATGATATAATGATAACCTATGAATAAACAATGTAGCCAAGATAAGCATAGGTGGAAGATACAAGATTCTAAGATGGTATGTTCACACTGCAATAAAACAAATGATGAGAAGTGTTACTATTGCCACAATGATGGATTATATTTTGATTATCTTAATAATAAGCGTATATCCATATGCCTCACTCATCTAGCCAAGTATGGCGTATCCTAATCTAGGTTCGCATAGCTCACATCCCCCGCTTGTTTATATGCCCTTAAATAGCCTTTTAAAGCCATTTAAAGTGGAGTATAGTGGAGCAAAGTGGAGAATTTAATCAGTCATAGCACAAATAAAATCAGTGAATAATTATAGATACATTGTAACTAGTTATAGAGCATACCATAAAGGCGTTCGTAATGTCAAGAATATTCGCTATGATTAATATCACGTCCATATAAGCCCAAATAATGATCCATTTTGTACATATTCTTAGACAAAATGTCTATATTTTGTACAATAATGATCTATTTCTATTCTATTTTACATTATTTTGATCCAATTTTATTTACATTCGTAAAAGTGAATCTATATCCATTCGTAAAGGTGAATTTTAATGCCTTCGTAATGTCTAGGTATAGCTTATATTATCCTAATAGTGAATTGGGTCTTATTCGTAATGTCACCAGGCGAAATTCCCGTCCTTTCGTAATGTCTATTCCTGGATCAAATCTTGCGGTTGCGGAAAATGGTACAAATCGGACATATGGGAATACAAAAAAGCCACACCCGAGAGATTAGGTGTGGCTTTAATGGGACTTGGCGGGAATGCCTGAACGCCCTATGTATGATTATACTGCTAAGGGTAGATATATGTCAACCCCAACTGTCAACATATATCAGCAGATAATCAATCTTTGTGATTTAGTGCACTTCGGCTATATACTCCAGAAGTTAAGTTAAGTTTAGTTAGCATCTGATACATTTCATTGGCCCACAATCTAGAATTTTCTAGATATGGAGGAATGTGTTCTGCATCACGTGTCCCCATGATAATGATATAGTTAATAATATATTGAATTAAAGATTCATTTACATAGCGAGATTCATTTAACATCTTGTAAGATAGTCCTGCAGGTGATATATTAGAATTACCTAAGATGTCTACAATCTTCTTATGCTCTTTTTCAAACATTAGTTATCTTCCTCCACCCATTCTTGAATTAGGTCCTCTGCGGATAGCCATTCTACTACGTCAGACTGCTCTATGTCAAACCCGCCCCATGGATTACTATCAAACTTATCATACACTTTTTCGAGGGTAATTCCAGGAACAGGCATGCAGTCATATGCACTATGATCAATCTCTATTTCATTAAACGTATCACGGATGATATCCCACATATATAGCCATGCGATGCCACCAAATTGATAATCACGCTTTAGATTATCTAGATAAGAATTAGTTTGAACAAACATTGCTCCAGCCATTATTCAATCTCCTCAAAGTGCTCTATATACAATACTTCGTTGTCATATACATCTACATCTGTAAATTTATTAATGGCTTCTAACCATTTTTCATCACAGATAAAAGTGATTCTATAATTAGTCATTCTTAAGTTCCCCCTTTGCAAAAGCAATTGCATATGTCAAGGCATATAGTTGTGAGAGTGCTTCGTCCACACCCTCCCAGTACCGTCGTTCCATGCTATCAATGGCCTCACCTGAAGCCTCTTCGTCTTCAATAGCATTGGCTAGTTCGTTCTGTGCTTGGACCATTAGGACCTTAAGATGTCCGTGCATGATGTCTGCACCGTCCATACCTGATTCAACCATACGCTGTAGGTATGGGTCTAAAGTTAACTGTTCATTCATTATGCATTCACCTCCACTGGATGTGCTTCGCAACCTTCTTCTGATGTACCATAACCACAGAATGAGCATACATCATTTTCGCAATCTTCGCAATACTCTAATGTGTCATTTGCCTCACACTCGTTGCACTTAGAGTCATACTGACCATGACTGATTATATTACCACGCAAAATCTCCATTTCCCCACCCCAGCCTGTTTCTTCTTGATAGTTCAAGGTAAATAACAAAGTAGGATATTGAGATGAAAGATTAACTAACGCTGCTTCTGGTACACCCCATGCGGTATTGAAGTTATAGTAGACGGCAAGGTTACCACCATTTTCGACAGGACCTTCCATATATGTATCATTATATACAGATTCAACATCTTGATTAGCAACATCCCATTTAGTTCCCCAATTGCGGACATTCCAATCGTACCAATGATTTGAATCAAATCTAATAGGCTTGCTTAAATCTACTGTTGGCTGTGGACCATTATATGCTTCTAAGTCTGTTGGTTTTACGATATTCCAGAAAGCAAAGGTAGGTTTAGAATAGATAACTCGCTTCTTTTCCATTTGCATTGTTTCTGTATTCCAGTTATCATGAATCTTCGTAAAAGGTTGATTCAACTGTTCAATCAAAGCATTTACAGAATCAGGACTACCTTCAATAGTTAATCCGTTATACACCCAGTTTGGCATAATGTTCTTCTTTCTAATAGTTGGGATTAGAGTTGTATTGTATCAGATAGGACTGACAGCCGTCAAATTTTGAGCGGGAGTGTCGTAAATATCTTCCTCAAATTGTCTATGATAGGTTGATAATAGATGTATAGTATAATCCTCAGCTTGGGCATTACACCAATTATGGGCAGCTACCATGTTATCAAAATCCATTAAATATTGCCCAGATTCATCGTAAACCTCAAACATATTTATACCGCCTGGTGATACAGAATAATCTATTTCGTAAATGTCTAGTGTCATGGCGTTATTTTACTCCTTCGTAAATCGTTTGTCAAGTCCTTCGTAAATGTGAAATGGATTACATTCGTAATTGATTATAAATTTTATCAAATGTCCGAAATGTCCTTGCGGTCTTTTTTGGTAGTAATCCTTTACACCCCCATGGGGGGTGTGTATGATTTCTACCATGAAACCTAACTATAAAATAAGATAATTTTAAATCTAACCCTTATAAAACCTCATTTTATAGTAAGGTTATGTCCTCACCAGCAGCACTATACCCCATCATGATAGTTAATAACCTCCGAGATATATTCTACGAATGATTCAAATGAATGCCAGTGACCGTCATCATTAACCATTTGAGTAGTTAAATCAACTTCCATTGTTGTGTCCCAGTATTCTTGATTCTCATCTGCAATATAAATTCCATAGCCTGTCTCTGAATCCCGACCATCTTTAGTTAGTTGGTCAATGATTATACGAAGTGCATAGGATGTGTCACCTAGTGCTAAGCGAGGTTTTGCCTTGTCAATCGCCATTGCCAAATCTTCACGCCTGGACGTTTCGCCCCAATGTGAATACAGAACAATGTTAGGTTTATCTAACTCAGTCTTGAATACGAAATTAACTCGTGCTCCCATTACAGTATGTTTCCAATCGCAAATAGTACAGATAAAATAAAAGAAAATAAAATCATAAATGTGATTTTCATTTGGGTATCCTATCAGATAGGGGGTGGGAAGTCAAGACTCCCCACCCGATTGTTATTTGATTAGAGATACTGTGCGATAGTCTTGAAGGTAGAAGTAGAAACAGTTTCCTCATCTGTCATTTGTAGAATACGGATTGCGTTGCTAATTTCCTCAACAGTAGACTTGTAATCACCTTCATACATAACAGTATAGCCACGCTTAGGCTCTGTTGGATAACCTTCTAGGTCTTCTGGAACATCAAAGTCAATGTTCACACAATTACCATTGTATGTACGGAGATTTGTACGAAAGTTAGTTGCCTTGTCAATGTGCTTGATAGCATAAGCAGTTAAATCCTCTTTATACTGCTTGTAAGCAGCATCAAACTCTGCCTGTAACTTGCCTTGATTAGCATAGTTTGTCTGAACTTCTGCTAACTTTGTCTGAAGTGCTGCGATTACCTTTGGTGTTGCGACCTTTACTGAAATTGCTCTTGAAGCCATTTTGTTGGGTTTCCTTTTCTTGTTGGGGGTTGAGGTTGTATTCTAACATAAGCAGGTGGCTTATGTCAATTCTATTTTGTTCGGCGTGTCACCTTGATAGGTCTATTAGTTCTAGCATACTGAACCTCATACTTTGGCAAATCTCCAGATACAGGAACAGTTTGTGATACATTTAGAACTTTGCCTTGAAATGCAACACACATCTTTGTTAGTTTAATTTCATCAGCACAAGTAAGTTCAACTTGTAAATCATTTATAACATTGTATTCTACACCATACTGAATACATTTGCCCAATCCATAGCCCATTTGGGCGGGATTAGCAACTTG
>Ga0214192_1001660_pt1 | contig 12180 bp, 25 predicted proteins | sample TroBogEpilimnion_44_FD_153030 | JGI IMG/M metagenome (GOLD analysis project Ga0214192, IMG submission 153030) | Freshwater microbial communities from Trout Bog Lake, WI - 29JUL2008 epilimnion | ecosystem: Environmental > Aquatic > Freshwater > Lake > Epilimnion/Euphotic zone | place: Trout Bog... | reverse complement strand
AGCTTGAGCCATAGCTCTTACGTGATCTCCACCGATTTCAGAAATAATCTTTTCTGAGGCGTCCTCAGCAATAACGATATCCCAGTCAATTCCTGTGATCTTTGATTTGAGCACTTCAATACAACGGCGAATTATGTCAATCTGTTCAGCTGCGCCACGTAGGGTCTTAAAAGGTACGAGCTTCTGCTCTGTAGCTACGTTGATATTTTGAGCTACCTGGTATTCATAACGACGTGGATCAGCGCGTCCGTTATCGCCTACTGGGTTAATTGCTCCAGGAGTAATTGGTAGACCTGGTGCAAAAGGTACATTTCCAAAAGTAGGGTTACGTGGGAGAGGCTTAGTTGTGTAGCTATTGTTAATCGAAGCTTGCTGCATTTGCTGTTCAGTCATAGTGACTGCTCCAGCTGGAAGGTTAGGTGCTGCCTTTTCGATTTGATCTGCTACTGCTTTTGCTAGACGGTCAATTAGACCCACGTGTCTCTCCTAAGTTAGCGCCCCTTGTATTACAGGCTAGGTGTAATGATAGCGGTTTGACACTTAGGACACACGTTTGTTCCCTTTGGTGAAGGCATTCTGCAATTAGGACAGAAATCAACTTTGCTAGCTAAATACTGCATAGCTGGAGAAGCTGCAGATAATTCTGTAATTGCCCACACTAAAGCGTCCATTCTGTCTGGTGAAGTACCTGAGTCTGGAGTCCAGCTGACCATTTGATCTTCAAGCTGATCAAAACCTCCTACGTGGTGAACTTTGCCTTGTTCGTATAACGCAGATACTGGCTCAGCTCTAATCTGCTTACCTCTGGTAGCTGTCACTAACTTAATTGGCACTGTCGGATCTACGTGGTGAATAACAGATCCCACCATATCTCCACCATTATTTTTTTCAGCCACTATTCGATTAGCTTTGTATTCGTGATACAGCTCTACAGCTTTCCTGGCCCAGCCGTCGGGGGAAGCTCTCAGAGTTCCGTCATACAAAACGTAATACTGTCCGTCCATAGATACGCCAGCTACGATCATTCCTGTTTCGTCTGAGTCCTCGCCTGAGGTAACAGCTGGGTCGATAGCTACGCAGATCCTGGTCATATTAGGAGCTTCTTTTACCCTGGCGTCGTCGATCATCTTGCGAGTCCATAGTGCGCCTTCGACATCTTCTAACAGCTCACCGTATAGCTCCTGGCGTCCTAGCCTGGTGCCGTTATATCTCAGCTGCAGCTCGATCAAAGCTTGAGGAGCTAAATTAGCTGCATTATCAAAAGTTGAGCCTCGAACTACCTTGACAGATCCGTCAGCTCGAGAGACTAGGTTGCGTACAAGCGATACAGGTTTAGGCGTTGTCGTCACTACCGTACGTGGGTGATCTCCCAGGCGTAGGCCAAACTGTAGCTGGTCCCAGGTGTCTGAGTATCTCCAGGAGCTGAGCTCGTCACACCAGGCGCCGTGGAATTGAGGTCCTCTGAGGCGATTAGGCTCGTCAGCTGAGAAGAGTCGTATCAAAGACCCATTACGCAGCTTTATATGCCCGTAAGTACGGTTGTAGTCCTCTAAAACGTCATATTCACGCAGTATGCCAATAATCCCTGAGTTTCCCTCAGCGCAGACGTCTCTCACGTCGCCAAAAGTAGGAGCTACGATCGCCCAGCGTGTGTGATCGTTTGTAGCTGCTTGCCAAGCTAACCATTCAGCTGCCATACGCGTTTTACCAGCTCCACGTCCAGCTAGATAAAGCCAGGTAGACCAATCACCTTCGTCTGGAAGCTGCTCAGCTCTCGCTGCTAGCTTGACCCATTCCCCCCTGCGTATCGCTGTGAGATTCAAGGATTCGGATAATTTGTTGAGCTCGTTCTCGTAAAACAGTTCCATCATAAGTAGTCACCTCCACCTTAGATTCCTTTGGTGCGTAAAGTCCTAATAGCGCAGCTTCTTCTTTGAGAGCTGCCATAAAGTGTGGGAAAGCTTGTAGGTTGCCAGCTTCTACTAAAGGCCACAAGATATTGACCGTAGCTTCTAAGCGTTGCAAGTGGATCTGTCGGTATTCATTGACAGACTCAACAGGTACGCGCTCTACAGCTCTGAGCCAGGCTTCTCTAGCTCCTGTGTGATTGGCATATCCCAGGGTTTCAGCTATTTCCTGATAAGTCTTACCAGCTGTCCGTAGCTTTACTACTTCATACTCACGTTGTAAGACCGATATGTCCTTTTTAACCTTTTTAGCACGTTTGGCTATAGTTTGTGCTGGAATGTTAGTGTCAGACATAAACGTAACTCTACTGTAATTATTACAGGTGGTCTAAGCGTGAAGCTTTTGCATAGCTTCTAATCTCGCGTCCAGGAGATCATCTATGCTGCTTTCGAGAAGCTGTCTTTTGCGCCAGTCCATACGGTTGCCATACACGTCAGTTTTCAGCTGCGTGTACATATTGGCAATAGCCTCATCTAGCTCAGCTATAGAGACTTCTTCGGTGATAACAAGAGACACGCTAAAAGTTTAGCCGTGATTACTCTCTTTTCGCTTGCGATCGTAAGCTTTGACTTCCTCAGCTAGGTAATAGACCTTGCGTCCCTCACGCTTTTTCCAGACTATTCGCTGCCTGTGTTGAAGCTGGCGCAGGTTATTGAGGGTGACGCCTAGATAATCAGTTACCTGATGGCAGCTCCACCATTCAGTTTTTTTAAGTTTTACCACCCAGGGACGTCCTGGATACTAGCTACTTTTCCATAACTATCGGTTGTACGAGCTGACTTAATGTTGATTGAGACGTCGCTAGCCGTGATCTCGTTAGCTGACTTTTCGGTGCCGTCTTTGGCTGTGTACTTGGAGACGCCAAACTTACCGACGATACTTACAGAGTCGCCTTTACGCAGCTCACGAGCTATAGCGTCACCTTGACTGCCCCAGATATTGACACGAAACCAGATTGTCTCGCCGTCGCCTTTTGTTTTACTCCAGGGAGTATGAGCTAGTGAAAATGTACATAGCTGATAATCTTTAACTTGCTTAATCTCTGGATCTGATCCGAGATTGCCTGAAATAAAAATCTGATTCTGATTCATTTTGCCTCCGTAATAGTGCCGTCATCTGCTAATAAAACCATTAAACCTTCGGGTGTAAGCATAGGCGTTTCCTCTGGATCTTGCCAACTGCTGACTATATAGCCTTTAGCTGTAGCTTCTTTAGGCGCCAGGTGAATACTGTCCGTAGCTAAGTTATGACAGCTATGGTGTATCCAGATCAAGTTTGACGGTGTGTCTTTGCCACCTCTTGACTTGAGCTTCCTGTGGTGCAGTGCCATTGACTCAAGAGCTGGGCCACCACATCTTTCGCAGTAGCCAGCAGCTCGAGCTATTACTAAATCAACGACAGCTGCGTTGATCATTCCTCTTCGTCGTCGTCCTCGAATGGATCGCGTCCAGGACGTGTATCTATTGGCTCCCAGCTAGGAGCTACAGGTGTTATCCAGCTCATTTAATACCAATACCTCGTTTTCCAAAAAGACCAGGCCTGACAGGGTGATCCGTAACGTTTTGTTATATAACGCAGTCCAGCGGTTATTTGAACTATCGGATCTTTAGGCCGTACTGGGTAATTGTAGTTACTCCAGGTAGAGTCTAAAAATTGAGGAATGCCATAGGCCGTAGAGCTGTGATTAGCAGCTTTTGGGTTCCAGTGACTTTCGTGGGTCCAAAGCTGGTTTAAGCAGGCGTATTGGTGGGCTCTATCTCTCCACTGGCGAGCTATAGCTACCTGGCTATAGGCCCTGGGAGACATTTGTATATGTACGGCTCTTGTTGGAGCTTGAGCTGCCTGAGCGCCTGCAACGTGCAAGAGTCCTACCGTAAAGGCTGTTAAAAGGACTTTTGCCTTATTTACTATGCGAAGACCTTTCCTCCAGATCCGCATACTCCGCAGGAGTTACCTGCGTATATCCAGCTGCCACACTTGCAGCGACTTATATTGTTATCGGTTGCTTGACTATTCATTTTCGTCCTCCTAATGAGAGATAGCGAATAGGGACTTTTATTCTACCTGTAAGTAACAAGATCTCCTACCAGGACACTCGTGAAGCCCCGATAGGAGACCTTCTCTAATTGAGCCCAGGGGCAGGAATCCCTGAGCTCCTTCTAGGGGTTGCTAGCGACCCCTAAATCTATTTCCCAGCCTGTAAAGCTATTTTTTTTCCAGGCGCCTACGATCTGCTGTCCGCAGTATTTACAAACACCGTGAAGCGATCCGTAGGGGTCCATTTCGACCTTGCCGACTGCTACGTGGTTACAGATCACAAGTACCGTCCGAATATAGCTACATACCTTTTGGCTAGCTCTACAGCTTTTGGATTGAACTTTTCTCGCTTGAGCTCTAAACCATTGTCAATAGGGTATTTACAGATTATGCGCTGAGCTACCTGGATAGGCAGCTTAGGCTTAGGCAGGTCATACCCTAAAGCTTCTAAGCCAAACTCGTGAGCTATATCACTTCTAATCTCTTCACGGTAGTCAAGTGTCATCTAAGCTCCTTCTCAATAGTCTGAATAGTTGGGCAAGGATAAAACTCAGTACGGTGTAATGCGTCGGTAAAACAGTGTCGGCAAACAATTCCTCTAATAGAGTTAATTGGTTCGTGCAATTCCACTACTGCTTTAAGAACAAGTCCGTACACTCCAGAGCAACAGGTGTAATCATCAGAGCAACAGGTGTAATTATCTATTTTTGTCAGCAATTCATTGTGTGTCATTATCTACCTCCCAGCTGGAAAATAAGCTGCTGGATCAAAGCTAAAAGCTGATTGAGCGCTGAGCTGTTGCTGCTTTGAGCTACAGGGGTTATGGGAGTTATGGTTTGAGACACAACCACGCGTGTTGGATTTGTGGGAGTAAAAGTTTGAACCGTATTTACCTGGGTAACAGCGCCAGTAATTTTGTCCGTATTGGTATCAGTTTGATTGACGGTCCATACATTTGTAACTGAATCGACACTGACTTTATTGTTTGATTGAGCCCCAGTGCCATAACCAATACCGACACCCTGGAGCGCATAATGCTGATTAGCAGGCAAAGTCATTTTGCTAAATAAGCTGCCTGGAGCGCAGGTTTGTGCGTCGCAGATTATTGCCTGCCCGACTGCATTATTGTTTTCATCTACAGCTACATAAACGTCAGCTAAAGCTGGCGCGATTGAGACAGCTGTAAGTAAAGCTGTTGCTATAGCTATTTTATATTTCATAGTCCCACACACTTTTCCATAGTTCCCCAGCAATAGCCCATACCTGTCCACCAGATATGGCTTTCAACCCAGTAGCCTGCAATAAGAGCTGCAATAACCAGGATCGTTACCACTACTTTGCCTCTACGTGTTAGCTTCATTTCACTCCTCCAAAGATACTGAGTAGAGCTGACAACAGGTCAGCAATACTGCTTTGTAATAATGCTAAAAATTGCAGATTTCTCATTTAGATATTCCTATGGTCGTAAAGCGCTTAGTCAATAGAGCTCCGTTTGGGTGCTCCAGGGTTATTGTGCGCTCAAAGCTGGCTGTGCCGTGATCTACAAACTTTGAGTAGTCATTAGCTGCCTCGATCGCATTCTCGTAAAACTTCTGCCAGGTGATTTCACCGTCAAGATATTCACGGATTGTGTACAAACCGTTATCTGGATAACTCATATTTTTACCTCCTCCGTAGCTAACTTTTTAATTTTCATCATTAAAACCTCAAAAGCATTAAAAGAAATCTCGTCTTTTGCCCAGGCTTTAGAAATCATTTTTGAGTGTTCCTCAAAATCAAGCATATTTTTAGATCTTGCATAGTTCTCAATTTGATAATAAAAGAACTCGTAATTTTTTCCACGTTCCTCAGCTTTTGCTGGATCCAAGTGGGTGTCTTGATTAAAAGCTTTTTCTATAAGCTTTTCAACCTGTTCCATTGTGAATAGCTGTGTCATTTATTTTACCTCCTGGTGAAATATGCAACGATCACTGTATTTATTTTGATTGCTTAGGCTTCCGTAGAAGCTAATACCAATATGGGCGCCGTCGTTGTAACAATTTTCTACGCTACACATTTTGACGCTCACGCTGCCACCTTCTGTCCAAACTCTTTATTACTTCTGAACAAGCTTGCCTGGTACGCGACCTCGCCTACGTTTTCACAGTAGACACCCTCGACGCTCCAGACTTTGACCAAAGCTGCCTTTTGATAGACGCGCTTGACTATGTACGTATTGTCACTAGCTAATTCAACCTCGACCCTGTACCCATAACCTACTGGCAAGATCACACCGTTTTCGCTAGCTTGAACTCGACCTCCGCTGATAGCTCCGACATTCCAGAACCCGATTTGATCGAGGATCACTCTACGATCTACTTTCATTTTTTACCTGCTTTCCGAGAGGATTCCTGCCCTCTCCATTACTAAGTGTAACGGTTACACCCAGGTTGTCAAACATCTAGGCCCAGTGACTCTGGTGCAACTTTTGACCGTCCCAGCTCCAGCCGTATTTATAGCTGGCGAACTTAACAGCTAAACGACCGTTACTGAATTGAGCTCTGTGTTTTGAGACCGCTGCGTACCGAGCTCTGACGTAATCGCTAACTCCGTCGTCCTCACCTACGATTTCCCAATTATTTTTAACAGCTATTTCACGCTTTACATAGTCTGTCTCAAACAATTCGTTATCCGCGTCAGCTACAACATATTCGCTCATAGAGCTTGTGGACTCTAAATACTTTTGCCCGATCGCACGTAGCTCGACCATAGCAGCTGTTTTTCTAATTACCTTGTAGAAGTCGATATTGGTCTGGTCATAACCCCAGCTTGAATAAACGATCTGTCCAATTTCGACATCTGCCATTGAGTTGATTTCTTTAGCTTCTAATACCTGGCTCATTACGCCACCGCCTGATATTGAACTTTGATACCAGCGATATTTTTGTAAGCTGCTTGATATTGAGCAACTAATTTTTTAGCTTTAGCTTCACTAACTTCTGCATTTACTAACTCAAAAGCATTTTCACTTTCAACGATTTTCAACTGAACTTTTTTAGCTACCTTAGCCATTTTATTTTCCTGCTTTCTGTCGGGGATTCCTGCCCCCTACATCTCTAAGTGTAATGGTTACACCCCCAGAGTCAAGCAAGCTAGAGCATATATTGGGACTTTTTTTGCCAGATTTTTATATCCACGCCTGGATCGCCGTAGCTTTTTGTGGCGTGTATTTCTACCACCTGAGCGTCGTCTAAATAGACAATTTTACTAAGACTGTCCAAAATTGCCCTGATCAGCTTATCCGCGTCGGGTGGGACCGTAGGCATTTCACGGTTCACTGTCCGAGGCTTTGCCAGCTGAAAGTCCATAGACATAGCTACAGGACCTTCTATGAGCTTTGGATTCTCAGCGCGAGCTGCAAGAGCTACCGTAGCTCGCCAAACCGCCAAAGCTGAACCCTGGCTATGTACCATTCGCCCGTTTCCGACGTGCTTCATAGAGCCCTGAGGCACAGGTAAGCCAGACACGCGGAACTCGATCACCGCGTAAGTATTGCAGGTTAAAGTACGAGTGTCACAGCGTCGCTAACGACCTCGTGCTTATCAGCTGAACCGTCAGTGAGGTAAAAATCGTATGTCCCATTGTGATCTGGGCCAGATATGTCTTTTACTTCCCATAGGTGACCGTTAATCGAAACACGGTCGCCAAACTGAACTTTAGCTGGTGGCACTATTGTTGTCATTATTCCTCCGTCCAGGTGTAATGATTACTCTAAGGTTACACTAATTACAGCTATTGCGTGGTCTGAGACACACCAAAAAGCTTACGTAGCGATTCGGGCATTGGAGACCCTTTAGGGACGTCCTCAGAAGTGAACTGAGGTGGCACTAGGGTAGGGGTGGTGATAAGGCCTCTAAGGGACGCTGGAGCCTGTTTTTGGGGCAAAGGATCATCTAGCCAGCGCTCTTGATTCAGCCAGGTAGACGCGTGAGCTGTAAAAGCCTCTTCACGGTTAGGGTCATTCTTGAAACATTCAGCTGCAGCGATCAGCTTCTCAGCTGTAGTTTTCTTGAGAGCTATTGCGAACGCTTTACGAGCTGCGCCTTTAGCCGTGTGGCGAGGATATGCAGTCCAAAATAAATCAAACTTGTGATCAAGAGTATTTTTATTATCTTCCTTTTCATCTTCCTCTTCCTCTTCCTGGTTAAACGAACGTTGAACGAACGTTGAACGTTCGTTGAGCGAACGTTGAACAGCAGACCTTTTTCCCGCGTAAGAAGCTCTATCTGACTTCTCTCTGACAGCTGCTAAATCGCGTTCGATCCGAGAATGAACCCAGGTTTGACCGTCAATTTGAAAGAATTGTGACAGTACAGCTTCAACAGCTTTCCAGCGATCGTCTGAAAGTCTGGCAACGTGAGCTAGTCGGTTGTCCGTATTGTCCAGAGGCTTGCCTCTCTGCCAATAATTCATTATCAGCAGTAGGTAGGCACCGTGCTCCTCTGTTGTAAGGTGAGCTGTATCAGCCAGGTAATCCGAGGTGTAAAGCTGTAGATACGGTAGTGAGGTCATTGTTTTGTCCAGATCTCAAAGCCGATATACCAGCGAAAAGCGTTCATCATAAAAGCTTTATCAAAAGGGTCGTAGTCAATACCAAAACCCCAATAGCTTGTTACACCGTGAAAAAATTGTATTTTCAATTTTCCTCCAAAGCTTCATAAATCATTTTTTTTGTAATTCCTAAATCTGCAAACTCCTGGATAACCCTGTCTCGTGTAGCTGTTTTTCCAGTTGTCATTAACGACTGCCTCTCTAAAGTTTCCATTCCACCCCACCAACCGTAAAACTCGTGGAGAGTCGCATACGATAGACACTTAGCCCATATTGGGCAAGAGGCGCATAGAGCTCTTAATGGCTTGATATAGATATCTGGATCAGGACGCCGTATTTCTTCGATACGATAAAAAACTTCTGTCTCAACGCCTTTGCAATTAGCGTCCTCCCAATTTATCTCCGAGTAGAGGGGCAACCTATTTCTCCTGACGCGTCGTAGTAGCTACAGTAATTGACGCAGAATACTGGGTCTTTTTCTGGAGCTGGTGGCGACTCGCTGGAGATTGCGAGCTGTTTAACTTCTTCAAGCCATTTCAATCCTTCTTGTGCCATTTCTGGGTTATAGGGCTCGACGTGTGTTTTGATCTGGGCCATTTCACCGTCACGAGGAATAGCTACAAGAGCTACGTTTTCTACCTCGTGACCGTTAGCTGTCAGTAGATATCCGTACAGCTGGACCTGAAACCTTTGCTGCAAGCTGGGAAACCACCGTAGCGATTTTAGCTTTGTAGTTTTCCAGTCCACTACGGTTTTCATATCTTTAATGTAGAGATCGCAGTGACCTTTTAGATCACCAGCTACAAACTCCTGTTCAATTAAGAAGTTATCGCCAAACGGATCTTCTCGCTTAATAGCTTCTGCAACCCCTGAGTGGATAAAAGTACCCAGGATTGCAGCTAAAGATTCTGTGTTGGGATTTGTCTCAGGAGTATTTTTCAGCTGGTGCCAAACCTGGCGACGACAGCCACCAATTTGTGACGGTCCGATTTCCACCTGGAGAGATCTATCCCTGGAGCTGTCAAACGCCAGGAGAGATTTCGATAAAAGGTTAGATAAGTCCATTAGGTAGACCGCCTAACACTAAAACTTTTGCATTGAGTTTTGTGTCTTTGCAGCCACCGTAGTAATCAGGAGATATGCCTGTAGGTGTCTCTAGAAAATCAAGCTCTCGAGCTATTCGCTGGCGCCAGTAAAACTCAAACTCTTTAGCTAAAACATCAAAGCTAAGGCCTTCTAGCAAAATAGTCTGTAAAGATTCACCCTGGATATAGGCTAAAGCTTGATCGTGCATAGCTATCGGATTCATCTGCAGTCCCAACAATAGTTTTGTGTCCTGAGCTCTTTGTAAGCCAGGGTAATAATGTGGCTACAGTGTGAACAGCGCACCATAATTACAGGTTTTTTGACGTGCGTGACGTAAAACGGATTACGAATGCGTAGTTTTATCATTTCGTTTTTCTCACTATGTCAATACACACCAAAAAATCAAAGCACGGTTCGTGCTTAACTTTTTTATCAAGCTGCCAGCGCTCTAAACATTTGTCGCAGACAAACTTAGACATTTTTTTAATCATCTTTTTTCGGACGCGCTTGAACCTCATAGGTCAAACCCCGATCTGACAGAAGTACCCAGGGAGCGAGCTAAGTCGATCTGAGTTTTGACTCTTACCGTGTTAGCTCGAGCTGCTCGGACGATTGCGTCTGCTTCGCCCATCTTGATATGCAGCTCTTTTTTTTCAACCAGAGCTATATCTTCACGCTCCTGAACAGAATAGTTTTTACCGTCAGGCCGTGAAACACGAGATAGCTGTATTCGAGATTCAGCTATAGCTATCTCATATTCCGATTTGACCCTAGAGTAATTGTTTTCAGCTTCGACTAGCTCTTGATGAGCTCTATCTAATTCGTCACTGAGGTTGCGTAACCGTCGCTCGACTTGAGCTGGTGTGACGATTTCGCTCATTCTGGATCCTTTACCGCCTGGAGCTTTCGATTTTCTATTTCTAGAACTTTCCAGGTATCAGAGCTGTAGCCAAAAGGATCTGGTTCCAAAAGGTAACCTGAGCGCTCTAAAGCTTTACCCAGTTCTACTGAGTCAATCTTGAGCTCTTTAGCTACACGGTCCATAGCTACTTGCTGATAATTGACAGCTACAAGCCAGCCCATTGAGGGCTCAAACTTCTTTTGCTTATCACTCATTTTGCAGCCTCCACTGGCTTGTCCTCAGGCAACCTTGCGCTACGAGCGTTAATCGCGTCGAGAATGGTCGTACCTGCAACCTTGCATTCGTGTAGCTCTTTTTCACGGATCCAAAGCTCACGCAGCTTTTGACGGTCCTCTGTGGCTGAGATTTCAGCCAGGACTGTTTTTGCATAAGCCATTTCAGCTTCTGTATATACGCGCTGCTTAGGTAAAGATTTAGTTACGTTAGGTAAAGGCTTAGAGTCTGGACTCTTCACTTCACGGTTGCGAACTTCCTCAGCTGAGGCGATAGGTGACTTCTTTGTGTCAGCTGCTAGGACTGCCACGATAGCTCGACCCCAAGCTGAGGTCTCAGCATTCTGGACTTCTGAGTCACGCGTGTAAGGGGTAGGCCCTGGAATTGGCTCCCAGGCTGTTCCCACGCCTGGACGGGGATCTTCTGGTGTACGGAAAGCAGCAGCTGTAAAAACGATCCAGTCTTTGCCTGCTACCTGGACAAACTCATACTTAACCTGCTGGAGTGAGCCTGTTGGATATTTGTCTCTGAACTCTGCAATACGCGCAGCTACGTCAATATAATCTTTCGGCCCTTTGTAATCGGCCATTTTTGCCTCTTTCTATAGGAGCTCCTTTGAGCTCGGTCGGGAGTACGCTATCCCAATAATTACACCCTGGCAAACACCGTGTCGGGCGTGTCTGGACTGTAAGGAGTGAGAAGATATGGCTATGGCTTATTCATCTGTTGAAATTATGTGTGGTGGACTTTCTGTGAGTGTTCAGACCGAACTGACATATCCAGACGGTCTTGACGATCTATGCGCTCGCTCTTTGACTTTGTTCAAGGAGGGTGTAGCTACAGCTAAAGCTAACGGTATCGACATTACAGTTATGAGCCTTCACACCACCGATTACGGTGACGACGACCTAGACGACTAGGCGAATTGAAAGCCTAAAGCTGTATCCAGGTAACCGACTGTTTTTGTAATAGTCCGCTGGTTATCAAAATCTGTCGTAGCTGGCATTTCTCGATCTTCCCAGGTGATCTCATATTTAGGCAAGCTAAAGCCCCAGATCCCTTGTGGAGTTGAGCAGATATAAACAGGCAGCATTCCGCGAGCTTCTGCAGCTCTAGTAAGACGGTCGTATTTAGACTTTTCGATCAAGAGCTTGTCGTAATGGGTGCGACGACATTTGAGCTCCATATAGATATTCCTGGATTCTGAATAGCAGTCCCAAACTGAATACTGATCCTCGGGCCTTATGAGATCTTTGTACCAGTTGTATAAAAAGTCGTAAAGATTATCCTCGTTCATTTGTCCACCGTCGATAAGACTTGATATAAACAGCTCCATATCCGATTGAAGCCAGGATAAATCCGTA
>Ga0214192_1001659_pt1 | contig 12187 bp, 12 predicted proteins | sample TroBogEpilimnion_44_FD_153030 | JGI IMG/M metagenome (GOLD analysis project Ga0214192, IMG submission 153030) | Freshwater microbial communities from Trout Bog Lake, WI - 29JUL2008 epilimnion | ecosystem: Environmental > Aquatic > Freshwater > Lake > Epilimnion/Euphotic zone | place: Trout Bog... | reverse complement strand
CCGCTGCAAAACTTAAAACTGCATACCTCATGCTCACCGATGCAGACGCAGACTGCGTGATGCCCGTGGCTGAGTTTAGCTTTCCTATCTGGAGATCAGTACAGATGGATGATGCTGCCCGAATTACTTTCAATTGGCCAGCGAATGCCTTCCGACGCTCGCAGGATCTCCCGCCAGCCTACCACGACTGTGGGCAATACTATTTTTTGAATGCAAGAAAATTCATGGCCACCGGGAAACTGGTCTCCGATTTCACTCTTGGCGTTCTCACGCCACCGACCGAAATGCAGGATATAGATAATGAAGATGATTGGAAACTGGCGGAGATCAAATACTCTTTCCTAAAAGAGCGATCGTAGTCTGTTTAGATAATGTAACCCCTTGCCTGATCTGAGTTGTGGTCCATGATATAGCTCATATTCTTGTATTTAGTCCATGGATTTTTCTATTTTTACGATAAATACTTATCCGAATGATAACTAACGAGGACAAAAAATTCTATGATGAAAACGGATACCTACTTGTCAAAAATGTTTTGACTAAAGAAGAAGTCGCCTGGCTGCGAAAAAGAGCCATTGAGATATTCACAAATGGAGAGTGGAAGGTATCGCAATACAATACCGACAGGACTATCGCAGATGTCTACAGATATTTCCCGGATATCATGAGGGTCTCTCTGAATCAGAAAGTAGTAAATGCGATCAAAGCCTTACTTGGTTCGGATGATATCCTGCTGATCCCAGAGACTGCTATGATGAAAGGTTTCTATCCGACCTGGCATAAGGACTCGACTACTCAGGAAAAAATGGGACACATGTTTCATAAAGATCCTGAGTTTAAGATGATTCGCACTGGTATTTATTTTCAGGACAATGATGAATTTGGAGGCGGACTTTCTGTTTTCGCCGGCTCTCACAAGACGCCAGATAATTTTCTTGGCAAATTTCCGGAGAGGACCTTATACACCCGTATTTTAAATAAAATCATTCCTCAGAAAGACGAGAATAGCAAATTTCTGAATCCATATAAACTGAAGAAGGTAGACATACCATCCCAGGTAGGGGATATGGTTATTTTCAATTTTCAAACAGCACACAGAGGTACGCTACCCAAATCACAGAGAATAGGTGACGTACCTTTTGATAAGACTAAATACGGCCTATTTGATATATATGGCGTCAATAATAAAGGGACAGCGCAATATGTGGACTTCATAAAAACCAGGCCTGAGAACCTATATGGTTTTGCGCGGGATCGCGCTCGGTCTCAAGAGTATGATGAGTATACCAAAAGTCTTGGGTTGGGTATAATATGATTTCTATATGGGTGGGTATGATATCCCCGTCGAACCTATATTTTTCAACTAATCTTGGTACTAGCTAATAATAACATCGAAACTCTGTACATGATCACATACTGTGTGATGATGCTGTACAATTTTCATTTATGAAAGGGAAAAGAGATTTCTTAGCCTCTGGGGCAGTGTACACCATTCTTGGATTCCTACCTACGGCCTCACGCTTCTTCCTTTTTCCTCTTTTTCTGCATTATCTCTCTCCTGATGATTTTGCGATCATTGGTCTAAACACCATGGTGGCAGGCATACTTACTCCTTTTATGACTCTGGGCCTTGAGACGGCCATGAATAAATTCTATTTCGACTTTGTCAAATATCCTAAAATAGAAAGGGCATTTATATCTACGCTGGTGATTAGTATAGCCAGTTTTACTTTGCTGCTCAGTATTCTTTTTCTCATCATTGGGCCCCATTTATTTGCTATCTCATTTAAGTCACACCGTTTCACATTCTTCCCTTTTGGTTTCACAGCTCTGCTCACAGCTATGCCAGCCGGTATTTACTCCCTCTACCTTAGTTATCTGAGATGCAAAAAGGATTTAAAAAACTATGTGATACTTAATCTTGGTCTTTTTGTCCTTGCTTCATTAGGCGAGATCATCGGTATCGTCTTTCTCAAAATGCGCGTAGAGAACTTTGTGTGGATCAAGCCCATTATTACCTGGGCCTTCGTCTCTGCAGCTACTATTGGCATCCTTCGTATCACAGGACTACGTTTTGACAAAAGGCTCCTGCGCCTCTCTCTGAGATATAGTACTCCGCTCTTACCTCACCTTATATTCAGCCTTGTTTTTGTATACACAGATAGATTGATGATCGAAAACAACCTGAATCTGACCTATCTCGCGATCTATAACCTGACCATGGCGATCAGCAGTATCATAGATATTTTTGAGCAGGCGCTGCGTAATGCGACATTCCCAAATATCTATAAGCTACTCAAAGAGAATGTATATGAAAATGTCGATGCAGTAAGCAGGATACATACCCTAAACGGATTGATCCTCATGATCATAGTCAGTGGCGTAACTATAGGCACTCCCATCGGAGCTTATTATATTCTTAAACCGGTATATAGTCCCTTGATTTACCTTATCCCTTTTGCGCTGATCATATCGGTCATCAGATTTTATTATATAGTGTATGGTGAGCCCTTGTTCTTTTTTAAAAAGGTGCAACATATATCGACGGCGACCTTTCTACAGGGTAGTTTTGCCATAGCCTTCAACTTTTATTTGATACCCAAATTTGGACTAATCGGTGCTATCACTGCCAATATTTTGTCAAAGGTGATTCAGGTTATCTACATTTATTTCATGTCGATGCGGATCAAAATATTTTCCTATCGGGTTGGCTTTATACTTACGTCTATGCTTGCATTGATCCTGATACTCATTGGGATCACATTTATTTCGAGACCGATGATAGATTATCGACTTCTTATACATGTGCTGGCTGCAGTTCCCTTTATCTTCACAGGATTTATCTGTTTGTCTTTCATCAGGAGAGAGCGTATTTCTCTCAGGCAAAATCTAGGTGCACTACCAGTCATTGGAGCATATTTCAAGGCTGAGCCCGAAGTCTTTGGTAAAAAAAGAAATATAGCTACCTGGGCATTCGGCATAGGCTTGATCGTGATTGCTGTATTCATAGTAAGCAAGATCAGCTATAGTATGCACGATGAGCATACTGACAATGCGCAGGTGCAATGCAATATCGCGCAAGTCACATCAAATATTCCCGGCTACATACAGGAGATTAGGATAGGTGAAAATCGACAGGTGCATAAAGGCGATACTCTCCTGCAAATCGATTCTCGCGATCTAAAGCTATCCCTACAGAAAGCGGAATCAGGACTCAAAATAGCTTTCGCCAATCTCCAAAAAGCCCAATCTGCGGAGCTGACATCTCGCACCTACTCAGAGGGGACCGGAAAAGATCTACATACAGCTCAGGTATCCATAGATGCTGCTCAGGTGAAGCTTTGGCAGCTGCAGGGAGAGTATGACAGAAATAAAAAGCTGCTAGAGATAGGTTCATGCACATATCAGCAATTTGATAAAGCTAAAGCAGCGCGCGATCTGGCCTTAAAGCAAATGGAGCTGGCGCTGAAAAATATAGAGTCGCTCGAGGCCAGAGTATATACCGCCGCCGCCACGGTAGACGTCAATACTAAAAATAGCAAGTTGGCCCAAATGCAGGTAGCCCAAATGCAGCAGGAGCGGGATCTGGCGAAGCTCAATCTGTCGCATGCCGTGGCAGTAGCGCCCTGTGATGGATATATCTCAAAGATAGGTATTCACACCGGCGATAGGGTATCAGAAGGACAATATCTATGTGCTATCGTCAATCAAAGCGATATTTGGATCGCTGCAAATTTCAAGCAAACTCAAATTGAGCATATAAAAGTGGGTCAGAAAGTAAAGGTCAAAATAGATGCATATCCTGGTGTCGAATTCATAGGAGCCATAGAATCCTTATCAGGGGCTGTGGACTCGCAGCTGACGCAAAAATCTTCCGGCAATTCGATGAAAAGTTTTGGGAAAGTAACGGAGCAACGCCCGGTAAGGATAAGGCTGGACCGGGATCAGCACCAGGAGTATCCGCTGAGAGCAGGGATGAGCGCTACAGTCACTGTGAGAATAAGATAAGAATAAAAAATCCCCAATATCCAACTATACATGCCAGATATATTTGTGACAGACAGCAGTGAAAGATATCTTGCTAGTACGCATACCGACAGGTTGCTCTATCAGGATGGCTTTATCCTTGATTGTAGTTTCATAGGGCAGCAGGAGCTGCAAGACTTCAATAACTCTATAGTCGGCCTGGACGATGAGGCCAGCAGGCTAATGCTGGAGCGCCTTGATCAGGATGTCAATCGTTTGATTCAGGCCGGTCGAATAGGTGGAAATCGATATATAGATGCGCTGCCGCCAGTGGACAAAGTTCAAAGCATGCTATTTAACTTTCATAGGCGTTTTGTGCTGAATAGGTACCTGTTTGAATTGGTGATTGATCGATTTCAAAAATACTTTTCGCTTTCGGCTACCTTGCTATTGGAGCTGGCGGAGGACTACTATCTGGTTAATGAGATATCTGAGGGTGTACGGTCAGCATCTTATTACCCTATGTTTAGCCACTCTCCTGTCAAAGCCATGCTAAAGCAGGCCTACTATTTTTTCAGTCGGATGTTTCGCAGTACCAAAATACAAAGAACACAGATTGCAGTCGTGCTGTATGATATCCATAATGAAGTAGATCTCTTTCGAAAATTTATGGATTTAGTCAAAAGGCAAGGAAAGATAGATGTAACGATCATAGAGGTAGATAGTGGCAATCCCCCCGATAAAAGAGTAGATCCAGGCATATTTGCAGCAGACAATATTAAAATCATTAAACTCTACGATCATAAGGCAAACTTGTCCGCCGATTATGATAGTTTCTATGCCGCTTGCGAAAAAATAAACCCATTGTATAGTGTATTCCGGAAGGCCCGCTACTGCGAGCAGGAAGACGTACAATATGGATTTGTTAATCAAGTGATCTCGCAGTTAGCACCGGATGTATGCTTGTATGTGAATGTTCAGGAGTTTGGTCGGGTAGTGGCTAACGTGTGTAAGTTCCATAACATCCCCTCGATATGCGTGGAGTATGCCTTTTCCTTTGATACCTACAATATGGAAAAACGAATACGATTTGACAGACGCGCCTGCATCAGCCAGATCACTGCCCAAAACTGGGTGAAACACAAAGATCCCACACCCCACCACGATATTATTGGCCTTTGCAAAATGGACGAGTGGTATGATAAACTCTCTGCGATAAAACAATCTGGTACTAATAAGCTCTTCCAAAATGGTGCCCGAACTATTTTGTTTATCAGTACCTGGGCACCAAACCCAAACTCTCCACTGCTATCAGAGAAAGTCACCATAGTGGAGCAGCTCTCAGGGATATGTCAGCGGCATGGGTGGAACCTGATCATAAAGAAGCATCCATCAGAGTTTGATGGACTACTTGATAGGGTTTTCGAAAAAAATAAATATCCTCACCAGCGCCTGGTAGAGCACAGTGAGATGCCGTTGTTTGATTGCATCTATTATTCAGATTTCGTATGTACCCAAAACTCATCAGCTTTTGTAGAGGCTTTGTATCTTAATCGTCCATTCTCCTACATCACTATAGAGGGAGAAAATCGCTGGGCAAACATGTCATATTTCTCAAAAGAGAAGGCTGTGGGCACCTTTAGCTCTCTGGCTGAGTATGAAAAATACCTTGTCGATAATGCAGGTGAAGCTGCGTATCCCTTGTTACAGCAGCAGTTTCTTGACCTACAGGAGAAGTTTCTATACAAAACGGATGGTAAAGCATCTGAAAGGCTGCTCAAATTGGCAGAGTCTTTTGTAAAGTAATATATTTATAGCCATCAGCCCAGATATGGATATCTCGATCATCATACCGACATACAATAGAAATCAACTACTCTACCGGCACCTCGCTGAGGCACATAGAGAGTTGTCTGGGCTAAGCTACGAGATCATAGTCATCAATGACTCAAAAACCAATCAAGTCGATATACCTGACGATTGGCAGGATACTATCAGAGTCGTCAATAATCCAAAACAAGGCGTAGCCTCTGCCAGAAACCTCGGTGAGTCGCTAGCGGCATCCGGCCATCTGCTATTCGTCGATGACGATATGATCATCAATAGGAAAGCCGTTCAGAGAGCAATAGAATTTCTAAGGGAGCATAAAAACGGATGTCTTAATATTGATTGGATATACCCGCCTGAGCTGAGCCAAAAGCTGGATAGTTATCAGTTTGGCAGGTATCTGGAGCATTTCGGGTTTACCACACTGAGGGGCTGGATAGGACCGGATTTTGATTGGAAAGAGAACACAATGGTCAAGTATACATCCGCAGCCAGTTATTTTCTCGCCATCACGAAGGATACTTTCGTGAAAGTCGGAGGATACGATGAAAATTTTCCTTTCGCCGGGTTTGAAGATCATGATTTTGGCACGCGGCTTTATCGCAGCGGCGCAGAGATATATCTGGATACGAGTGTGATGGTTTGGCATAATGAGGAGGATAGGGTAGCGCTCGACGGCTGGATGCAGCGCAAATACAGAGGGGGGCAAACGAGGCTTGTGGCAGTCAATATGGGTCATGAAGATCTCAGATTGGATTTCAACAATGCAAAGGGAATGGTGTACTTTATCATCAGTAAACTGGAGTTTCTTTTCAACGGCACCTTAAAGATGATACCCAACATCAGATTTTTTGATCCGCTGTATTTCAAAATTGTCAATATACTCCTCGGCACTAACCTGTACAAAGGATATACGCAAAAGCAGAAATGACCAAAGTAGTCTACATAGTATCCGATATCAATAAGGCTGTATTTTTCGAGCATACAGCTGTCATGCTTCGTGATGCGGGCATAGAGGTTTCCTTTATCCTCATCAATAGTCGGGATGGCGAGCTGGCAAAATTTCTTCAGGTGAATAGCTTTAAGGTGCAGTTTCTTGAGGTCAATAAACTTGCTTCATCATGGGGGCAGATCGCATCCTGTATGAAAATGCTTCGGGCTGAGCAGCCTGATGTAGTACACTGTCATTTGGCCGCGGCAAATTTTGTAGGATTGATATCGTCCTACCTGACAGGCATCAAAACCCGCATCTTCACCCGCCATGCCGGCAAACCCCTCGTCCTGTCGCGGAAGGAATCACTGATCGACAAACTCCAAAACCTACTGGCCACGCGCATCGTAGCGATCACTCAGGTGATCAGGGATCTGCTCATATCTCAGGGAGTGCCACCTGCCAAGATCACTATAGTTCATCATGGTTTTGATATTGAGCGGATGATGCGCCCCGATCCGAGCGAGGTGCGCAGGATCAAACAGCAAAATAATCCCGAGAATAAATACCCTGTGGTGGGCGTCATAGCGCGATGGATGAAGTGGAAGGGTATCCAATACATCATTCCAGCTTTTGCCCGTCTGCTGGAGGATCAACCCAATGCCAAGCTTTGCTTGTTTAACGCCAGCGATAACTGTGACTATAGCCATGAAATAAAAGAACTTCTGAAAACCCTACCTGCGGACAGCTACAGGATCGTACCTTTTGAGCAAAACATCTACGATCTCTATCAGCTGTTTGATATCTACGTACATACACCTGTCAATCCATATTGTGAGGCTTTTGGTCAGACCTATGTGGAGGCCCTGGCTGCCGGGGTACCTTCCGTTTTTTCATTATCCGGAGTGGCTAGGGAGTTTATCACAGAGGACAATGCTTATATAGTAGACTTCGAAGACAGCGACCAGATATACCATAAGATGAAAGCCATACTGGCCAAAGAAAAAGACCCTGATACACTGCTCAAAAACGGTCAGGAGGTCGTGCTAAAAATGTTCTCGCTGGAGAAATATATTGCTTCACTGCTCACACTCTACAAGTAATAATCGCTTTTATTTTTTTCAAAGTTAGAGGTTATTCGATAATGACTCTGCGATTTATCATTGCAATTCTCTTTATCCCAAAACTCCTAATAGCGGTGAAATATCACCAAAAATATTTAACTCATTCGCCTAAAAATGGCCATGGCAAAAGTACAAATATTATTTGAATAATGCAAATTTAGCATTTCGTTTTCACCACGTATACCGGTTTTTTCAGAATCCATTTTTACATCCTTATAGAGAAACGTAAATATTTATAAAATAATATTTTATGTATTTTATAAATTCCACTAAAAGGGCTGATTTTTTGTTGAGATTTTTTTTAAAAAATCACGCGATATAAAATTTCTAGGATTTGCATCGGGCTTTTTTAGCTTTAAATTGGGCTAAAGGGGACTTTCGGTATCTAAGAAGTTACAACCTCTGAGAGTGCTTTAGGTCTATTTGATTAGGTTGCGTACTTTTTCTGTTACTGCTTCATCAGTCCAGTTTTCTGCATCTACTTTATTATACACTTTCTCGCCGCAGGTATTAAAGATATAGTTAGTCGGGTACGTATAGATGCCTATATCGTGAAAACCCTTGACGGAGTGAAGAACCACAAGCTGGTCACCAAAACGTTCCTGGATGCCTTTTAGCTTTTCTATTGGTTCATCGCATATGCAGACCATCTGCAGATGCTGATCAGATAGCCGGGTACGCAGCTCGGCCAGCTCCGGCAGTTCACGCATACATGGGCCGCACCAAGTGGCAAAGAAGCTGATAAAAAGAGGTTTACCGGCATAAGCATTAAGTGATACCGATTGTCCGTTGAGATCAGTCAGTGCTATATCAGGCAGGGCTATAGCCGGCGGCACTTTATATCGTTTGTAGAAAAATCCTGCGATAGCCAGTCCGAGGATCACGAGCAGGACGATAGTTAGTGTATTTCCTTTCATGATAGCTCATACTTATTCTGATAGTCTTTCTGCGTTCGGCGAATGACTTCATACGCTTCCTCACGGCCATAGATGCCATCTATCTGCACCCTGTTTTCAGTATCATTTGGACCCTTCTTATAGGTCAGGAAATAGTGCTTCAGTCGGTTGACGATTGCTTCATTGACATCCAATATGTCATGCCAGCTTCCATATACTTCATCACCCTTCATGATGGCTATGATCTTGTCATCTGCCTGATTTTGGTCGATCATGCGAAAGCCCCCGATGGGGATACACTGCACCAGTATACCTCCGCGTGCGATAATCTTCTCCGTGAGCACTATGATATCGAGTGGATCCTGATCGCCTATGATCCCTGTGCGCCCCGTTTTCTCCATACAGAGATTGCCCACCTCTACGTCGCAAAATGTCTGCGGCAAAAATCCATACAGCGCCGGAAATACATTGGAGAACTGTTGCGGACGGTCCACTTTCAGGATGCCCGTAGGTTTGTCTACTTCATATTTGATCGTATCAGTAGGTACGATTTCGATAAATGCAGTGCATATTTCCGGTGCTTTTTCACCGATCTCTACGCCATGCCATGGGTGCAGTTGGTATTTCAGATTTGGATTCATGTTGTTTTTTGATCTCGAAATAAAGTTAAGTCGATTTTCAATAGTTCAGCTGATTTTTTCGATACATTAGCAAAAACGAAATAAAATTATGTCAGAGCTGATCAATGAGTTTAACGACTATCGGACGAAAATGAATGAAGTGATCCTGTCAAAGGATAACCTCGTGCTAAAGCGCTTCTGGAGCCTCGATAATCAGGCCTATGCCGATGGAGCACTGGATGCCAAAACAAAAGACCTCCTTGGCCTAGTGGCCTCTATGGTACTTAGGTGCGACGACTGTATCAAATACCATCTCGGCAAAAGCTACGAACTAGGCGCCACTACCGAGCAGATTTATGAAGTTTTCTCTATCGCCAATCTCGTCGGAGGCTCTATAGTGATCCCGCATACACGCAGGGCCGCAGAGTATTGGGAGGAGCTGGTATCGCAGGCATCGCAAAAATAGTTGCGCAAAAAACGGAATTCACTATATTTGCAGTCCCCCAAAGGGAAGGGTCCTATAGCTCAGCCGGTTAGAGCATCTGACTCATAATCAGAGGGTCCCTGGTTCGAGCCCAGGTGGGACCACCCAATAGCGGTTCAACTAACCGCAACTAATCTCAAAACCCTTGACAATCAATGTCAAGGGTTTTTTGTTGCCCCTCAAGTGTCTACAGTAAACGGCAACAAATATCACATTCTTGTTACCCTATTAGTTACCCTGCACTAAAAAAGGGTTGTTACCCTACTTTCCAAGGTTGTCCTTGTGCAGGATAGTTACTTCGAATTACGTGTTCTTACGCAATGCTGATGTGAGTTTTGCAGAAAATTAATACATATGAAGTCAATATCAGTAGGGTTCTTTATCAAAAAGGAAAAATTAAACAAGCAAGGCACTACTCCCGTTTTTGCCAAAATTAGAACAGGCAAAACATCAACCACATTTACGACCAATTATTCCGTCAATCCGAAAAGGTGGCAGGAAACCAATCAGTTTTCGACCAAATTGGGCAAAGGAAGCACTGAGTCGATAATAAAAAATGGCTTGGATGATATAAAACAGGAGCTATGGGAAGCTGAAAGAGAACTGCGCCTTAGTAACAAGAAAATCACAGCCAAGGCTATAAAGGCAATTTATACCAAGAAGATTGTATGGGAAGAGGAGAAAAATCTGAGTGATGGGTTCCAGCTAATGGAAGAATATTTAAAGAGAAGAATGGCAGCAGGTGAATACTCCCCTAATACGTTTAAAAAATTTAAAACTACCAGGCGGTATACTATGGATTTCGTCAAGTTTAAATTTAAATCCAATGACATAGGACTTGGTGACATGAAGGAAAACTTTGCGGAAGAGTTCCAATTCTTCCTTAAGATAGAAAAGAAGGTTAAGGGCATCAACACCTCAAACAAATATATACGCATCCTAAAGGGGGTGATTCAAAGATGTGTAAAAGAAGGTTGGCTTAAAAAAAGTCTTATTGAAGATTACGTGGTCACGAATGCTGAAGAAAACATACAAGGATTAAGTCATGATGAACTGGTGAATCTATGTAATACAGACTTTGATGACCCCCTTTTAGACCTGGTGAAAATAGTCTTCGTGTTTTCATCCTTTTCAGGCTTAGCATTTGGCGATGCACAAAAGTTAAAAATGGAGGATATTAAAGTCGTAAATGGTAAGGAGTTGATTATCGGGGACAGGATAAAGACTAAAAAAGGGTTTATCGTGCCAGTCTTCCCCCCGACAAAAGAGATAATCGAGAAATATAAAGATGAAGAGTTTCGGTTAGTGGACGGCTATGTCTTGCCTAGGCTTAATATTACTTATATCAACAGATTGCTCAAAATCCTGGCGGTGAAAGTGGGGATTAAAATGAACTTAACCACTCACATTGCCCGTCACTCGTTTGGTTGCGTTTTAGCTGAATGTGGAGTGCCTCCAGAAGTGGCAATGAAATTAATGGGGCACAAGGACATAGCCAGCACATTAAAATATTATAGGGTTAGAGAAAGTCGCGTTATCAAAGAAACTGAGTCATTAGCACCCTTATTTGAGAAGCTTAAACTCGGTAATCCCAATCCAGGCACACCAGCACTGCCTGTTGAGAGCAGTGAAATCAACGAAAGTAATTCCATTATCAAGGCTTAACCGAAATACTTTTATATTGCTCATTATAACTTATTACCATGAGTAATCTTACTAATACCGAAATCCTGCTAAAGCATCTTGATTATCCCTTTTCGCTTTCGCCGTCAGAAGTTGGATATAAAAATAACTTTTATCAGACCGAGCAAAGATACTTTGGCTATGAAAAGAGTGAGTTGGCTCAATTTAAGAGTAAACTTCATGATTTGCAAAAGCTATCAATGGCAGAATTAGGTTCAATTAAAAAGAATACCCATTACTACCAAACACTTTACGAAATCATTAGAATAGTCAATCATCAGATAGAAAGGCTTAAATCCTTCATTCGGACTAATGCTGAGACTTTGAAAAGTTTATCTGAAAATGAGGAAGAGGTAAATGAAAGAATAAAGGAGCTTTTAACCTTTCACAAAAAGGATTGGACTCCACAATTTACTGCTGTTCAATTAGAGGTAGGAAAGGAGTTTTATAAAACTTTACTTTCAACCGCTTTCGAAAAAGGCACTCCATTCAAAGAACTTATTTTACAAGTAAGTGAAGGCATTGAGCCATTGCCATTGCGGATGAATAAAAAGGAGTTAGCTGCACTGTATGTCGTCAAACCAATCTGGACAAATGCTGACAAATTCTTAGGTGGTGTTTTTACGATTTCAAAGGTTCCTGTTTTACAAATTTAA
>Ga0214192_1001658_pt1 | contig 12190 bp, 12 predicted proteins | sample TroBogEpilimnion_44_FD_153030 | JGI IMG/M metagenome (GOLD analysis project Ga0214192, IMG submission 153030) | Freshwater microbial communities from Trout Bog Lake, WI - 29JUL2008 epilimnion | ecosystem: Environmental > Aquatic > Freshwater > Lake > Epilimnion/Euphotic zone | place: Trout Bog... | reverse complement strand
AGAGGCTATTCGGTTCAATGCAGGGTATCAGTTCAACCCATATCTATATGTGGGGGGTGGTGTGGGTGCGGAGTTTCAATACAGGGCTTACAACAATATAATCGCGTATGACAATAATCTCCTTACATATCCCCCTCCATCGTATGGCGGTGGCATACAAAACTACACAGGCACTCTTGTTATAGTTCCTATTTATGGAGAAATCAAAGGATACTTACTCAAGAAACCTGTGTCTCCATTCCTCTAATTACGTGTGGGCTATGCGCCCTCGATATATAGCGGAGAGGGCAAACATACAGTAGAGAATAGTTCCTATAATAACATATCCATTGGTGTCAGGATATTCAGCCATGTCAGCGTCACTGCGGGTTACCTTTTCACTTACCAGCCCGCATTTGTGATCGGATATGATGAAACACAAAACAACAAAATCATTTTAGAGAAAGCTTCACCATACGAGCACCGCCTTACAGTGGGAGTGTCTGTCGGCTTCTAAAAAATAATATTAGTATCATCTTAAATCGGGATTAAGGGCAGATCTGGAGGATTTCCAGAAGAGATTCTCTCATAAATTAATACTTACCTTCATAAATCGAGAGGCTGGTTTAAAGAAATCTAAACCAAACGCTGCTTTATTACGTTTATAATCTTGCATTTATTCACCATTGTAAAAACAAATTATGATTAAGCATATCCGCCCAGCCATATTCATTCTTTTATCTCTGTTCGTATCCTCGCTGTATGCTCAGGATGCACCAAAAGAAACACCAGCCCCATCATCTGAATCTGCGCCAAAGAAATCCTGCGCCATGAACGCCTGCTGTATGTCGCACATGACAAAGGAAGCACCAAAGAAAGGCTTTCATCACTCACTCGAATGGGGCGGCATATACGGCGGCCCGAGAAACCAGGTCAGCTATCGTATGTTCGGCCATACCTTCAATCAGGATATGCGGGATCGCGATGCTATACGCATGAGCGCCGGCTATCAGTTCAATCCATACCTGTATGTAGGTGGCGGAGTAGGAGCCGAGTTCCAGTATCAAGCGTACAGCAATCGGGTAGTAAATGACGTATATGGTGGGCTGTTTTTCACCAACCAAAGTTACACCGGATCATTAGTAGTAGTTCCAATCTTTGCGGAGATCAAAGGTTCTCTCCTGAATAAACCAATCTCTCCATTTCTCCAAATGCGCATTGGATATGCACCTGCGATATACTCTGGTGAGGGAAAATATACGGCAGAAAACGCATCGTATAATAACATCTCAGTCGGTGTGAGGATATACAGTCATCTAAGTATCACGGCAGGTTACCTGTTTATGTATCAACCGGCCGTAGTATCGGGCTACGATCAGATTAATAACAACACCCCCATCATCGACAAATCAAGTCCTTATCAGCATCGCCTCACAGTAGGCATAGCAATGGGCTTTTAAGAAATAATAATATTGAGCTCTTTCAAAGGCATTCATTCTTGAATGTCTTTTTTTATTTTACCTCCTCTGTAAAAACCGAATCCGGAAGCTTCTTATTGATAGAGTACGCACTATAGGAGAGTTTGATCACACCGGTACCCTTCTTTGATTCATTAGCTGTGTGAGTACTTTTGTTATTGATATCCGCAGAGATCATCTTCGGCACTTTAAACTTAGCCATATCTACCGTCACAGTCATCTGATCGGGCAGTGCATATGCTATCATCGAGTTGGCACCATAGCTATTGTCCAGCAGTATAGTGCCCGATGATTTTGTCGTGAGCTGCGATCTGAGCACTACTCGGTTCACCTTGTCTATCCAAAATTTCCCCAGTATCAGATCATTCTCCCCACCGTTTGGCAGGACCTGGAGGATCACTGCATTCACAGTGCCGATCTTTTCCTCGCCGGTATAGACAGCTGTATAGGAGTTAGTATCAGCGAGTGCAGACAGGGAGTAGTATGGATTTTGCTTCGGCAGGAAAACTATCCCCTTGGTCTTGATACGAAACTTAGCCGGCTTCTTAAAAAAGACCTTGCCATCTATCGGATCCAGATGGATGGATGGCAAATCAAACTGCAAATGGATATTAGCACTATAGTCATTTACTTTCCCAAACTTCTCATTGACCTGTGCCAGTATTTGTTTGGGGCTCTGTGCGGAGGCAGATATGCTGATAGCCAGCAGCGCGGTGATGATAGGAGTCTTCATACTAGTTCTGAATGTCTTTGCGCGTAAAATGATAAAATGAGATACCCAGAAACCCTGCGATATGCAGTATCAGGATGATGACAGATTGAAGGATCTGCTCCTTGGGTATTGGGTTATCAAAAATGTTTCTCCATACGATCATGTGCGTCGTAAAAAGAAAAGGTTTGATCCTGTCAAATATCGGAATGTCAAAAGTGCCGATGATCGTAAAGAGGATGATCACCGCCATCGTGATGATGATAGGCCCGATAGAGTTGTCAGTAAAGCAGGACAGCATCAGCGAGAAAGTTCCCACGACCATCAGACTAAGAAATGCCACAAAGAAGGCCGCTACAAAGCGCCAGGCCACATCTGCATCTCGCAGGATCACCATGCCGTCACTCTTTAGCACGATCAGGTCTCCATGTCCGAATATCAGCAGCGACAGGCCATAAGCGATCAATCCAAGCCATAGTATTATCAATACCGTGTAGATCGCTCCGGCTATATATTTGGCTAGTAAGATCTGAGCACGTGATACCGGCTTGGTGGCTATAAGTCGTATGGTGCCTGTAGCAGATTCTCCCGATATCAGATCGCCTGTGACCAGTGCGATCATCAGCGGCATCTGCACCAGCAGCATCTGCAGGATGATGAAGCAAACAAGATTGCCATTGAATATCGTCCCATTGATGGTGAAGGTCTGCTCCAGTGATTGCGTCACAAACTCCCAATACGTTTTGCCATCTATATATAGCGCAAACTGCACCAGCAGTACGATCGCAGTGATCGCAGCAAAGCCGATAAAAGAACGTGGCTTAGTGACGATTTTGTATAGCTCAAGCTGTACCAGTGTCAGGAGGCTTTCCATGCGTGTTGGGTCAGTTTGAGGAAATAATCTTCCAGTGTGCGCCTGTACTCCATTCCATACAGCGCCACCTCATGCTTCGCAAAAAAATCATTGAGCTCAGGTATTCTCTGTTTCGCGATATTAAAAATCAGTTTGCCCTCTTCTATGCCTTTGAATGCTGTCTTCCACTCCGTGGCGTCGATAGCGCTCATAGCCAAAGCAGCATCTACTGGCTCAGCTGTTACGATCAAATCCTCATTGGAGAGCAGCTCACTTACTTTACCCTGCACGATGGCTTTGCCTTTATTGATGATGGTCATGGAGTCTGCTATCAGCTGCACTTCATTCAGGATATGCGAGGACAGTATGACTGTCTTGCCAAACTCATTTTTCAGCCGCAGTATCAGGTATCGCAGATCTATGATGCCCTGCGGATCGAGACCGGTAGTAGGTTCATCAAGGATGATCAGTTCCGGGTCATGTATGAGGGTCTGCGCTATCCCCAGTCGCTGCTTCATACCATGAGAATAGGTGCGCACCTGATCCCTGTCTCTACCCTTTAGTCCGACGAGATCAAACATTTCATCGAGCTTCTTTGCGTCAGGGTTCACGCCGCTCATCCGTGCGAATATCTCCAGATTCTTACGGGCTGACAGGTATAGATAGAAATCTGGTTTCTCTATGATGCAGCCTATATTTCTCAGGATCGCGCTGCGCTCTTTTGCTATGTCTTTACCAAATATCCTGATCTCGCCTGAGCTTGGTTTGATGAGGGTGAGCATCATCCGTAGCGTTGTGGATTTGCCTGCACCATTCGGGCCGAGGAAGCCCACTATCTCGCCCTTGCTTACAGTCAGATGCAGATCATCTACGGCTGTGAGCGAACCGTATCTCTTGGTCAGGTTTTTTAATTCTACGATGGTCTCTGGCATTGGGATATAGCAGCTACAACAGTCAATAAACGGATTAGTTCACCGTTAAAACTATTTATTAGAAGATCACATTAAGGCTCACCTTAGGATACCAGTTGTGGACCAGTGTATTGTTGCGATAGGTCAGTCGCCACACACTGTCAAAGCGGAGGATCTTGAATATATTCTCTACGCCCACTCCTGCCTCCATGTATGGATAGGCAGACGGAGATTTAAAGTCAAAGCCCGGTAACAGGGAGTTATAGTTAGCTTGGCTGTAGCTGCCCCAGAGGCCGCGCATGTAGAATATCTCACGTATCTGGAGGCGGTTGATGTAAGGGATCTTATTGAGGAAGAAACCATCAAAGTGGTGCTCGATATACCATGACAGATACTGGTCAGTCACAAACTCAAACTCCGACATCATGTTGTAGTCATTATTACTCCAGAAGTAGCCTTGTCCACCCGGTGTCACAAAGCTCAGCGGATACGGGGACTTACCGATGATCTTGCCTGCCTGTATCGAGTACCAGGTATGACCCAGCGTCCATGCCACACGGTGCAGCATTGTGAGTTGGAATTTGTTGTACATGCTGCGTTTGCCATCCATATCCAGTACACCGATATGATAGTTGAAGAGGAATATCGGCGCCTTGGTAGGCAGGAAGTAGCGATAAAAGCCCGATCGGAAATATTTATCATTGTAAGAATAGCGGCTGTCTATGCCCACTTCGAATGTATTGAAATTAGGCAGGTGTGAGATCACACCGTCATCCCTTCTGACGCGAAAATCAAACACGCCCGGTATATCATAGTACGTCTGATTATGCACGAACATGGTACTGCTAAAGCTGTGGATCCATTCATTCTCCAGGCTGATCTTCCACTCACGTATGCTCATGATCTTTGACAGCGGCCCTCCCTGCAGCAGGGTCAGAATATTATCAAAGGTGAGGAACTGGTTCTCCGAGCCCAACTTATTCAGGTCATATTGGTAGTAGCATTCGAACTGCCGCCATAGATCGTTCTTGGCCGGCAAAGGGAAATGCACGGTGAGATTGTACCGGAAAACTTTATCCCCAAATCCATAGGCACCATATCCGAAGATGTGGTACTTGTTGCTAAAGAACTCGTTGGTCTCTGCGCCGATACGGATACGCACACCTTCGATACTGTTCTTGCTGACGAATTTATAGATACGACCCACATCGATAGGACCAAACTGCAACTTGGCCGTGCTGAATACCTTGATCACCCAGTAGAAGCGCTTATAGGCAGGCACCTTTTTGATCGTATCGTGAATCTTGATGAGCTCGACCTCAGATCTCGAGAGCGGCTCAAACCGCATCGTATCCCAGTACTCCTTCGTATGCTCATGTGCACCCGGCAGGAAGACCTCCTTATCCGCACCAGCAAATACCGAATCCTCGATAGGCACATCTGCACGTATATTCCTTCGCACCATATGCTTTTTGACCACGATACCCATCTGGTTTTTATTGGACTTCTTGATGATGGTAGCCTGACTCTGGAGATCTTCTTGTTTGAGGAGCCAGGTTTTGTTATCTACCAGCGTATATTTCTGTGTGATGGTGTAGTCTTTGAGATAGTTGACATTCGCATGGGCATTAGGGCGAAAGCTGATTTCTTTCACTGCCCAGGTAGCAGAGTCGATCCATGCATAGCCCTGTATAGCTACATCTACTTTACTCTTACCGGTGAATCTTAGCCTATAACAGGTTCTCCCATCCTGTTTTGCTGTATCTGTCAGGAAGTAATCATATGTCACACCGTATGCACCATTGGCAAAAGGTCCCACAAAAGACTTATCTACAATGACATAGACCTCATCATAGACGTTGATTTTTCCAAGCTCATAATTTAGGATGCTGCCCAGCGATTTATTTTTAATCCCGGTGAATTGACTGGCCTTAGTGATCTTTCGTATCGTTCGGGGATCCTTGCGATAGTATACATCCATCACATCTTCTTTCATCAGTGCCGGTATGATCACGGTGCTATCCCCTGTAGTATCTCTATTCTCCAGAGCGAACATAAACGGACGTAATATCCTCAGTTTGAGAAACCACATTTTCGGATTGACGATACCTATCAGGATCTTTTGGTATTCCTCCAGCTCGTAGTTGTTGAGATACTCGTCTTTGTTGTGCCCTTTATTTTTTACGACCTGACGGTATACATATAGAGCAGGCGTATCCACATGCCGTTTGGGCCTTATACCCGGATTCACTATTACGTCGGGCATTACTACAGCTTTGTTTGAAATCTCAACTGTCATCTCCTGACTCTTGCCCCGCATGATACCTATCCTGCGGGTTTTGTAGCCGATGTAGCTGACAATCATCGTATCGACCCTCTCCAGGACACGAATATTGAAATAGCCATCGGCATCAGTCTGGCTACCTGCCAGCGGAGCACCTTTAAATTGTATATTGGCAAATGAGATCGGCTCCTTGGTAGTCGCATCTATGACCTTGCCTTTGACCTCCGTTTGAGCGAAGGAAGACAGCTGACATAGGCTCATCACTGCTACAAAAAAGAGCAGTCTGAGTAGATATGGTTTAGGTGGTAGCATCATGCGCCCGAAGCGCTGCAAATCTAAGAACTTACTAATGTTATTATAAATAAAACACTTCGAAAAAACTACTAAAATTTAATCATGGCTTATCCTTCATTAAAAAAGTCGTACAAAGTGCATCTTGATTTCCAGTTTATAAACGAATGGAACAACAATAAAGTGTAAACAGCAAAAACCTATTTTTGATCTCACCAAAGGAAGAAATAAAAAGACTATCAGTAATTTGGAAGATTTGCAGGAAGGACTGTCTCACAGAAAACACAGATCAAATCATTACAATCTGCGCCGTCTGCGGTAAAATGCATTTGATTTTTACGCTTGAACGGCTGTAGGGGCAACCCTTGCGGGTGCCCTATGAGCACGGGCTAGACATCCAGATACTTCATGAGGGCATCGTAGTTGTCCTTCATGTCTTCATCGTACTTTTCGTCATTGTACACGCCGTCTACGTCATACTCGTAGCGCTCGAGGGCGGCTATGACAGATGATAGTTCGGTCGTATTGAGCTTCAGCGTCACGTCCACCAGACCAGTGGCGGCGTCGACATGAGAGTAGTAGGCGAGAATGGCTGCATTATTGTCCTCTACTATGCGGGCAATCTCTGAGAGTTGGAAGTCCTTGACAGGTACGGAGAGCGTGATGATACCACCCGCATCCAGCATAGACTGCTGCGTCGCAAATGCCCTCATGCAGCTCTCAGCCGTGATCAGGCCAAGATATTTTTCATCAGCAGTCAGGACAGGCACCACTCGTACGTTGTACTCCACCGCAGTCTTCATGACTTCAAAGATGTGGGCGTCCTCATGCACATACGGCCTTTTGAGCTGTATCTGCAGGTCCTTGATGGGATCATTGAGATGACGGAGGGCTACGATCTCATCCATATTGATGATACCGATGTATTTCTCACCGTCAGTGACGGGCAGTTGATTGACATTATATTCATGCATCCTGACGATCGCCCGCTCGCCGCTATCACCGTGGTCGAGAGGTTTTACGCCTTCAGATACTATTTCGCGCGCATACATACTTACTCCTTTTATCATTGAGCCCGGACCATTCCGTGCTTTGCTTTAAACTATATACGTAAATAGAACAATAAAAGTGCCAAAAGGTCACGCCTTCTGATAAATTTTATTCAAAAACTGCTGCATGCACTCATTGAAGCGCTCCGGCACCTCCATCATCGGCGCATGGCAACACTTGTCGAGGATAGTGAGCTCTGAGTTCTTCAGCAGCTTCTTAAACTCCTCTCCTACGAATGGCGGCGTGATCGTATCATTGGCACCCCATATCAGGTTACATGGGATCGTGATCTTTGCCAGTTCGTCACGCAGATTGTGCCTGACTGCCGATTTGGCTATCAATATTGTCCGAAGTGCCTTCTCTCTCGTATTGACGATGTCAAATACTTCGTCTACCAGCTCCTTGCTCGCCAGGCTATGATCGTAAAATGTCTCTGCTGTCTTGCGCTTGATATACTCGTAGTCACTCTTGCGCGGATACTGGTCACCCAGTGAGCTTTCAAATAAACCGGAGCTCGCAGTCAGCGTAAGCGAGTGCACATTTTCCTGTCGCCTGAGCGTATACAGCAGGCCAATGTGCCCCCCGAGGGAGTTGCCGATCAGGTTGAGTTTTTTATATCCTTTCGCCTTGATAAACTCATCCACATGATCTACCATGCCCGTCACTGACGTGCGGTCTACTTCTAATCTGTATAACGGAAGCAGTGGTATGACGACTTTATAGTGCTGTGAAAAGAAATTGATCGTCTCGGCGAAATTACTCAATGCACCAAAAAGCCCGTGCAGCAGGAAGATGATCTCACCTTCGCCCTGCTCTACCCATTTGAACTCGCCCTCTTCCTGTATCTGAAATTGCATCGTATATCGCTATGCGCCAAATATAGTCTATTAAATTAATTTCGATGTTGCCTCATCTATCTACCTTGTCTAATAGTATTGAACCGCTAAATTTTTTATACAAACGAATATTTACCTCACTTTAGGTCATACTGTGGCATCAGTCCGGAGCGCCACTTCCTTTCCTGTCCTGAATTTTTCAATCCTGTTTGCGATATTTGTCACGACCCTCGAGGTCGCCACATAGTAGAGCAGCGGCGGGATAAAGCAAAACATACCGCGCTTAAAAGAGCTCTCCATAAGGCTGGAGATTGGTGCGTTCTGCTTCGTCTCATCGATCAGGTAGAAGATCATAAAATAAATACCGAATGATACCATCAGAAAGAGCAGTATGTAAGGCTTGTCGTCCTTAATCTTTTTTGTACGTAGGTAAATGACATTGATGAGAATCAGAAGGAATGACAGCATGAATGTCAGTCCATAAAGCTGTATGCCGGGAGCCATTTTGCCATACTGTATCCAGGAGAAATAACTAAGGATATAGTTTAGCATGAGTGTCAGCTTGCCGCTATTGATCGCGCCGAGATGATCGACAAATCTACTACTCTGATTTGTCTGTATTTTAAACTTCAGATACAGTGTCCAGATGATAAATGGCAGCAATGCAGAGGCAAGATAGACACCGGCCTCTCTCCATTTTTTGCCTGTGGAGAAAAGTGCGATGATCAGCCCTCCCGCCAGCGCAAATCCGATCGTATCATTCCGTATCCAGAGGCTTAGCGCAGTCAGAATACAGCTCATGATAAAATACCTCCGCTCGCCGGTCTGCAGCCATACGAAGAGCACGAGCGCTGCATTGCCGACATAGGCAGCAGTAGGCAGATTGCCTAGCAACAATGCTGCATGTGAATACAGCTCCGGTACCATCTCCAGCAGCAGGGTAAAGAATAGCGCTATGATACTGCTCACATACTTCCGGCAGATAGCATAGAAACCCAGCAGCAGAGAAATAAAGAACAACGTCGTAATGATCTTATGCTGCATATCGCCATACAGATGCAGGTATGCTATCGCCCCGTGAAAAAGCGGTGGATAGATACCGCCGGCGCCCTGCAGATCATACTTGAAGAGACTCACCTTTAGCACACCCTCATGCGCCATGACACGCCCTAGTTTATCAAATGTACCAATAGCATCATGCTCGAGCGTAGGCCAGAAGAGGTTCTTCTGCGTGATGATGTAGAACATATAGAGGATCACAGAGCCGAGCAGTACTGCAGGATAGTTCAGCGTGGAGAGCGACCAGGAGCCGAGGTTGATATCCTTCTTTTTTGCCATCCAGTAGTCATATAGCCTGTCGTAGCAGCCGATGACGACCGAAAAACCTGCCACAAACAGAACGATATAATTAAAATGAAACCCCAATGAATCGATGACGAACATAAAGAATGTCTCAACCCCTATACCTATGAGAAATGAGAATGCAATGAGCTCCTTCCAGCTCCACTCACGGCTGATCTGCGTCATCAGCCCCGCCCCTATAAGGTACACCATCAATATCGCTACATATACCAGCATACTACGGTTTTATATTTGGTGATTTATTGGCTGTCGAATCTGTGAGGAAGAAGCCCGGCTTGATAGGGCTCGTCGGGCCTTTCGCTGGTGCCTTCTTAGGCTCCTCCATGATCGGCAGCACATCTTCAGTCGGCCTGCTTTTTGGGCTCCACTTCAGTTTATCATAGCCCCAGCCGTTGACGATACATACGTGAGTAGCCCGTGCATACAGGTCTTTCTTCGTCTCTCTCTGGTCCTCAGATACACAGAGCCGCGGATAGAGGAAGTACTCCATGTATTCAGGATCATTCAGCGAGTTAAACTCTGCTGAAGTGTCTATCGCATGTAGCGGCGGCAGCAGTACCACTGCGCTATCCGGAGTATTCTCTACTATGAATTTGATATACCAGTAGTCCTCCAGCCTGAAGAGAAATTTGTCCTCCATCTTGAGCTCCGGCATATTGAAGTTCAGCCTGCGGGTCTCGATCTGGTCTATGCGCTGTTTGTTGCCGATGGCTACGTCCTTGATCGCATAGTTGTAGCCCGGGATCGTGACATAGAGCGCCAGCAGTATGAACATCAGCACAAAGGTGACGACCAGATTTCTCCGGAGCACCTGAGAGTCTGTGATTGGTTTTTGCTTTGTTACTTCTGCCATTATCTGTTGTATTCGCCGTGGTCAATAGCCTGTCGCCTACTAAACCCAAATTTGCCATTTATTTATCACACTCAAAACCAACTTGCCCACATCAATTTATAAACCTGTACTTCACCAGCACCCAGATCGCTTTCAGTCCATCCACCCAGTTCAGCTTTTTGCCTTCGGCAAAACTGCGCGGGTAGTAGTTCATCGGCAGCTCCTTGATCTTATAGCCCATCTTCGACACCTTTGCCGTGACCTCCGGACAAAACTCAAAACGGTCATAGTCTAGTTTTATCGCCTTCAGTATATCGGCTTTAAACACTTTATAACAGGCGGGCTCATCCGTGATGTACTGGCCATAGAGGAGATTGACAGTCCACGAGAGTACTCTCCCACCGAGCTGATAGGAGCGATAGAGATGCGACTCGTGAGTATTCAGGTATCGCGAACCGTACACTACTGATGCCCCACCCGATCGTATGGGAGCCGTGAGATGTATCAGGTCATTCGGCTCAGTCTCCAGGTCACCGTCCTGTATACTGATGATATCACCCGTGCATTGCGGTATTCCCGTTTTAATGCCTGCCGCTTTGCCTTTGTTGACGGTATGCCGATAGATTTTGATACCGGGATATTTCGGGTGGATCTCTTTAGTCAATATCTCATGGGTATCATCTGACGATGCATCGTCGACGATGATGAGCTCTATATCCAGCGGTACCTGCATGACCTTGTCTACGATCTGCCGGATGGTGGCAGATTCATTGTAGACGGGCATGATGAGCGAGAGCTTCATACTACGAATGTAATACAACGGACACTGAGGTCACAGAGGTTTGTGAAAATGAAAAAAGATCACAGAGCAATGACGCTATACACCCAAACTTTACTTGCTGAATGTAACCAGCAGCGGCATCTTCTCATCGATATACGTTAAAATGAGACGATAGCCATCTACTGATACTACCTGAAATGCATGAGTGGTATTCATAGTATTGCTGGATACCTCCAGCTTGCGGTCTGCAGTGATCTTCCATGCACCGCTTTCAGTTTTATTATTGGCAGTGAAAGTATATTTCTTGTTTCCCATCATGACTGATTTGCCGATCAGGCCGTCCGCAAAATCCGCCTTCCGACCGGCGCTATCTGGATTAGCATAAGACACACTGACCAGTTTCCAATCGCCGATGATAGAATCTGTCAGGGTTTTGACTTGCGGTGCTGCAGCAGAAGAGCCGCTAGCTGCATGATGCACTGAGCAGCCCATGCCCAACAAAAGGAGAAGAAATGCAATAATTGATATTTTCATCATCATGGTTTTAACCTCGTTGGCTAAAAATAAAAAAACCTGCTCTTCATCAGCAGGTTTCTTGTTAGGGTTTGGTCGTTATTTATACGCCTTTTAGCGCGATATTAGTCGATATTCTTACCGGTCTTCTTTGAGAAGCGTACGGTTGTGCCTTTCACATCCTTGCGGCCTACGCGGGTAGCTGCACCGTCAGAGAGGAGGGCGACATTTGATACGTGGATACCGCCTTCACTTTTCACGATGCCACCTTGTGGGTTAGCTGCGCTCGGCTTAGTGTGTTTGGTATTGAT
>Ga0214192_1001657_pt1 | contig 12191 bp, 11 predicted proteins | sample TroBogEpilimnion_44_FD_153030 | JGI IMG/M metagenome (GOLD analysis project Ga0214192, IMG submission 153030) | Freshwater microbial communities from Trout Bog Lake, WI - 29JUL2008 epilimnion | ecosystem: Environmental > Aquatic > Freshwater > Lake > Epilimnion/Euphotic zone | place: Trout Bog... | reverse complement strand
TTGGGTGGTTATGTGATAGTATTATCCCTACTGCCGCGACCTTTAATGCAACAGATAAAATGATTCGTGGGTCACAAACTGTTCCTGTGATACCACCATCGGAATGCGGATATACTCCAAGTACCCTATTCCTCTGGTTAAGGTACATAACATAAAACGATTCTCTTAATCCTATCGTTGATTCGTTGTAGAAGGTTTTTAACTCTTCAAAAGCATCCAGTGAACTTTCTATTACTGGCTTACGACCAATGGCTGGTCTGTAAGTCACCTCGATTTCTGATATTTTTGTTGTCATGTTTTTTTTTAAAAAAAGTGTCCATCCATATTCCTTGTGAAAGAAACATAGATGGACGATGATATAAATGTGCCATCCTACAGAGATAGATGAGTAGATACATCCTTATGATTGTAACTTTTACTCTTATACCTTTCTTCCTAATATACTTGTGAAGATTAAAAGGTGGCAGCTATACGAAACAAATCGTATGTCCACCAATGCTCTCCAACTCTGTACAGAAGCAAGTGTTCCCGATGCTGTTTTACTTCGTCCACCATTACCCAGGACTTTTGCATTAGAATAGAGGTGTCGTAAAGTACTTGAACACGGAAGGGACAAAATAACTGTCTGATTTTTCCTGTAGGATTAACGATTAAAATACTACGATAATCTACGTAGTTTATGTGTGGTGGATCCATATGTATAGTTTTTACATACTTAGTTAAAATAATATATAGGGACTAAGTAGGTAATTTGAAAAAAACTAGGATAAATACCAGCTGTGCCTTTTGTTCTCTACAGCTAGTCTGATTTGTTCTGCAAGATTATAAGCGTTGACAGACCTATCCAAAAAGCTATCGATGTACGAAGACTTATTAGCCCCTGTAAATAAGTTGTAAAGGCGCCATAGGTTGATGTTACCATTTTTATCTCTACAGAAACTTTGGTCTCTGTAATAATCCTTTACCACATTACTCATTTGCTGGTCGCCAAAAAGTATTGGAGGTATGCCGCTTCTTACATCAGCAGGAAGATGTTGATACATCCTAGCTCTGCCAATCAAGTTAGCAAACTGTTTTTCTGTTATAGAAAACTCGGTCAGCTTATTTAGATTAAACAGTTGATAGTTCTGGTTGTAGTTTTCTAACAACATCCGCAACGCTCCTTTTAACTGTCCTATATTCTTGACCTTTACATCTGCTAAGTAACCATCAGTCCATACACAGAGATTAGAGCAAATCTTGTTCTGGAACCCACAGAAGATTTTAAAGTGTTGTTCACTGATGTTTCTACTATACAAGTTATCACTGTTATAAGCCTTTACACCGCCAATAGTGAAAGATAATTGGCTGCCATCTATCATAGTTTTGATGGTTGGTATCTCGATAACAAACATCATCCTTTCATAGAAAACAGTTTTTTCCCAGTCTTGCAGAAGATGTGCAGGTTTATCCTTAGCATCGGGTATTCTTCCTTTTATTGGATGGCTCACCCTAATCTGTGGCTTTAGGATATGCTCGCCATTGTATATATCTAAAGCTACTATACTGGTAGCTTCGATGAAATCTCCGTGGCTTATCAAAGGCTCGTTATCTTTCACAAAAACAGGAATAATGTGATCATCCTTTAGCTCTGATAATGTGGTCTTTTCTGTATTAGCTTCGATGAACGATTTGTTACTGCTTGATTCTTCCTGTGGTAGAATAACTGGTGATGGTAACATATTAGTGTTGTGTTCCATTTTGATAGATTGGTTGGTTAACTAATACCGGCTTAGCGTCCCGGCTGATGATTATGTTTCTTTTCCTGGTCTCAAACTCACTCTGTAAAACTTGTTGATACTGAGGGAAAAGATTGTACAGCTGCAATAGTTCATTGACGGTTTTACAATCGTTTATTCTTTGGCTGACTTCGTCCACTCGTACAGGATCACCACTATTACACCATTGTAATATCAGTTTACCAGTTTCAACACTGATAACAAATGGTTCTTTATCAGCAAACAGAGTGGTTCTATCTTTGTTACAGAATGCTTTGTGTGTCTGGTCTAAATCAAAAGCCACACTTTGTTCAAAGTCAAATCCGTCGCGCATCATAGGAGTTGTACCTATCTTCTGTGGCACTTGTTTGCCATTTCTCTCAGTCATAAGATATTCGGTTTTACTTCTTAATGTACTGATGATATGACAAGAGCTGTTAACTATAGTATCTATCAGGTTTTGATACAAAGGAGTTATCGCAGCCCAGGCTGTAAAGGAGTTTGGCACTCTCATCTTAGCAGTTTCCTTTTCGTGTAAATCAAGACAACCACCCTTGCCGCTCCAGGCGTGAGAAACGTTGTCTAAAACAATCACTTCCATGCTTGATTGTTCCGCTAACTGGATAGCTTGAACATACTTGTCTGGATGAAAGGGTGGCGTGATGTTTATCACGTTAAAACCTCCTACATGGCTGTACAAAGAAGATGATTTGTTTTCTGTGTCGATAACACAGATTTTGCTGTAGTCATTACATAGACCAAAGGCTAACTGTAACGAAGAAAACGTTTTACCAGAACCACTAGCTCCTGCGAGTGATATCCTAACTTTAGCTTGCTTCCGTGAAGCTTTTTCTAAACGCATGTTGTTTAACTTTAAAATGTTTAAATAAAAAAAGGGCTGATAACTGTTACGTTACCAACCCCCATACTTACTAACCCGATGGACTCTATGCCATCTCGTGAACCCGAGTTTCTCCAATTGTTTCCATAGACCCTTTTGGACGATAAGTATAGCTGTGTTGCAGCATCATTATCTCGCCAGTGGTTTTGTTGACATACTCATAGGGAGCTACTGTTACTCGTTCAATAGTTCCTTCAATCTGTTGTCCAATCATCATTTTAGCTATGCTTTCATCGAAAGTTGAGGGTATCCTTACCTTTCTTACTGTTGCATAAAACTTTCCTGTTGATTGTGATTGCACAAGTTCTAAACCACCTGTTAGTTCTAATGAGATAAATGTACCTCCTTCGTTTTTGGCTACTTCTTTAAAGCCAGTTACTGTTACCATCTTTTTACTTTTTTAAATGATTAAATAATTAGCGGTTCATCCCATCCCTACTACTTGGAGTGCACCAGCCAAGTTTGTAAAGGAGTTCGCGTAGCGAGTGGAAGAAAAAATCCAAATTCACTATGGGGGGTGATGGTCGCTCGGAGTGAGGGGGGGAGTGGTTGAGGAGTAGGTACCTAAACGCTTTGATATATATGTGAGTTACCTTTATTTGTTCTTATAGCTATACGATGCAATGCTTGTTTAAAAAAGTACATATAGATTATACTATAAGAGGGTTTAAACCTGTCTTTTATCCACAATCATTCTCATACACAATATGCTGTATCCCCTTTATTTACAATGGTTTCAGCTAATATTACCTCGTTAGGTTTGTTCACAATAGAAATAGCTCTGTCTTGTTTTGCAGATTATCAATATACCTTAGCGTGTAAAGTAACAGTAATGAATAAGAGTAATTCATCTTGTCCGGTATTCTTACCTGACAACTTAGAGATTGATGCGATACTTCCACCAGATAATTATAGGAAGGATAAATACGCTAATATAAAAGCAGCAGTTTACTATATAATAAGTAGTATCATCCATATGTCGCAAAATAGAAAGAGCCGCGATTATTTTGAACAATATGGAGGCTTCCCTTTACATGCGGAAACGCTAAACGGGATTCTTGGTAAAAGATACAAAGAAGCATTAACGATTTTAGAAGATACAAAAGTGATTGAAAGAGTAGGAGGGTATACACCAGGCGAACATAGCTCAATGTTTAGATTATGTGAGCCCTATGCTTCGGCTAATATTATTGTTAAAAACATACCCATAGATGCTAAAGGTATATTAGCGAAGATTCAAGACTACAGAAAGAAGGATGAAGAAAAAAATAAGGAGGCGCTGGATAAGATACCTTTCATTACAAAGTGGTTTGACCGAAATCATTTATCCATCACCGCAAATGCTTCTCATACTTTTATCGAATACTACATAGCCGAGTTGATTGGTTTGATACCATCTGTTATACCAAAAGGTAGAACCAGAGACGAGATAATATCACGCATTAACCAAAAGGGTAACAACATGATAGATTCTGTAAACGGGTTCCTTGCAAGTGATATGAGGCTTACAAAAACTGGGAAAGATAAAAGGCTACATTCTTTCCTTTCTAATACCAAAAAAGAGCTAAGAACACTATACACCTTTGACGGCAAACCATTGGTATCTGTTGACCTTAAATCCAGTCAACCGTATTTGCTCTCTCATCTTATGAATCCAGAGTTTTGGAAAAAAGAGTTTAAGGAGATACTACCAGAGATATATGAAGATTACCCAGAGGATATATCATCTATAATATCCCAGATCCTTATGCTTGTAACTTTGAAGGATAATAACGCTCATGCAAACCTTAAGAAGGATGGTTTTAGTCATGTAGATTGGACAAATGATTTTTATTCTTACCTAATAGACCAGGCTAAAGTGGCAGGACAACCAGAGCTTTTCCCCGACAGAAACACGACTAAAGGTAAAATGATGATGATTCTTTACGATGATGGGGATTATAAGGATAGTGAGCCATCTTTTAAATTCTTCTCTAAACTGTTCCCTAGAGAAGCTGCACTGATTAAATATTTTAAAGAGCTTACCAGAAGAAAGAAAGCTTCTAAGAGTAAAGATGATAATCAGGTTGAAAACTATCTGCCGATTCTTCTTCAACGATTAGAAAGTAAGTTTATATTGGAACATATCTGTAAAAAAATCAGTGAAGAGTATCCTGATGCTCCTTTACTTCCTGTACATGATTGTATAAATACTACACAAGAATATGCAGATGTTGTAAAGGGTATTATGATACGCGAACTTAAACAGCAAACAGGGATTGAGCCTGGTGTTAAGCTAGAAGAGTATAATAAAGCTAGAACATTAGAAGAACTTTCCTCGTTGGCGAAAAGGGATATGGACAATATATTACGTAAAAAGACAAAGTACCCTTTTTTAGTAAATATAAAACCTCCTCTTATCGTTGCCGTTCCAGAGAAAGATGGAGATTGGCTTGTTAGTGATAGGTACATTTATCCAGATTATAAAGAAGATATAAATACCCCGGCAAAGCTGATTAGGGTTGTGGACGATAGAAAATCCATAAAAAAGGATAAAGAAAACAACGTTGAATAGTGCTACTTTTTACCTTTGTAATAGTTCTTAAAAAGTGTTTACCCAAAATAGCGAAGTGTTTACCCAATATGCTACTCAAAAAGGTATTAAAAAAGCCCGTAAACTCAACGTTTACAGGCTTTTTCTCTTCTTTTCGTGGGCCCACCAGGGCATGATCCTGGGACCCCCTGATTATGAGTCAGGTGCTCTAACCAACTGAGCTATAGGCCCTTTGAGTTTTGACTCAAACAGGGCGCAAATGTAAGAGAATTAACGTTTGCACCAAAGAAATAATAAAAAAAATGTGAATCTTGAGTTCTTGGATTGAATAATACTTTTAATAAGTTTTACTAAATATACAATTTAATATTATGGCAAGCGAAGCTGAATGTGGGCTATTTTTTATAAGAGATTCAAATAATTAATAAGGCTCAAAAAGTATATAACTCACTATTGAATATTATAAAACAAAACTAAAATGAGTATTATTTCATCAATAGTAAATACAATTAACCTAACTATCGCTTAGCAATCTTATTCCCCGATTCTTTTTGTCGGCTGCATTTAAAACGATTCACCGTACTATTTCGTAGGGCGGTATGCTTTGTTTTTCTCGATTGCTTTCTTTTTCGCCACATCCTGAAGCTGGAAGGCAATGAATTCTTCCGCATAAATTCAATCACTTCTTTTTCCTTCAGGCCAAACTGAAAATGAATAGCTTCAAATGGTGTACGGTCTTCCCATGCCATTTGTATGATACGGTCGGTATCAATGGTATTAAATGTAGTTTGTTTATTCATAAGCTTATATGGTGTATTTATATTAATTAGATTGTATGTTTCATGAATCGTGAGAATACATCGTGAGTCGTGAGAAGAATATACATTATTAAATAGATTAAAATGAGGTGGGATTGTCCTTATTTATTAGCCACAGATTTCTGTATTTTTTGTCATGATCGTACTGGTCTGCTTGCTTGTCTATATTAAATTCTCTGTTGGCTCTTGGATCGTTACCTACTCCAGCAAGATAAGCCCAGTTGCCCCAATTGCTGGATGCATCATAATCTACTAATTGCTGTTCAAAATAGGCTGCACCATAACGCCAGTCGAGCTGTAGATTATTACATAAAAAGCTGGCTACATTTTGTCGGCCTCTATTACTCACAAATCCGGTAAGTTTTAGCTCTATCATATTGGCATCTACAAAATCATATCCTGTCTGTCCATGTATCCATTTTTCAAATAAATCCTGATCATGTTTTCGATTCATTGGGGCAGTCTTTTTAATGCCATTTTGCAAAAAGAATAATCGGCCATATTTCAGCATCATCCATTTAAAATAATCCCGCCACAACAATTCAAAGATCAACCAGTAAGTAGAGTCGTTTGCTTTTACTTCTTTTTCAAACTTCTTTATCTCCCAATATATCGTTCTGGCAGTTAAGCAGCCATTACTTAACCATGCAGAAAATTTAGAAGAATAATTTTCGCCCACCAATCCATTTCTGGTTTCTTTATAAGTGGCTATCAGACTAGTGTCAAACAAATAAGAATTTAATCTTTCCAGTCCGCTTGTTTCACCTCCTGTAAAAGGAAAAGCACTGCGCTCATCCTGTTTCAGTTCCGTAACGCCCAGTTGAAGGAAGGTAGGTATAGCGCTTGATTCCTGTACCGGACAATTTATAGTGGAGGGTTTTGCAAAAGCAGGCCTTACCGTTGAGTCCTTTTCTACACGGATTCTAAAACTGGTAAACATGTCCGGTATGTCTTGTATGGTATAAGGCAAGTCCTGCTGATGAAATAAAGTACTGGTACCCACGCTAATTAATTGACAATTGATAGCCTTTAAATGCGTTTCTACCAATGCCATGCTGTTTAATTCATCGTAAGCCTCTTCCTGTTGACAGTATACTTTTTGTGCATTGTATTTAGTGGCTATCTCTGCCAATGCAATCTGGGGCTTGCCATGAGTAATGACCAGATTTGCAGCAATAGCCTTCAGACGCTTTTGCAAATCGGTTAAGGATTCCAGCAAAAACTTTGTTCTGAAGTATCCGGTCTTTTGTGTACCAAAAGGAGTAATAGCAAATTGTGCATCCTCAAAACAATATACCGGAATAATCTCATCATTCTCCGCTATGGCACGCACAAGGGTTTCATTATCCTGCAGTCGTAAATCTGTTTTAAACCACAATAATGCTCTTCTCATTTATAAATCATTCATGTTAGAAAGGTAATAATTGGCTTGCTCTAAAATTGCGGTCTTAGTTTCAGCGTTCATCTTATGCCAAACGGAATACATCATTCCAATGCGTGGATTCCTGGATAATTTATGCTCCTGATTATGATAAAAATTCCAATACAAGCTATTGAAAGGGCAAGCCCTTTCGCCCACTTTTATGGCCTTATCGTAGTAGCATCCTGAACAATACGAGCTCATTTTATGAATATATGCGGCAGCACTAACATAGGGTTTGGTAGCCACTATTCCGCCATCGGCAAACTGACTCATTCCCCTCGTATTAGTGATCTCTACCCACTCTATGGCATCCATATAAATACCCAGATACCAGGCATCTACTTCATCGGGGTGCACCCCTGCAAGTAGGGCAAAATTTCCAGTAACCATCAACCTTTGTATATGATGCGCATAGGCAAAATGGAGCGATTGCTGTATAGCATTTTTCAAGCAATTCATCTTAGTATTACCCGTCCAGAACCATTTTGGCAATGCAGCAGTATGTTCAAAATAGTTGAGGGTAGCATACCCTGGCATTTGCGACCAATAGATACCCCGCATATACTCGCGCCAGCCTATAATCTGACGAACAAAACCTTCCAGTTGATGATAGGCAATCATGCCCGGATTTTGAAAGTATGCATCTATGGCCTTATCTACAACTTCTTTGGGAGAGATGTGTTTTGTATTCAATGAAAAAGATAATCGAGCATGATATAAAGACCATTCTCCCGGCGCCATAGCATCTTGAAATGTACCAAAAAGAGGCAAACAATTGGCTACAAAATAGTCCAGTAATTCCAATGACTGCTTTCTATTAATCGGCCATATAAAATGCTTGCTATTTTGTACTCCCAAAGTTTTTATAGTAGCTTTTTTTATTTCTGTTTCTATTAAAGTAAGATCATTATCAAACAATAAAGGCGTTACTACTTTATGACCTTTTGGTAACTTCTGTCGGTTATCTTCATCAAAATTCCATTTACCATTCAAAGGTTTATCTTCATCAATAATCAGTACTTGATGCTTCTTACGCATGTATCGATAAAAGGTTTCCATCAGATACGCTTTCTTGCCGGTAAATAAATCTTTCAATTCATAGCGGGTACTATAAAAATGCTCTGTATCAAATACGGCAAAAGGAATAGAAAGTGTACTGCTAAAATTTTTCAATACTTCATCTACTCTGTATTCATCAGACAGTAGATATTCAAATTTATTAAAGTGATGTTGCTGAATAAGTGCTTTGCAATTTTCTTCAAAACTTTGTAAGTTGTCAGCATCATTCAAATGAAGGTAAATCACTTTATGCTGAAGCAGTGTAAGCTCTTTTGCAAAGTTTTGCATGGCTGCAAAAATCCCGGTAACCTTTTGTATATGATGCAGTGCATAATCCGTTTCCGTTCTTATCTCCATCATCACATAAGTCACCGAATCATCTACCATTTTAAACCAAGAGTGATTGATATTTAGCTGATCACCCAGCACCAGTCTTAAAGTCTTAGTATGATTATTAATCATTATTTTTTATTGTTTCTACATCGTTCACTGCAATACTTTACCTCGTTCCAGTTCTTCTCCCATTTCTTGCGCCAGGCAAATGGTTTATTACAGCTAATACAGATTTTAGTTGGAAGATGTTCCTTTTTAACCCCTTTCATTACAATAGTATTTAAATAGGTATTCGTTTCCAGTCTACACTAATAGCAGAGCCTTCAGCCAACAATACAGAATGTGGTTGGGTATGATTCAGCACACCAAAATCAGCACCATAAAAGGTGGCAAAGTCGCAATTGATATGATACTCTTTTACGGTATTAATTTCCCAGCTTGGATGATTGATTTTGTATTCCAGCGTATTATCGGCATCTACCCTGGTATAACCAAAATAATGTTCAAAAATAAACACCTCCATACTTCCCTCCTGCATGTTCTGTTTGCTAGCTTCGGCAACCAAACTGATGTTGTTCCATACGCCCTTCACCTTCCACTGATATTCAATTTCTTTTTGATGCTCATCAATAGTCCATTTATACTTGGTAGGTACAGCAGAATAATGTTCTTTGTACAATTTATTGGCCACCCAAGCCACCAGTTTATTAGGCACCGTTTCATTGATAAATACAACACCTCTTTTAATTTGATTACCTTCTTTCCGTACTACATAAAAGCGAAGATTAACTTCCTCAAAAGTTCCCATCAATGGTATAGGCACTTTAAACAAAGAAGTTTTTTTAAATAGAAACCCCACCAGGCTTACATATGTTTTTCCATGATAATAATCCAGTTCAACCCCCTTGGGTAAATAAGGCATAAGGATAGCAGGATCTATTTCGTAATTAGCCATTATCAGGTTCTCCCATCTGGCATTTAAAAAAGTGTTCATATTAGTTCAGGGTATAAATACTGTAAGTAAGTAGGGTGGCAAAACTTACCCAAAGCAGGTAAGGAATATTCAGTAGAGCAGCCAATTTACTGGTCTTATAAAACAATATAATCATGGTAAGTATGGAACTCCACAATAAAAATATTTCTACCAAAGCCCCTCCTAACTGATGATAATAGAAAAATATAAAACTCCAGCAAAAGTTGAGCATCAATTGCAGATAGTATATCGCTTTCAGACGCCAGTGTACGTTAGGTTGTTTAAGTAGTTTGTTGTAAGAAATACCCATCAGCAGGTACAGTGTTGTCCATACAGGACCAAACAAATAATTGGGTGGATTGAAAGATGGTTTGTGCAAATACACATACCAGGTAGCAATGTTCTGTGTGGTAAAATATCCAGCAATTGCACCTACCAGTATGGGCAATGCTATGTGTAAACTATATTGTATTCTTTTTTCCATTTTTAGATTTTGTTCTGACAGATTTATGTACATGTTTTGCCAGTATTCTTTTGCCTTCTGTTTTCACGTCATCATTTTTGCGAAACGCCCAAACGATGTCGCTTGCTTTCTTTCTGCTTTCTTCTACATCAACAATTGGAGCGGGATAATGTTTTCCTATCTCTACCTGATACAATTGTTGTTCTATAGTAGTCATCTTGTGTGGCTCATGTATTAAATGAGCAGGAACGTGCTGCAATTCAGGTACCCATTTCCGGATAAATAAACCTTCCGGATCATGTTCTTCGGAGTTCTTTACCGGATTGTAAATCCTGATCGTATTTATGCCGGTAGTACCACTCTGCATCTGCAGTTGAGGGTAATGAATGCCGGGTTCATAATCCAGAAACTGTCTTGCCAGAAAATGTGCATCACGCCAATCCTGCCATAGATTAAACACCAGAAAAGACACCAGCATTGCCCGCATTCTAAAATTGATATATCCAGTAGCAATCAAACAACGTATGCATGCATCCACAATGGGCACACCCGTTTGGCCTGTTTCCCACGCCTTGATATAGTCTTCGTTCTTCGGCTTTATCAATGCATCATAAGCCCTGTTGATGTTGCGATACTCGTAGCTACATTCATCTTCAAACTTCTGCATAAAGTGGCAATGCCAGTGTAGTCGGGATATGAAATTGGATAAGGCTCTTTTATTGGTTGCATTCGGGTAATGCTGCATGGTATATTGAAAAACCAACCGCATACTTATATTGCCATAAGCCAGATAAGGCGATATACGACAGCAACCCGTACGACTCAGCAAAGGCTTGCTGATATGCTTGCTATAATTGATGTATCGATCCTTGATAAAACTCTGCAAATATTGCCAGGCCCAGTATTCGCCACCTTCCTGAAAGTTAGGATTTCGGGTAATAATATCTTTAGATAAATCGGGTCCTTTTATAGATTGATATAGATCATTATTAATGTGTATGATATTTAATTCAGATGCTACAATTGTTTTGTAAGGAGCAGTCATAGTAGCCTCCCATCTTGCGCCCCATTCTTTTCTGCTTTTCAATCTGCGTACTACCCCATTCGTTGGATACTCATTCCAGATAATACCATGATTGGCAAACAATGTTTTCATTGCTTTATCCCGGTCATAGGTAAGTCCATTGCCTATTTCTTCGGAGGAAAAAATTTGTTGAATATGATAATGACTGATCAGTTTTTCAAAAACAGCGCTTGCTTCGTTGTGAAAAATACAAATACAGGAATTAGTAGCTTTAAGTGACTCATTCATTCTCTGAAGTGATTCATAAACAAAGCGCCAATGCCTTGTATCGCTGTCATGATAGGCCATCACCGAAGGTTCAAAAATGTATATCAACAATAACGACAACTTGGATTGATGAGCAAAGAATAGTGGCTCATTATCCATGAACCGTAAATCGCGTTTAAACCATACTATATTAATGGATTGCTTAGCCATCATTCTATTTGATGTCTTCGGGTAATCTATCGGGTTTAGCATAAGTTAAACGGCTCAACTGCTGTGTAATATGATAACTATCCAGACCAGCAATAGCGACTGTTTCGGCTTTTTCGATATCAATAGCACCATTGGACAATAGGCAATCCTCTGGCATAATAACTTCTATTACTTTTCCAATAATCAATATAGTACCATTGATTTTAAGGTCGTGTTTTTCGGCAAACTCCACCCCATACTTTATAGAACTTTCTTTAACGTAAGGAGCTTTGATAAGATTGCTAAATTCAGGGGTAAGTCCGGTGGCATCAAATTCAGATATGTCCTTAGGATAGCGTGCCGATGTCTGATGTGCTTTGCGATAGATCGCTTTATTAATATGATTGATTGTAAAACAATTTGTCTGCAGAATATTTTCCAGCGTATGTCT
>Ga0214192_1001650_pt1 | contig 12249 bp, 9 predicted proteins | sample TroBogEpilimnion_44_FD_153030 | JGI IMG/M metagenome (GOLD analysis project Ga0214192, IMG submission 153030) | Freshwater microbial communities from Trout Bog Lake, WI - 29JUL2008 epilimnion | ecosystem: Environmental > Aquatic > Freshwater > Lake > Epilimnion/Euphotic zone | place: Trout Bog... | reverse complement strand
TGTTTATACTGGTATTGAGCAACATGGGGCATCCGGTCATGACAAACCATTTCTCTAGCAGTTCTCTTATTCCTGATCCGTCTCGTGCAACTGTTTGCACTCGGCTTGTACCATCGTGATGTACAATAGCAGGAAATAAATCAGGATAGCGGCAAGTAGCCACCGATTGCATGTAAGGGCTAGTAGCGAAGCCCCGAGGCATATCAAAATACTCCTGGGCATATTCTTCAAGAATGACCGGCGCGAAAGGCCTAAATCGTTGTCTACGTTTGATTTCATTTACTTTGTCCTTGATTTCACTTCCTCGCGGATCTGCGAGTAAACTTCTATTCCCCAGGGCTCTAGGTCCGAATTCTGCGCGGCCACTAGCCACACCAACAATTTTATCGTTAAGTAACCCATCAAGTACGTCGTTGACAGGATAGGCACCAGGTATATCATGTCCAAGAAAAGCAGTACTCCAATTAACCGGTTTTTTATACGCAAGTGCCGCAGCACCAAGACTGCTGCCGGCATCGCCAGGATTTGGCATAATCCATATATTGTCAAAATAAGCTCCTATGTGTCTATTGGCACTGCAATTTAGTGCAACCCCGCCCATGTAGCATAAATTATTACTCCAACCCAACTTTTTAGCACGATACATAACATTCAATATCAATATCTCGGCTACGTTTTGTGCACTGCGTGCCATTTCCTCTACACCGGCTTCCTTAAAAAAATCTTCAGTAAAGCCCAAGTGCAAATTTTGTCGTAATCTAATTTCCCATTCGTTTTCAATTACTGCGGTTTGTACCAAGTCATCAAACACATTAGTGCCATATGCCGACATGCCCATTGTGATGTATTCTTCTTCGTTGGGTTTTAGGCCACAACGTTGTGTCATAGCACTGTAAAACAATCCAATACTGTGTGGATATTTTTGCCCCCACAGTCTCTTATAAGTTGCTTCACCTTTGTGATTATATTCTGCACCCCATATGGATATAGTATCCCATTCACCTATAGCATCAATAACAACCACTGTGGCTCGATCGTATGGACTGGTTTGAAATCCCGCTGCCGCATGACTTAAATGATGATTGTAATTCTTAACCGGTATGCCAGATATATCAAAAATCTTTAATTGATCTTGTAATATTCGACGTGTACTTAATTTTGTCCATTCAATGCCTTGCCCACTGTACCACTGCCGTGCTTGTTTGTACAAGGGGCGTTCGTAATAGGCAATGGCATCAAGCCGGAAACAATTCTCAGTATTGACCAAATCCCATACCATTTCCGAATGTATGTTGGGATCGTTTTTGATTTTACTGTATCTCTCACTGTGTGCGGCAAATAGTATATCGCCTTCGGGCGATAACAATGTTACTGCAGCATCATGAAAGCCAGCTGAGACTCCTAATATGTTCATATATTCTTTCTGCTATTCTTTCGTGTCCAAGTTCTAGCGGGTGTCCGCCGGGACCTTTGTCGCAATCGCCCATCCAATCTACCATGCCCATTAACGGCCAATCAATGAAATGGTTTTTATCTATTCGTTTATTTAAATGATCTACACGCTTGACATCAATCAAATGTTCTTGTGTTATTAAATTAGTGAATATAAATCGTTGATTGATTTGTTTAAAATGATTTTGTAATGCTATGACCTGGCATATCCAAGTTTGATATGCTTGATTATCGTTATAGTGATATCGAAAATAATCGTTTAGCCATGGAAATCTTTCAAAATACCATCGACTGTTTGCAGTTACCGGAAAATCAACTTCTTCATACTGTAAATCTAATCTTGCTATTTCAGTCCATGCACAGATGATTATATTGTAACTGCGCTGAATTGAAGCATTTAACGCCAACCTAAATATTCTACTGTTGCTACCGCCTGGTATACTTAAATTGTCTACTCGATCGTTTAATTTTTTTGCCAGCAATTCGGGCCATGCAAATTTACTGGCCGGGGGCAGTATTCTAGGATCATGATGTCCCAGTAGCGGATCCATTTTTGTATTATTAATTGCATATGGTTTTATTACAGTGTCCGGCAATTCAGATCCATAACTAAAACTATCACCGATTACCAGTATCATTTGTAAATAAATGGATCTCGTTTGCGTAGTTCTCGTAATTTTTTACGGTAACGTATTTCGAGTACAATTTTATTGTACAGATTTTTTAACCAAGTCATTGAATTTTTCCTTCATTAATTCTGCTGCCGCTTGATGTGCTTCTTCTAAGGGATGTGTCGAGCCTACTGGATATTTATTCTCTATGGCCCATTGATAAAAACCTCTTGGTGTTTGCGTTTGAAATTGTTCGGTTCCAGCTGGAAACAAAAACCAATTATCAAAATCAATTTGTTTATATAAACTGTTGATAACAGGATCTGCATTTTTTATGGTATAATTTTCAATAATACAACTATCAGCACAGGTAAACATGTAAGGTATATTTTTTATTTTTAGATAGTTTTGTAAATATACAATTTCTTTAAGACTGCTATAAGTTTCCCAATATTCGCTGCTACCCACGTGTTTGTAAAATGCGTCGGCAAATTCAGCCACTCCGGTTTTTTTTGCTCTGGCCTTTGTTTCTGCAACAAAACGAAATTCTTGTTCGTTATCCGATTTCATTTCCTTTCTTATGTTATTAATTTCTTCATTGATCCAAGGATTAATCGCTAGCCAAAAGCCAGTTCGTTGTTCTGTGATGTAATTAAATCTAAATTCATAGCGGCCAGGAAAGGTCCAAGATACCAATACCGCATCAATTGGTTTTGACTCGCAACGTTCTATTACTGTTCTTGCAATACTGTTATTTGCAAATCCTGCCCACGCAACACAATCGTATATACAATCTCTTGCCAACAAAGCAAAAAAAGTATTGTTACTATGATAATATTTGCCAGGAATATTAATGGAATCTTTTAATTCAGTGCCAAAAACAAAACTACATCCGCCTGCTACTACTGTAATCATATCCTACTTTTAACCTTTGAATTTGTTGTTGATAATAATCTGCGTCAGTCCAAGTGTAATCATATACTGCACGTGCATCACCGGCTTCGATACTGAATATATCCAAGTATCGTGAAAGTATAGGCCAAACTTCTCGGAAGTCTGTAGTTCCAAAACTCGTTTGCAAATCGACTTGTCCCACCGGATGATATCCATAATTATATTCGGTATTTTGCGCATCAAATCTATTACGATGCAACCATTCCCTAAAGCCGGTCATTTCTGTTGTATGCCACGGATGCGGTCCATTGAACACAACATCTTGTGCCCATTCTATGTCAAACTCGCCACTATAGTAGCGCAGATGTGTAATAGCCGCACAAGTGGCTTCGTCAATATCTACACCTTTTTCGTCACGATAAACTTCGTAAAGCGTTTTGCCAATCTGTGTCCAATGAAGATAAACTTCGCCAAAACGTCGATCGTATCTAGTTTCATCAAACGTGGTTTTGTGTTCCGCGGGAAAATCTATCCTGGGTGCATTTAAAAAAGTTGTTATTTGACTGGGACGTACCCAGTCGGGCAATTCTACTTGTTTGCGTTGACTCAGCATTAGACTTTCTGCTTCGTGACATAGATTGTTTAGTTGTCTAATAGCAAACTTTGTTTCATAGTCGGCACGTCGATAATAATCACTTAATTCCCAAACTGTGCCCTGTAAGTGTTCAAAATGATTATGCAGTCGATTCATGACATCTTGATTGGGCTTTAGTCCTTTGCGCAAGGTGCTAGGCAAATATACTTCGGGTATCCAATATTCCTGTCCGAAGAATTGGTTGATTTGGTTTGTTGCCCAATTGAGTTCCCGACATATAAAGTCCAGATTGCGTGCACTATCAGGAAATCCCAAAAAGCAAAAGTTTTTTTCAAGATAATTGTTATTGCGTAGCAAATCTTGTAATGCACTAAACCAAAGCGCACCCATTGGCGAATCATTTACCGCTATTGTGTACGCAATTTGATCTGCTTTGTTTAACGGGTTGCGTAATACTACTTTAACTTGTTTCAATTCTATCCCACCATGTTAATACTGCAGGTCTTTCTGCAAGTATATCTCTCATAGTATACACGTCTTTGCGAATAGATTCAAGAGTTAATATACGTTGTTTGCCGTTTATTAATCCACTTTGGTAAGTGTCGGGCCATTGTTCCTCAAAGGTGGGTCTAGTTTTTAGCTGGACAAGTATGTCTCGTAAGGGACTGTTATCAGGTATATGGTTAATACCCCCTGGGGTGTCACCCAATATTTCATCTATCCAAGAATGTAATAACTCCTTAGGTAGTGCTAACGGGCTCATAACTATGTCCGGGCTAAAACTAAAAATTACTTTGGCAAGGATGTCCGCACCAAGTTCTTTTCCAAGAGCTTGCACTGGCCCACATTCGAACATGCCTGGCAACGTGAGCGTGAAATCGATTCGCATCTGTCGAGCATGACTTGCAATCTCAGTTCCTCTACGGAAGTTCTCAAGCCACTGATCGTAGTCAAGGCCTGTTCTAATGTATTCGCCAATCGGTCCCGTTCCGTCGAGACTAGCGCAGATTTGCCAATCTCGTAAATTTTTAAGTATATCATCATAGAGGCTAACACCACGATAACTAACACGGGAAAGATTAGTATTATATCTAGCATAAACACCGGGGCCATCTCCCAATTCAACTATGCGTTGCATGTACCGCCAGTGTTGCTCGTACATCAACGGCTCGCCACCTACCCAATACACTTCTTCTACTCTATGCTCTTCTACTGCCTGACTAAACTCCTGTTCAATTTGTGTTGATTGAAACTGTTCGATTTCGCGCTTGACTTCGGGCCGCATCCAATTGTTCTTGGGATTGGTGTAGTCAATCATGTTGTGTGTGCGTTGTTCAGTTTCCCACGCACTCGACAGCATATCGCCACACATACGGCATTTGAAGTTACAGAGATTGCTAAACCGATAGTCCCAGCTTACAGGCTTCATGCTAGTTTGACCTGTTTCATCTGTGCTAGCCATTGCTTCATGGTACTTATGCCCAAACAGTTGATTAAAATAACTGCGGTAAACAGAAGTATTCAACAGTTTTTCATTACATACTTCACACTCGGGTAGGATTTCGCCGGACATCATGCGTTTTCGTACGGAGCGCATGTGGTCACCGTTCCAATGTTCGTCCAAAGTGATGGGTATATACCGACCAGAACCGGCGATGGTGTCGATATACTGTTGAAAATTTTGTGCAGGCTCTCGTGACGCACAACACATGCGTCGTTCAGTTTGCGGACTCAGATATGTATGAGTCCACGGTGCCATGCACAATGTATCAGGTTTATTCATGTATGTCCAAATAAGGAAATATTGCACGCCAATTGGTTCCGCGACGTCGATCCAATTCATCTAGATAAATGTGCAGTCGTTTAATTTCTGCAAAATTGTGTTGTTTAACTTGTTTTAATTGTTGTTCTAGGCCTTGCATCCTAGGTATTGCTTCCCGTTGATGAACGGTATTGGTGGACATGGCTTGGTATATGCGTTTGAAATCGTCAGCCCACATATTGTAACTAAAAATTTGAGGATGTTGAAACATTTGCGGGCCTGTATAAAATTGAAAATAGTGTCCTATGTGTTTGCTTTTGCTGTACTTTAAAATTTTATCTATTAGATCTGGCATGGTATGAATTGTTAGTGCAGTCACTGTTTGATTAGCATTTAATCGTAACCAGTCGCCTTCATTGGCAGCCCAGGCAAATCGTTCTTCAAATTTTGCCAAATTCAAACCACTGCGTGCATATTCTTGTTCTGGTCCCCAACAATCTATACTTGCAATCAAATCAAAAACTTTTATATTGCCAGATTTTTGCAAATCTTTAATTTGATTGATATACAATTCCCAATATTTGTCTGGCGAATTCATGTTACTAAAAACAGTAAGTTCCAAATTTGAATTGGGTTTTCGAGCAATTATATCTAGTACCGATTTCATTAGATTGTGTTGTATAAATGTTTCGCCACCTAACAAATGTAATCTTACTAATCCTTGTATATTATCATCCAACCAATTAATAAATTTATCAAAGTATTCTTTTGTGGCCGATGTAGGTTTGTTAAATATCGAAATTTTAACTCCACCGTGATCAAAATTTCCAAATTTTATATTTTCTTGCTCAATCTTGGAACTTAATGCGGCATGACAATATGTGCAAGATAAATTACAAGTATTTTGTGCAAATATTTCCACAATCTTTGGACTGACACGAATAGCAAAAGGATCTGTTTCTAACTCTCGTGGTGTTAGTCCGTGTATATCTAGGTTGTGTAGTCTATCGCTCCACCCCCCTGCATCTTCAATATCTTTACAATATTCGCATCCACCGACGGGCCATTTGCCTTCAAGCATCAGTTGTCTGTCGGCCAATTTTTTAGGCGTATTATGAAAATCATTGAAATCTTCTAATTTAAAATAATCTGGTCTAACTCTATGGCAACTGGCAGTACTCAATTGATTTAAGTATATTGTACTCCATGTCCATTTGCTTTGGCATGCAGTTGCAGTTCTAATGGGAAATATACTCCCAGTTTTTTTTGAACTATCTATTAGGGTTTGTATTTCTTGTTGTATTTTAGCATCTTGTGAAAAATTACCATTTAAAAATTCTTTATAACTCGGCCACGATGTTCCTGCGGTTGTATTGTAAAGATCTTCCGACACATACAGTTGTAAATTATTCATTTAACAATTCCTTATACCGATTTATCCAAATTGATGCTGCCGCATTGTGTGCTTCTTGCAACGGATGATTATATGGTGGCGGCGTAACTGAAAATTTTTGATCATATGCCCAATCTAAAAAATTTTTATTGTTATGAAACAATTCTAATCGGATTTGATTTTGTAATTGTTGTATGTAATTTGGTACCAATCTAGAATGTAGTTTATCTAATAGATTATAATCCATATATGTCTGTATACTAGGTATACCTAAGTTTTTTAAAAACATTTGTGATGCATATATAGTCTGTAAATTTCTAAAATTATTCCAGAGTATGTCATTTCCTATAAAATCTGTGTAAAAATCTATTATTTGATTAGAATTAGCATTTTGGTGTAACCAGTTTAATTTTTTTGGTACACAAGTAGGGCCAACAGTAATCCAATGATCAAGTACTTTGTCTTTAAGACTACTTATATAATTTGATACTTCTTGTCTAATCATTTTATGTGATCCCAGGGATCCATCTAAAAATTGTTTATATGTTGGCCATTCATTGCCAGCAATACTTTCATACTCAGATTTAGATACGTATTCGTTTAGATTGTGAGTATCTGTTAGATCGTTACCATTATGTATAATATGGAAGTCCCATCTCGTGATCCAGGTCCAATTTACTATCACTAGGTCAGCAGTATTGTTGGCAAAGTACGTGTATATCTGACGTGCTATGTTTTCGTTCCCGCATCCAGGAACCGCAAATGTTTTATAATTGCAATCTAGTTCACGAGCAATCAGTCCAGGCCAGGCCTGTGAGCCATTATCGTTGTTATCCAATTCTGACCCAAATATAAAACTGTCACCAAACGATACAATAGTTTTATTCATAACCCATTGCCTGTGCTATTTCGGGATGTGTGTCTCGAAAATTTTGTCGACGATATGCGTCAGTCTGTTGCATTCGCTCACAAAAATCTTTTCCGTCGCTGCCAGCACCAAGTTCAATAAATCGAATCACATTATCAATTTCTCGTTGGTATGTATCTTTAGTCCAAAAATGTGTTTTTAATTTGTCAAGCACTAGTTCTTGTGCTTGTGGTGTCATGCGTTGTATGCTCATGCGTTCAGGACTTTGTAGCATATTAAAATATACGCTACCAAATACTTTAGTATCGGCCCAGGCCAATAACTCATCTAGGTAGTAGACATTTTGTATATTGATAGTAAAGCATAACTGAGTAGTAATGTTGGGTGCCCATTGTGTTTTAGCAAAATGTGTTCGGTCAATATTACTGTTAGCTTCGGCCCAATTGGCTCCGTAACGTTCGTATTCAAATCTCTTGCCTAGGTTGTCTATACTGAATGCAATATCCACTCGACCAAATTTGGCCCACATAGGTACATGAGGTAATGGCGTTTGTGTGGCATTGGTATTATAGTGTATATCAATATTGTTACTGTAACCTTGATCCACTGCGTACTGTAGTAAATCAAAATGCTCTTGTATTAACCAAGGTTCTCCACCTGTAAATTCAAAGTACTTGATATTGGGTAACAATGCCTTTAGGTTCTCCCAAAAGTTGGGACTTTCTTCGGGCCACTTGCCGGCCTTGAGCCAGGTGTATGCAACATGACTTTTTTTATCTACTCCTTGCGGCAAGTAATCCATTTCTTCTGCGGCCCATTTGCTGCTTGACCATGATCCGCATATACGGCATTTCAAGTTACAAATGTTACCCAGTTTTAAATCAATGAACCATAATTGGTCTGGTGTATCATTTTCCCAATCTACTTGTTCATACAGTTCTTTTAACCGCACACGACTGTGTATACGTTTACTTGCACGTCCGGCGGCTTCTTCTTCCCAGCACATTCGGCAGGTTGCAGGTTGTTCTCCTGCACGAAACTGTTGTCGTAGTCGTTGCATGTATTCGCTTTTGTATGCATATTGTAATGTATTTTGACGTAGGTCTATTTTGTTGCCGTGTTGATCTGTAATTTCATCTTGCGCAAGACAGCAAGGGCGGGTGGTGCCCATTGGGCTTGCTTCAATGCTGATCCAGGGCAACATGCAAATTGAATCAGGTAATGTCATTTTCTTGTTCCACAATTTTCATTACAGGCAAATATTTTTCCTTCAGGTACTGTGTATTTCCATGATTTTTCAATTTGATTAAACCATTGAATGGCTTCTTCTATACCGTAAGTTAGTGCATTATTGTTTTTGATTAGCGGTTTTAGTTGTATGTTACTGGAATTTCTATTGCTGTGTAAAGGATAAAATCCAGTCCAGCAACAGGGATATACTTCACCGTTGGCTGCTACATATATCCAATTACCGTTTTTTGCAACACAATTGATTTTTCGATCAACTGTTTCGTTCATTACTACACTTCTAGGACTTTGTAAATACCATTGACTTTGATTGTATAATGTATCAAAATCGGTGATGCCTCGATAATCGCCTATGATATGACTTAGTCGTTTGTCGGCAGTAAAAACTGGCATGGTGTCTCTACCATTATCCACCAACCAAAATCGTTCAAACCCCAATGCTTCGCTTAATTTTTTACATTCCTCAATTTGATGTTGATTGTGATTGAATTTGATCATGCTCCATACTGCTCGACCACCAGCAGAAATAAACTTTTTTGCATTTTCGATTACAAAATCAAAATCTGTTTTTTGTCTATACAAATGATGTGTGTCTTTTAATCCATCAATTCTAAAATCTACAGTTATGCCCAATTGACCCAGTGGCTCCCAGATTTTTGGTTTTGCACTAGCATTTGTACTTATTTCTATTTGTAACCTGGGATTAGAATTTAAAAAATATTTGACTATTGCTAACCCATCAGTGGCAGTTACAAAATCTCCATAATTACCATTTATTAACAATGTATCAAGTTGTTGAACGAAGTCAACTGAAAATATTTGCTTGGCTTGATCTAACTTCATGTCCAATAACGGGTAGTGATCCAGTATATCAACTCCGCGAAAATTTCTTGGACAGTCAGGGCAGGCAGCATTACATCGGGTGCTGATTTCTAAATGCACATGTCGTATATCTTTGTATTCAATCATCTTAACGCCGCAAATTCTGGGAATGTTTCCCAAAAATTTTCATTTCTTAGTGTATCCAGTTTGTTAATTTGTTTGATAAATTCGTTGACTGTTTTTGTTTGTTTAATTGATTTAACAAACTCATTCATTTCATTGGCTATAGACGCAACATCAGATTTTCTCCCTTGTTGAAATTCTTCCCAACTTGGCCAATCAGTGCCTTTAAAGGTATTGTACTCATGCTCGTGTATCTCAACATCGCGCTCGTTGGGATCAGACATGATAAAATTTAGCAGAGATCGAAATCCATTGGTTGCACGACGTAATTCGTCTTGTGGGTCTAACCAGGCAATATGATCTTCGTACCTTGGTTTTATAACCGTGTCTTTGAACCATTGGGGGAAAATATTTGGTCTATACCATTCGGGGCTTTGGCAGAGATTTATATTAAAATCTTTTGCTTTAATTAATCCCATTTCAGTCCATGTTTTATGAAAATCGAGTACGTGCAATACATTCATGCTACTAACCGTGCAACTGGCATAAAAATCCACATGTGGCACTTCCTGCATCATTCGTTCACGATTTTTTACAGTTTGTGTCCAATCAGTGCCTTTACGTATTAATTCGGCTTGCGCACCCATACCGTCAAGGCTAGCGCCAACACTGACATTTTTAAAATGGCGCCAGTATTCAAATACGTGTTTGTCTTTAAATCTTAATTCGCTAAAATTTGTGTTATACAATAATCTTATATCTGTCTTACCTAATTCAATTAGTTTTTCTAATAAAAAGTAATGTTCTTTCATTATTAGTGGCTCGCCACCAGCAAAGTAAACTTGTTCAAGATGTGGCACATGCGGCATCATTTGAGCTATCATGTCATCCTCATCACCAGTGGTATATTCTACCCTGGCCATATCTCTGCCTAGCACGTCGGGCTTGCGATTGTAAAGTTTTACATGATCATTGTACCAATTGCTACTAAAAATAGGACCACAACTACGGCAGCTAAAGTTACAAAGATTGCTAAATCTCACATCCCAATAACGTATTTTAAATTCTGGATGAGTGCCATCTTCGTGAGTTGCTTCTACTTCGTTTATTAAATGACCGTATGTGCGGTTAGCATCATTACGCATACTAAATGCACCGTGTGTTTCTTGTTCATAACATTTTGTACATTCTTTGCAAGGTCGATCTTCTAGCATATTTTTACGCAAATTTTGATATGCCGATTGATTCCATACTTCTGCCATTGTATTTTTACGTAAGTCTCCCACTGGGTGCCAGTAATCACCAAAACAACAAGGATATGCTCTACCATCAGGAAAAGCATGCATGTGTACCCAAGGCAACATACAAAAAGTTTTACTTTCTGTTAATTTGTATTTTTGATCGTCAGTCATTGCATCAAAGTCGCCATATAAAGGCACATGTGACATGTAGTCATAACCCAAATTGATTTTTTTAGCATTTTTTTCTAGGTTTCGGATTTCGACTTCAATTTCGTTGTTGCCATATAAATCATTTAAATATTCATCATAGGGTGGCCAGCTGTCACCAGCAAGAGATTTGTATGCTTTTTTACTCAGTTTATTCATAGTGTATTGTACCAGTCTGCCAGGTTGGGGAATGTAGAGCAAAAGTCTTTGCCCCTACGTTGATCGTATTGAGAATAAAAGTTTTTAAAGTCACGTTGTAGTATGGTTTGTGCCATGGCTTCTTCATGTGGTTTTTGCACCACATCAATATAGTCAAGTAGTCGATCCAACTGATTCTGTTCAAACTCGTGAAACAAATCAAAGTCAGTGCCGCGCCCCCATCTATTGCTGAATGCATATAGGTTACCGGCATAACTTTGTCTAATGTCGCCAGGGAGAATGGTTAGTGATTGAAAACTTGGAAAACGTAATATATTTAGCGAAAAGTTAATGGCATCTTTTCCATATTCCAATTTCCAATTCATGACTACATCTAGGAATTCGGCCAAGCTATCCAGACACAATAAATTAACCGTACACATTACATGCAGTCCGCGGAACTTATAGCTTTGTAATAGTTGTTCTACATTGTTGCACCAGTCCTGCCATACTAGCCCGTCACGTATGTATTCGGCTTGTACTCCCACGGCTTCGTTGCTGGTATATAAATCTACTTCAACCCCATCAATGGCTGCAAGCAATCTATCCACATCTACATCTGTGCCCAAATTGCTGTTAATGGCAAGTCGTGTCCGACTCTTGCCTTTATTGGTTTTAAACCACTCAATCAACCGCCAAGTCTCTGCACTCATTAAAGGCTCACCACCAGTGATGCGTAGTTCTTTTAGTGTTCTATGCAGATCGGTTTCCCACCACTTGTGGAACGCTTCCACATACGGATTAGTCTCACCGAATTTATAAAGTTGACTACTATTATGGGCATGGGTAAAATGATTCCTGCCGTCACTAACCAAGTTGGTGTAAGCACCATGTT
>Ga0214192_1001649_pt1 | contig 12253 bp, 10 predicted proteins | sample TroBogEpilimnion_44_FD_153030 | JGI IMG/M metagenome (GOLD analysis project Ga0214192, IMG submission 153030) | Freshwater microbial communities from Trout Bog Lake, WI - 29JUL2008 epilimnion | ecosystem: Environmental > Aquatic > Freshwater > Lake > Epilimnion/Euphotic zone | place: Trout Bog... | reverse complement strand
ATATTGATTATAAAGGGTTTGTCATATGTGATGATATCTGGTATTTTAAAGAAATGAGAGATAATTTTTGGTATAAAATTGAAGATCAATATCGTTATGATTTAACTGATATTGGTCATTGGTCTGGAACTGGTATAGTAACCTTTAATAAAGATACAAGTTTTAATAAATTTGATGTTTCAAATTGGACATTAGTTACAGCATATTTTAATCTTACCAAAGAATATGATGCAAGTGTTGAAATAAATAAAAGAGGATCTGACTACTATTTAAGTCATTCTTTGTCTACACTAACATTACCTTATAATCTTATTATTTATTGTGATAAAGTTAGCGTTGAAGAAATCAAAAAATTAAGACCAACTTATCTTGAAAATAAAACAGTTTATATCATACGTGATTTTAATGAATTTAGGTTCAAAAAAGATGGAATTTTGTTAAATGAAACTTTTAATGATTATAGAACTAAAATTATAACTAATAGACAAAATAAACCTTATAATTTTGATAATAGAAATACTGCTAGTTATTATCTCTTCTGTATGTCACGATATGCCATGTTGAAAGAAGTAATTGAATTAAATCCATTTCAATCAAGCCATTTTTGTTGGATTAATTTTTGTATTGAAAGAATGGGTTTTAAAAATTTAATTAGGTTACCAGAAGGATTAGCTGTAAATCGAGATAAATTTTCTACATGTTATATTGATTATATTCCTGAATCTTTTGTTAAAGATACAAATGAATATTTTAAATGGGGTAGATGTAGTATGTGTAGTGGATTTTTTACAGGAAATAGTGAATATATGTATAAAGTTTGTGATCTAATTGAAAACAAATTTTTAGAATATTTGTCTCTTGGATATGGTCATGCAGATGAACAACTTTATAGTCCTGTTTATTTTGAAAATCCAGATTTATTTGAACATTATTATGGTGATTATTATCAAATGATTACTAACTATAAATATATTTATGATGCACCTGAATCTCCTATTCATAATTTTATTAAAAGAAGTCACGAAAATTTATGTTACGAAAAGTGTTATGAAGCATGCAAATTTGTTTATAAATCATGGGCTTTGGGTAAATGTGATATTAGTCAAGACTATTTATACACCTTATTTTATTACTATATGTTTTGTAAAAAACACTTACACGATTTTTAGATTAATATCTAAACTATTTTATTAAATTTATGATTACTCATAAATTTATTGGACCATGTGAGGATTGAACTCACGACTTTTCGCTCATAAGACGAATACTCTACCAACTGAGTTAATGGTCCTTATAATTAAAATTGTAACTTTTTAAATATTAATTAAATTTTTATACATTAGAGAGAAAAGTTACAACTGAATATATAGTTTATTTATAGTTTAACTATAAATAATTTATTTTAACTTACTTAATCCTCTTCTAAATCAACTTCTGCTTCTAAATCTTCCTCTTCCTCTTCAATGTCATCCTCATCCAATTCATCTTCATCATCTACATCATCTACATCTTCAACCTTTACATTATTTAATCCTTTATCAACACTCAAATTTTCAGGCAAAGTATACTTGAATTTATATTTTTTACAAGTTTCAATATCATTATCAGTTAATGAGTCAACTTTTCCAGTTGTATTTTGATGACCAATTGCCATTTTTGTTTCATTATTGAACACAATGCCAGATTCAAAATGTTCATAATTTCCAAATTTATTTTTACGAATTTCAGGAGTTCCAACCTTTTCAGCAACTTTTATTAGTACAGCAGGCATACTAGCAGCTGATTTAACGCTTTTAGATTGAACTGGTTTTGATTCTACTTTAGTATCATCATTTAACAATCCAAGCAAACGTTCAATAATTTCTTCTTTCTTTCCTGATTGTTTTACATTTTTTGATTTACAAAATGCCATCAATACATCTTTTGTTGATGAAAGAATTTTTTCACGTGTTAATTCCATTGCTGGTTCAACATCAGATGATTCTTTTGATTTAGAACTAACGCTAAAATCGTCTCCATTCCATAACTTGAAAAGTTCAGTTTGGTTCAATTTATACTTCTTTGCAACAATGTCACAGAACTCCAGAACGGAAGAATCAATTTGTTTGAAAAGTTTGGATGACATCTTGATCTTTTCTTAGTTTAATATTCTTTATTTTAAATTTCAATTTTATAATTCTTTATTATCTTCACCATATAAAAAAGATAACATTATTAAAATATATAATCCTAACCCATATAAACTTTCAATAGAAAAACTACAAAATATGAAAAAAAGAAATATGCTTAATAAAATCTCTAATGATGTCATTTTTATTCTACTATAATTTACCTAATTAAAATTCAATTTTAATTAGAAACTAATTAAAATATGCCAAAGGAGGGTATCGATCCCCCAACCTTCCGTTTACAAAACGGATGCTCAACCAATAGAGCTTCTCTGGCTATATGTATGTATACATACACTTTTAAATAAGAATTAAACTATTTTTAACCATTCTTCTACATCTTGTAATGAAGAAACAATCTTTATATTTTTATAAAGATTTTGATCAACCATTTCAAGTGTTTGAATCTCATTTAAATAGTTAATAAAATTGTCATAAAATCCATCGATATTATAGATTAATATAGGTTTATAATAATAGATAACTTTTACTATCTGGTAAATAGTCCCAATTCCGCCTGGTAATGCAATATATAAATCACAATCATCAAATTGGTTTTTAAGTGTAACTTTTATATTATGTTTGATTGATTCTTCAAAAATAGTACCAACAAGTCCATTCATATTTCCACTGTACATGACATGGTTTACATTTGAACGATATTTTATCATCTCCATAAATTTTTTAACAGAATCTTCAAATAGTGGTTTCGAATTTATAAATCCACTTGCGAAAATACACAGTGATGTCATTTTTATAAGACTATTATTTTTTAACTATATAATTAAAATAACATGCTAAAGATCATCATATTTTTAATATTAGTATTACTCATTCTGTTTTATTTAACTAATTGTAGAACACCATCATCTATCAAAAAAATAAAGTTAGACCAGTCTAACAATTTTTATAAAGAAAAAAGAAGAGCTACTATTAATTATTTAAGCGCCGTTTATCCACAAGGCAAAGATAGTTTCAATAAATTGTCTGATTTAGAATTAGCTTATTTTTATAACTCTCTGTGGTTTTATTATAATTGTTCTTACCAATATTCTAATAATGATTTAGGATCAAATACAGGTGATAATAAAGATACTAAATGGGATCCACTTCCATGTGAAAAGACATATCCTTTACCCTACCCACCTCAAGGAATATTTTATAATTTTTGGACATACAACAAGTATAATATGCCTACTATTTATTCAGATTCTGATGAGTCTAAAGAGTATCTCCAGTTATCTAATTTTGGGAGCGGAAGACCTGGTATGGCTGCTTCTTATAAAAATAATAAAACTAGATGTTCAGGAATTATGTGGATTAATCCAAGAACTATTCAAAGAGATATATGGAATCCAAATGGAAATCAATTTATTGTTGGTCAAAAAATAAATTGGAACTATCCTGATAATTGGATTAATGGATTTAGTGATCAACAGTACATTGAAATCACACATGGACCTTCCAATACAGGAGATGCTCTTAATCAAAGTCCTTGGTGGTGGTATAATGCATGCATTGGTTCAGGAATTTTTCTAAATTTAGGAAAAACATTTGCATCTTTAAATAAATTAGCAGGTGTTTTTGATTTATCTTTTAGATTAGCACAAACACCAGAAGGAAAGAAAAAACTAATTGATTTTTATGGAAGTTCAGATCCTTATGAGATTTGTTTTGGTATTTTTGCTTTATGTGGCTATAATCGTTTAACAAAACAAAAATATTGCGATTTTAGATATTGTTCTTGTTTAGAATATTGTGATCAACCACAATTAGGATATTCAAATTCTGTTGACATTAAATTAAATAATTTTTATACTGAAATCGTTAACTATCAAAAAATGATTGGAATTACAGAAGATACACCAACAAAAGAAGGAATAAAAGCATCTATAGATGCAGCAAGATTTAATACAAATTATCGTCTTGCGCATATATCTGTCAATTTGCTAGCAGATGAAAACTGTTTTTTTCTTGCAATGAATTTAAATTTGGATACATTACAATTTGTTATGGATCCAAATGGAAATGATCTTTATGTATACGAAATTATTGATCTAAGAATTCCTGATCGATTTAAAGATTCCGCTAAAAATCGAGATTATTCTGGATTTATTAACATAAATGAAAATGATCCTAAAAATAATACGTATAAAGAAGAAATTATCAATGAATATTTGACAAATGCGTACGATAAAATGTGGATTTCTTTACGTGATCCTTTAGATATTTATAATAATTCTAAAGCTATTAAATGCAATGGCATTGTTCATTATAATGTTTGTGGTGATAAAAATACACCAGCACAGTCAATGTTTTGTGAAAAAGCACCTTTAGCAAACGCTTATAAATGCTTAGCATTAGGGAATGAGTTTAATGGTAATACATGTATCCTTACAGGAAACAATCCTACATGTTAAACTGATTCGCCGTTTACAGTACAGTTCAGTTTAGGACCATCTGTCATATCAACTGTTCTATACCATCCATTCCAATCCCATACTGCATTTTGTCCTACTTTATTATTTGCATACCATTGTCCTTTACAATATCCATAATCAGCTTTTGCATTTTGTGGAGCTGATAATTGATTTAATTTCCATGTACAATATATAACCCATTTTGCATCTGGACCAGCAAATGCATCAAATGCAAATTTGATAATATCTGTTGAAACATCTGCAACATCATGAATCTGTCTATTTAACATATTAAAATAAGCTGGAACAGAATCACATAAACGATGAGCCATTCCTCCTGTTGTATCAGGACCTAACCAGTAACAACGATTTATACCAGAATTTCCTATTCTTGATAAACACATTTGACAAGAGTTTAATTGAGTAAATAAAATGATATTATCTGGCATACCATATCCATTTATTAAAGGATTTTTTGTAAAATTTACTGGTGAATCTTTAGGCATCCCATAATTTGGACTAGATTTATCAAAAAATCCTAAAGATAATTTCTCTTCGAAATCATCTAAAACCATCATTTCTCCATGTGCATGACTATCTAATCTATTTGTTATTGTACCATCAATGCTCATCGGATTTTTTAAATTTCTTGCAAAAAAACGATTGCCTCCACGAACAAGTTCAACCCATTTTGTAGGATCATCTTCACTTCCTGGTGGCGCCCAGCAAAGTACATTTCCAATACCCCAATTTCCTATACTAATTGAATCTAATGCAGCATTAATGCATATAATACCCCACTTATCCATACTTTTTAAAGTCCCATTTTTATTTGAAGTATCATGCCACTCTTTAATTTTTTTTCTCATAGATTGAATATCTTCATCTTTGGGTGCTTCTGGTTGTGTATCACCAAAATTGGACAATATAGCATTTCGTGTCGTGTGATTAGATAAATTATATTGTAAACTAGTATCTACATGTTCTTTAATAGAAACGTTTTCTTTTTTTACTAGCTTCTTTTTATGCATTAAGTAATACATTACTAGTAAAATAGTTACTATGATTAGAATTATAATTACGCTTCTGTTCATTTTATTAAATGAATTTTAATAAAATAAAAATTAGACTCTTAATATCATTTTAAATTAAAAATCTATTAATAAATGATGATAAAAGCAGGAGTAATTATTTATTACAATGATGGATTAAATACATTTATTTTAGTAGGCAAAACTGGATTTTGGCTATCAGATGATAAAGCTAAAAAAGAAAAAATAAAAGAGTTAGAAATGGCAAAAGATTATCCTGATTATCATTTTTTATCTACTGCTTATAATTTATCACTTGAATATGGTAAAAAAATTCATTTTACAAATATTTTTTTTAATCAAAAAGAAGACTGTTATCGTACAAATTTTGTTATATTAAAATATGGAAAGAGTAAAGTAACAATACCAAAAGGTACTCGTGAACTAAATGATGAAAATTCATTTATTACAGCGATTCGTGAAACATTTGAAGAAACAGGGTTTGAGATTCAAAGACATGATAACTTGAAAGATATTTCTTCAACAAATGATAAAGATAAATTTTATGCATATAAGCTTACAAAAGAAGAAAAAAAATTAGTTGATACTATTATTGAAGAAAGAAATCAAGGTTATTTTGGTGAATTATTTGACTTACAATTTTTAAATCTTTCTAATCTTGATAAAATGGATTTAAATCCATTTACACTAAAAGCAATTGAAAGATTTCAAAAAATTATCGGAAATAAATCATTAAAAGCAAATGCTATACCATTTATTCCAAAATAATTAATTCATCTAATTCACTAATGTCTTTACAATCTTTAAATTTTTTTTCAGATAGTAAAAAATGAATAGTAAAGATTCTAGTTAACTCTGAATATATAACTTTACATAATGCAATATCAAACTGTGAAATAGATACAATTAACATTAACAATTTTTTTAAAGCATTAAGAGTATACATTACATTTGCAAAAATATTCAATTCAAAACGTGTAAAATCATTTATAATCTTCTTATCTGGATTGTATATATTAAAATCAATAAAAGGCATAGCAATCTCATTTATAAATACCTCAGATGTCTCTGAAATAATTATAAATATATGTAGACATATATACTTTATTAATGTATCAATTTTTATTCCAAATAAAGATAGGTTATCATTAGGTCCATATGTATAATATGAAGTTTTAATAGATGAAAAAATAACTAGACTAAAAATTAAAGATAGTGTCAATAAATTTATACTAATTGCTGTATAAATTATTTTCATTTTCATGATCATTATTTAATCTACTTGCAAGTTGAATTACATCAACAAAAAATACATTCTGTTCTTTTGCATTGAATGAACACTCAGAACGATCAAATCCATCTCCGCCATAACTCCACTGAAATACCCAATCATTTGTATTTCTAACAGTTCCATCATATTTGACTTGAATATCCTCCATCACTTTTACCATTTTACGTTGGATGTACCCAGATGAACTAGTCTTTAATGAACTATCAGAAATGCCTTCACGACCTGTCATCGAATGAAAAATAAATTCCTGTGGATTTAACCCACGTAAAAAAGAACTTTTAATAAATCCACGACTCTCAAATTCTTGTTCCATTGTTTGATTTTCTAAAGGATAATGTGGAAGTGTTCGTTTAGATCGATTAAACACTGGTTGAATTCTTGACCCCATATGATTTTGTTGTCCAAGGAGCCCAGTGATTTGTGTGATGTTAAAATACTGTCCCTTGGAGCCACTTTTTACAGTATCAACAAAGCCGTTATCATCCTTTAAATCTTCACGTGAGATTTTCAAGGACATGTCACGTGCTTTATCTAAAATAGCACTGATTTTTAATTCCCTAATACGTTCATGTGAAATATTTGCTTCTGTATCTTTTGCTTCTAGAAAACATTTATAGACAATATCTTCAATCTTTTGAGTAGATTTTGCAATACAATCTTGGATACCAATTGTAAATGAACGATGAATCAAGTATTGATTGCCAATAAATTGAACATTGTTTAAAAAATCAATCGCTTTTTTCATACCATATTCTTTATGCAAAACATGGATAAGCGTATTATGACCTTGTCCCAAATTTGAATTCGTTAAAGCTCCTTCTAATAATACACCCTTTACAATTTTTACAATAGGTTGATCTTTACGAGCATCATTCTTTTTTGTATAATTAAAATTTTTAGGAAGCATTAATGAAAATAAATTTTTACCACAATACATTGGAATTTTATATCCTAATTTTTTACTTACTTTTTGAATCCATTCCAATCTTTCTAAAATATAATGAGAAGTCCATCCATCTCCTTTCATACAAATATCAAAAAATCTAGCTCGATCCATTTCATTATCATCTTTTGTCAATAAATATGAAGCTAATAAAGCATCCTGTGTAATACAAATAATATTTTTAGTAGACTGACTTGACATGATATTATGCATCGTCGTCGATAAATTTAAAAGCTCGGCACGTGCATCTGGATCCTGTGCTAAAAAAATGTTCATTTCATCCCCATCATACATGGATACCTACTCATCCAATCATTTATTCTTGGAATCATTGTTAATTTCCTTGCTAAAGGGAAATCATCCTTTCGGATGGGAGTAGACTATATCTTAAGCAAACAATGTTATACATTTGTTTACCAACACCCGTTTAGTCGTTGAAGGAGAATCATAGTATTATCACTTTAGATTCTTTACCCGCGGATCACCCAATATTGAACGTTATTACTGTTGGCTTCGGTCATTACCCGAGTTCCGATCAAAAGTTTTCACTTATGTCGTAGTAGTTCAATCTCTAAGGGACTTCCCGTCATTATAAGATGTTTCGCATATATTTGAATAAATCTATTCAAATTATACTAGGGAGTAACACGCTTTTCACGCTCCCTGTTACAGACCATGATGTTAATCTGCGTTGAATGACTTTGTTGAAGCCAAATTAAATCGAAATGTTTTATTTCCACGAATAATGATACGTTTTGCAAGCATACTTCCTCGATGAAGTGTCGGTTGACGATTAAAAAGAATAACGTCACCATTTTTAAGATGTCTTTCTACAATTTCACCTATTTCAATTTTAAAAGGACGTTTTTTAGAAACTTCAATTGCGGTAATAAGTTCACCATTACGTTCTATGACATCACCTTCTAATAATTCAAATTCTTTTTTATAATTTTTAAATTCAGTTTCTTTGAACTCATTTTTAAAAGGAATTAATACACGTCCATTTCTAATTACTTTATCTCCCCATAAAAGTTGAGTACCTTTCTTATACATTGCATAACTTAGATTAATTTTTGTTTTTCCATTATCTTTAATCACAAAATTAGCTTTACCATCATTAATTAATTTTTGTAAATAATCTTTATTAAAAGCTGTAACAACTTCAGGAATGGTTAAATTTCTTGCAATTTTTTCAGGCACAACTAATTCATCTGTGCGCAATGTTGGATCAGCACTAATTACAGATCGACCTGATTGATTACGACGTTTTCCCATCAAATTTGATCGAATCAACCCATCTTTCCCACTAATACGTTCTTTTATTCCTTTTAAAGGTCTCCCGTTTGTATGTCGAGCTTTTCCTTGGCTATTATTCATTAATGTTTTAATGCGAAAATTTAATGTTTGAATAATCTTATCTTTTTTTGATTCATTTGTATTTTCGTCCACCAAATTTCGGTTTGCTTTTACAATTTCAACATATTGTGTCGTAATATCATCATCGCATGTAACATTATCAGCCATTACATAAGGACGTGCACGAGGAGGTATAACAGGTAAAACTGATAGAACTAAATTTTTTGGATGCATAAATTCAGACTTAAATCCTAATAATTTAATATCTTCATTTGTCATGTGATCAAAAATATTTTTAATTTCAATTTCTTTCAATACGATTTTTTTATCTTTAAATTTCATTGAAATATCACTTGTTTTTTGTTGAAATGCAATTTTAGGTTTTGGACTCTTACAATAATAACAAGAATCAATTTTCTCTAATTTTTCTACAATTTTTTCAAATCTTGATTCTGTTTGATACTTTAAAATTCCATCTAATTTAAGATGGTCCTCTGATAATACCACCCGATGACACTTGAAACATAAACATTTTAAAAAGTTTGTAATTTGTCTCAAATACATCGGATGAAGTATATACGTATTCAATAAAATATATCCAGAATGCCCCGGACACTCTTTCGGAGATAAGCCGCAAGTGACACATTTATCATCCTGTTCCATGCTTCCCATTCGTGGATCATAAACACTATTTGGTCCAACAAATTTTGAGTTGTCTACCTTGCATACTGATCTTTCAATTATTTCTTCAGGTGATAAAATCCCAAATTGGATTGATGAAATATCTTTATATTGAAAGACTTTTGTGGTCATTTTTTACTTTATTTGATTTTGTTATTTTAAAATCAAATTTATAAAAGGACATCATTTCAAATGATATCCTTTTATAAGATAGGTTTTATAAAAATAAAAGGGTATTTATAATTTTATAACACTGATAAAAATATTTAACCATTAAAAATAATTAATAGTCATTTAAAAAATAATATATATATAAAATGAACAAAGAGATTGAGATTCATAATTTTGAGAATAAAAATGTACGAATTATTGGTACACATGAAAACCCTTGGTTTGCTGTAAAAGATATTTGTAATATTTTAGAATTATCAAATGTTACTGTATCATTAAATAATATTCCTGAAAAATGGAAAGGGATTAAGAAAGTCTTAACCCCTTCGGGTGATCAAAATATGCTTACAGTAAATGAAGCAGGACTTTATAAGCTAATTATGCGTTCAAATAAACCTATTGCTGAAAAATTTCAAGAATGGGTGTGTGAAGAAGTATTACCATCTATTAGAAAGAAAGGAGAATATAAAATGAAAGAGATGCAAGAAAAAATTAGTCAATTAGAAAATGAGAATAAAGAAATTAGTAGATTGATTCTTCGTAAGAATAAGCGAAATCATAAAATAGGCGATTGTGTCTATATAGTTACTAATAAAAATATTCCTAACCAATTTAAACTTGGACAAACGGATGATATTAATAATAGAATGATAAGTTTTAATAATGCTAATCCAGATGAATTTATTTTACATAAAAGTTGGTATACACGTTTTAATAAAAAAGTTGAGAAATTAGCTCATGATATTTTTCAAAAATTTAGAGTAAGTTTAAGTAATGAATGGTTTGAAAGTTGTGTTTTAGATAAAGTTATCGAATATATAACAAAACAAATTGAATTGTTAGAAAAGTTTGATACAAAAGAAGAGCTACTTTCAGTACAAGAAGAAAAAGACTTTGTAGAACCTATTTTTATTAATGATCGTGTTGAAAAAAAACAATGTAAAAAATGTTTGTTATCTTTACCTTTTAGTAAATTTTATTTACGTAAAGATACAGATGAAGAAAGTAATGATAAATATCGTTCACATTGTAAAAAATGTTGTAACCAAAAAATGAAAGAAATTCGTAAAGAAATCAAAAAAGATGCAAACTATAATAAAAAAACTTGTAAAGACTGTGAGAGAGTTCTAACATTTGATTTATTTTATAAAAAAGAAGATGAAACTTTACATGAAAACTGTATAAAATGTTTCAATGCTAAAAACAACCTATCTGATAATATCAAACAATGTAATACTTGTAAAAAAATTAAAGAAACTACATATTTTCAACATCATTCAAAAGGAATTCTTCGTTCTAATTGTAAAGTATGTCGAAATAAATCAATTGTAGAACAACGTAAAAAACTAAAACAAAATATATAAAATTAGGTTCCTAATTTTATATGTTTTTAAATAATAATTTTATTAGATAATATAAAATGTCTATTAACGTACAAACGACAGCTGTCTACAATGGAAAAGTTCCATTAAACAATATGAACATAGGTTCAGGATATGGTGATAGTTCTACCGGTGTTATTATGAGTAATATGGGAGGAAATTATTTAATTCTTAAATTTCAACCTAATACTCTAACTTTAGATGATGGTGCAAAAAACTTTATCGTAAATTCGTCTACTATTACTTTAGGTAATGGAACTAGTTCAAATCAATTAATCGTAAATTCCCAAAATACTGTTTTAGGTAGCGGTGATAATAGCCATATAACAATGGGTACTGGTGTTAATGATTTCTTAACTGTCAACTCTAATAAAGTTTACCTATCAACTGTCAACAGTGGCATTGTTGGCATCGCTAACAATGGAAGCAACAATGTTATCAATGTAGGTACTACTGGTCAAGGAAACAATATGACAATGGGTACTGGTGTAAACGATTTTCATACTGTAAATTCTAATCGTGTTTACCTATCAACTGTCAACAGTGGCATTGTTGGTATTGCTAACAATGGAAGCAACAACGCTATCAATGTAGGTACTACTGGCCAAGGAAACAATATGACAATGGGTACTGGTGTCAATGATTTCTTAACTGTCAACTCCAATAAAGTTTACCTATCAACTGTCAACAGTGGCATTGTTGGCATCGCTAACAATGGAAGCAACAATGTTATCAATGTAGGTACTACTGGTCAAGGAAACAATATGACAATGGGTACTGGTGTAAACG
>Ga0214192_1001648_pt1 | contig 12257 bp, 10 predicted proteins | sample TroBogEpilimnion_44_FD_153030 | JGI IMG/M metagenome (GOLD analysis project Ga0214192, IMG submission 153030) | Freshwater microbial communities from Trout Bog Lake, WI - 29JUL2008 epilimnion | ecosystem: Environmental > Aquatic > Freshwater > Lake > Epilimnion/Euphotic zone | place: Trout Bog... | reverse complement strand
TGAGCTATCAGGTTCCTGCCTACAACAATCCGACTGTCTTCACCAGCACTGCGCTGCCGCCCAGCTTGACACTCAACCCTTCCACGGGCGTGATTTCCGGTACTCCTTCTGGCACCGGCAGCACGATTGTCACAGTCACTGCGATCGGCTCCACCGCCGGTCTTCTCCCTGGCCAGGTCAACAATGTGACCTACAAGGCCCAGATCGACGTCAACTAAGACTTGACTTCAGTTAGCATTCGCAAATTCTTTGTGAGGATTGCGTTCAACCGCAATCCTCACATTGTTTTTATGGGCAGTTTTAAAATTCATCGGCGCGGCGAATTCCGCGTTTTCTCCAACCCCTCCCGCCTTTGGAACTGACAAAATTGAAAACAAGTCCTCCCGGAGATCTGGACCGCTTATTTCGCGCCATTATTAAGCGGTCAGTGAAGTTTCATCGCGTCGCGTTATTGATTGTGCCTGCCATATTGGTCCTCGCGGCATGGTCCGCCTCACGCCTGCGGATGGACGTGACTCCGGATATTGGCAACACCCAGGTGCAAGTTCTGACGGCCGTGCCAGGGCTGGCACCGGAGGAGGCTGAGACATCGATCACCCGTCCTATTGAGTTGGAGATGTTTGGTTTGCCGGGTTTGGAGCAGGTGCGCTCGATCACCCGTTTTGGTGTTTCCCAGGTTACCTTGGTCTTTTCGGACACCACCGACTTGTGGCTCGCACGCCAGATGGTGAACGAAAGACTTTCCCAAGTCATGGAGCGTATTCCACGTGGATTTTCTCCACGACTGGCTCCTCCGAGCGCAGGGTTGGGGGAGATTTACACCTATGCCCTGACTCTTAAATCTTCAACGACCAATTCCGCGGAATCCACCGAGTCACGATTGCGACGTCTTAAAACAGCGCAGGATTTTATTGTTAAACCGTTTTTGCGCTCCGTCAAGGGTGTCGCTGAAATTAACACCACTGGAGGCTACGACCGCGAGATGGTGGTGGCAGTCGATATGAAAAAACTGCCGGAACAATCCATGGACCTAACGGATGTCGCCAATTTGCTGCAGCGCAACCTTTCCGTCGGCGGTGGTGCTCTTATGGATGAGTCGGGACGCCAGCAAGTGACCCGCTCCCTGACTCGTGTTCAGACGATGGAGGATTTGTCCAATGTTTGCGTTCGTTTGAGCTGGCAGGCGGCGCCTGTTTCTTTGAGTCAGGTGGCTAATGTAGGAATCGGTTCCAATATCCGCCTCGGAGCAGCGACACTCAATGGCGAAGAGGCCGTTTTGGGAACTGCCTTGATGATGGCCGGCGAAAACGCGCGGTCGACCGCCAAAGCATTTGGAAACGCTTTGCGGGAATTAGGTCCCCGCCTTCCGGCTGACATGGAAATCAAGCCACTCTACGATCGCTCGGAGCTTGTTGGTAATGTCATTGAGACGGTTGGAGAGAACCTGACCGTGGCGGCGGCGTTGGTCATTGGCATTCTTCTGATTTTCCTCCGCAACTGGCGGGCGGCTCTGATAGTGGCGGCCATTCTGGTGCTCTCATTTGCCCTGGGCCTGAGTGGCATGGCAGCTCTTGGCGTGATTGGCAGTTTGCTGAGCCTGGGAGCCATTGATTTTGGAGTGGTGGTGGACGACACGATTGTCATGGTTGAAAATGTGGCACGGAAATTGGCGGCGCTTCCGCCCGGGTCGTCACACTCGGATCGCATGCGGTCCATCGTCGATGCTTGCTGTCAGGTGCGTCAGCCGATGCTGGTGGGGATGCTCGTCATCATGGCAGCTTACCTCCCTTTGCTGGGATTGGGTGGTGAGGAAGGGAAGATGTTCCGTCCCCTGGCCATGTCCGTCATACTGACTTTGGCAAGCTCCCTCATGCTGACTGTGACGCTCGTGCCGGCTTTTTGCGCGACCGCACTGGGTTCTGGCGCGAAGATTGGCGAGCCTTCGTTTCTTTCCCGCTGGCGTGCGGGTTATGGATCTTTTCTGGCTTTCTGCAGAAAGGGGCGACCTCTCATTCTGGTCATTCTTGTGGCAATGGCAGCCTTGGCTGTTTTTGCCGGGACACGACTGGGGGCCAATTTCCTTCCGTATCTCGATGAGGGTTGGCTGGTGGTGGAAGTCCAGCGTGAACCGGACATCAGCCTTTCTGCCTCTTTAAAGATGGAATTGGAAACAGAGCGGGCCATTTTGCGTGAGGTTCCTGAAGTGAAAAATCTTTACGCCCGGGTGGGTATGTCCGAAATCGCCACGGATCCCCAGGGCGCAAATCAAAATGATGTTTACATCAGCTTCAAGCCCCGCTCCGAGTGGCGTAAAGTGAATGGGCAGATTGTATCAAAGGCGCAACTGGCTTCAATTGTTCAGGAGGTCATTAATAAGAATGTTCCAGGTCAGGACCTTGAGCTCAACCAGCCCATTGCCGTGCGCTTTGACGAAATGCTGGAAGGCGTTCGCACCGATGTTGCCATTAAACTGTTCGGCCCGGATTTTGACACGCTGGACAAGCTGGCGGAACAAATATCGACGGTTGTCAAAGCCGATGCCGAGGCGGGTGAAGTTGTCATCGACCAAAGTGGGCGCAACGACACGATGCAATTTAAGCCGGATCGCGCCATGATGCTTCGGTACATGGCGACTTCCGAACAGGTGAACAATGCGGTCTCGATTGGATTGCAAGGGAAGGAAGTCGGCCGAATTGATGAAGGCGATCAGTTCTATCCCGTGGTAGTCCGAATTGATGACAGCTGCCGGAAAGACCCTCAAGTGCTCAATACGCTCCCCTTGCACGCTGCCGATGGAACTCTGATCCTGGGGTTGGGTAATGTCGGGCATTGGGAAAAGATTCGTCAGGTGTCGGCCATCACCCGGGAGCAGGGCAGTCGCCGTGAAGCCATCATGGTTTCTGTCAAGAACCTTGATTTATCCGGCTTCGTCAATCGACTCAAGAAAGCGTTGGAGGCAAGAGTTCCTCTTCCTTATGGATACCGGGTGGAGTGGGCTGGATCATTCAAGAACTGGGAGTCGGGAAGCCAGAGGCTGGTGTTGTTGGGAGGTCTGGTTCTTGTTTTGAGTTTGCTGCTGGTTCACGCAACCTTGCGCGACTGGAGGCAGACTGTCTTCGTGGCGCTGGGGGTGCCCTTCGCGGCTCTGGGCGGGATATTCGGTCTTTGGCTGCGTGACCTTCCCTGGACCATGCCTGCCGCGATCGGATTCGTCACCCTCGCCGGTCTCAGTTTGCTCAACGGCCTGGTGCTGATCACTTCGTATAATCAGCTCAGGGAAAACGGTCTCTCTCCGGGAACTGCGGCTCTGGATGCGGCCCGATCGAGGTTGCGCCCGGTGCTGATGACGGCCCTCGTCGCCAGTGTGGGTTTCATCCCGATGGCTTTGTCCGTGCATGCCGGTGCGGAATTACAGCGACCCTTTGCCACCGTGGTTATTTCCGGAATTCTGACGGCGACGTTTCTCACCCTGGTTGTGGTGCCCCTGTTCCTCGAGTGGATGGAAGGCGGGAATTCAACAGATTCGGGGAATACCGAGTTATAATCAAAAAAGCAAAAAAGCAGGGATCAGAAATTTCGTAACACAACAGACACATTAACTTCACCGTTTCGTAGCTCGTCAGTTTTATTAAATTTTGCTACCTTCCCACTGATCCGGTGCAGTCTGGTTTTCAGAACGTCAGAAGTCCTCATTACCAGCCGAGTCGCAAAATGACCCCGGACGAATGAATCATTTAGAAAAGTAAAACCCTAATTAAATAATCCTATGAGAATCGTTTCTGTTTCCATTCCTGCGGTCGTTGCCAGCCTGCTGATTTCTGTTTCCTCCCAAAATCTTCTGGCTCAAAACAACCTCGTCAGCAACCCCGGCTTTGAGGACAACGGTGGTTCCTTCAGCTCATGGACTTTCACCCCGGCTGGTGTTGGAAGCTTTGCAGATGTGAATGTGGGCGGGTTGATCCCTCATTCGGACAACAATTATTTTGGTTTTGCGAGCGCTGCAGGTGCGCCTGATACTCTCTCTCAGGTCATCGCGGCTGCCACCACGGGAGCGAACTACGATATCAATTTCTGGGTCAACACAGCCTTTCAACCCGGTGGATTTCTGAATGTCTCCTTCGCAGGACAAACCCTTTTGAACTTGGTCGGTCAACCACTGGTTGCTGGGACCGATGCCAATGGTTGGGCTAACTTCGATTTCCAAGTGACTGTGCCGGTTGATTATGCTTCAACTCCGGACATCACCTTCGCGGGCGGAAGTGCTAATGCCGTGGTCGGAATTGATGATGTCAGCGTGACTCAAGTTCCTGAAGTTTCCTCCACATTTGGCCTGCTCGGACTTGCGATCCTCGGAATGGGTGCCTTGTTCAAAGGCAGCTTCTTTCGTGGTGTTCGCACAGTTGCCAAGTAAAACTGGCCCGACGGATGGAATAGATTGAATCGGTTGCCTTTTTTTCCACGGCAGCCTTAGACCGAGTCATTTGCCTTGGGAAAAGTGGCACTGCCGCCTGATCCCAAGGCATATTTGTTTTCATCTCTTGATTCAAGAAAGAGCGGAGGCTCCTCCCATTCTTGAAGGAAATTGAATGGTTGCTCCGATGCTGGAATGTGCCAATTCCGGACTACGATTAAATGAGTCGGAAATTCCATTCTTGCAGCGGAGACCCTACGCACCCATTCTTGGTCCCAGATTCATGCACGGTGGGCTGGTTCATCATTCGACCGCCTTGAATCGACCACTAATTGAATGGGCACTGAAGAAACCGTCATCCTGAAGTATCTGAAGACTTTTCCTCATCAATACGTCTCGGGAAAGCAGATTGCCCGAAAAGCCTGGGATCGGAAAAAGTTCGATAAAAATCCCCACTGGGCCCTGCCAATCCTGACCCGCATGGTTCGTGAAAAGTTATTGATTACCGATAATATGGGGGGATTTAGAATCACGCCTGAAGAAACGGAAGATCACGGCGCCAAAAAACATCTCCCGAAGAAGGTCGAGGAAACCATCAAGAAAGTAAGGGAAGAAGCCCATGGTGCGGAACTGGATGCCGACCATGGAAGTAACAATCCGCCCGGGCACTAAGCGAATCTTTGATTTACTCCGGGCTGAGGGTGAAGAAAAACGTGGAGCCCTTGCCCAGTTCCGTGCTGACCCATACTTCACCTCCGTGAGCGCTGACGATGTGTTTCACGATGGCCAGACCAAGCCCTGTTCCGCCAGTTTCGCGAGAACGCGCCCTGTCCACCCGGTAAAAGCGCTCGAAAATGCGTTCCTTGGATTCTTCAGGAATGCCAGGGCCATCGTCACAGACGGAGATTTCCACTTTTCCATCCTCCAGCTTTCTTCCTCCGATGGTCACCTTGCCGTTATTTTTTCCATACTTGATGGCATTCTCCACAAGATTGAAAAAGACCTGATGCAATCGATCTGAATCGGCACTGGCGGTGAGGTCGGCTGCAATGTCGTTTTGAACCACCGTATTCTTCTCCCGAGCCCTGGATTGAAGGTCATCCACGACCAAGGCCACTTCGGAGGAGAGGCCGATTTGATGTCGGTTCATCACAATTTGACCGCTTTCCAGCCGGGAGATGGTCAGCAAATCCTCAATCAAATAGGTCAGGCGATCCGTATGCTTGGCGATGGTTCGGAGAAAGCGGGTGGTGACTTCGGGATCGTCTTTTGCGCCTTCCAGCAGAGTTTCCACAAAACCTTTGATAAGCGAAAGCGGCGTGCGCAGTTCATGGCTGACATTGGCAACGAATTCCTGGCGCGTGCTCTCCAGTTGCTTGATTCGTGTGAGATCGTGAAAAACCATGATGGCACCATGGTGGGTGCCGGATCTGTCTTTCACGCCTGCAGCATTGACTTCCGCCCATCGTGCGGTCACCCCCGGTAACTCCATTTCCACGCCCGTGACGGTCTGTTCGGCCGGGAGTCGTTTATAAATCTCCGCCAATTCATTGAGCCGGAAGGCTTCCAGAATGGTGAGTCCGCGAACCTCATTCTTCAGGAGAAACAACTCCTGGAGCGAGCGGTTGACCAGTTGGATCCTGCCAGTCTGGTCCAGTATCAATACTCCTTCCGCCATGGAATTGAACACCGCCTGCTGTTCTGCCTCAATTTGCGCAGCTTCCTGATAATGGCGTTTCTGAGCATTTTCGAGCGACGTCCGGGCGTGCTTCCAGTCTTCGTAAATTCCCTTGTAACGGTTTCTCCACCACAAATGCAGCCCAATCAGCACCAAGGCAAATACTATGACGATAGCGGTTTGCATGGTGCGGGTGTCTTGCTGTGGGGTTGGCTGCGGCTATTCGTCCACGAACCGGTATCCCACGCCGCGAACGGTATCGAGGTATTTGGAGGCCGGACCCAGTTTCTCACGGAGCCGTCGCATATGAGTATCGACGGTCCGGGTATCAATCAAATTGTCGTACTCCCAAACGTCCTGGAGCAGTTTGTCGCGGGATTGAACGCGTCCCTTGCGCTGGGCCAAAACAGTCAGCAGCTTGAATTCCGTCGCCGTGAGATCCACCGATTTGCCCCGGACGAAAGCTTGATGGCGTGGGATATCCAGCACCAGTTCTTTGAGATGGATTTCATCCTGCTTTTCACCTGAGGCGGGGGAGGCCTTCAAGAGTCGCTTGACTCTGAGTACCAGTTCCCTCGGGCTGAAGGGCTTGGTGACATAGTCATCCGCTCCCAGCTCCAATCCCAGTACACGATCAATTTCTGCCGCTTTGGCGGTCAGCATGATAATGGGGATTTCAGAAACCCTCGCGTCTCGTCGGAGTATTTTGCAAACCTCGAGACCGTCCACTTCGGGAATCATCAAGTCCAGCACGATCAGGTCGGGTGAAACAGATCGGGCTTTCTTGAGGGCTTCATCGCCATCCGCAGCGGTCAAAACTTCATACCCGGCAGCCTTCAGATTGAACTTGATCAGCTCAACGGCATCCGGTTCATCATCCACAACTAGAATTTTTGGCATCACGCAATACTGTGCCTATCATAGCTGGTCCCTAACGACAAGTGCCGTGCGCGAATTGGGAGGTTACAGTTATGTTACAGAATGGTTATTCTTTGATGAGATATGTTGTAATATTCTGTATCACAATACTTTAGATGTTTATGGCGTGTGGAATTTGTTTTTATGTCCCACGGGAGGAACGAAGGCTTTCGGTGAGGTGAGCCCGGTCTGCCAGCGTATGTAGAAGCGGACCTTCCTTGGTGAATTCGATCTGGGTCACCGATCCGACCGGGCAGGCCAGTCGGTAACGGAACCGGCCCACATCGATTCCCAGTAATCCGCAAAGCATGATGCGGATGGTGGCTTTGTGGGAGACGACCAGGACATTGCCATCCGCGAAGCGCTGCTTGATTTCTTCCACGACCTGCAAGGCGCGACGCGAGATCACAACGGCGGGTTCGCCACCACCCGTGGGAGCATTCCAGGCGGGATCCGCTGACCAGCGGATATAATCATCGTGGAAGTCGCGGTTCACTTCCTCGGTGGATTTTCCTTCCCAGGCGCCATATTGGATTTCGCGCAGATCCTCGCGCAATTCCATTTTCATGCCGGTGGCATCGCAGAGGGGTTGAGCGGTGGCGATGGTGCGACGGAGCGGGCTGGCGTAGATGGCAGACCAGGGAATGGTTTTATAGGCCTCCCCAAAAAGGCGGGCCATTTCGCGGCCATCCTCCGTGAGTTCAGGGTTGAGTCCGGCGCCGCAAAAGGCGTTGTCGCGGCTATAATCCGTTTGACCGTGCCTGAGGAAATAAAGTTTGAGGCTCATGCGGCAAGAGTTCCGCTTTTCTGATTCCGTGGCGAGAAAAAAGACGAAAGAGATACGACGGCTTGACCCCTTTCAGGAGCCCAGAAGCGCGAGTCGTCAGTGGGATGGAATATGACCCAGAACGGCGTTTACCGGGAGCGGGCCGTAAACGCGACTATCCGCACTGAAATCGCGGTTATCTCCCAGGACATAAAATTCGTTTTCACCCAGCACCTTTCGGGGAATCAATTTGTGGCTGGTGGCCTTCCGTGATTCGGGTGACAGGTAAGGTTCCTCAAATTTTTCACCGTTGATAAATATCCCTTCTCGACGGATTTCGAAAGCTTCGCCCGGCATACCGATGATGCGTTTGATGGACAGTCCGTGGTCCTCGGGATCGCGGAGGACGATGATTTCTCCCCGGTGCGGAGGACGATAAAGATATTCGAAACGGTTGAGCAGGAATTTGTCACCATCGAGAAGTGTAGGGCTCATACTGGCTCCCTGAATCTCTACTGCCATCACGATGTAATGGGTAATGGTCAGGTAGCTGAGGATAGACCAGAGCGTGATGCAGACTGCGATGTAGGATTTGCGATTCTCCGGCTCAAACATTCCTTTCCTGGATTTGGAAGGTAGGGGCAGGGATTGTTCGCAAAAATCCGTTGTGTTCATTGAATCGTTTTATCGGGGATTTCCGTCCGTTTGAACCTGCTGCCTTACCGGGCATGATCCGCCCTGGGTCATCTGGAATCCGCGTCGATGAATCTATGTAACCCAAGGCATGTGGTTTTACAAATGATCAAGCTCAATGGCTGAAGATTGATGCGCGTATTACGGAGAGATTTCCGAAGGCGTACGGAAGGTAATGCAGTATCTGGGTTGTTTTGGCCTCAGAGCTTTCTCGATGTGAAACCAGCTATCATTGAGAGAATCTGCCAGAAAAGTCCTTCCCAGACTCGGTCAGATAGGTCAAGGCGAATGGGAATTCCAATACATTAATAACCTAAAGGCACCCCATTTGGGGAGATCTCCAAATTGCTTTGGCTTCGTAACTTAACGCCACGCAGGTAGTGGCATTTCAACGGGTCTGGGAATATTCCTGCTCGATTTACTTCTTCAATTTTTCCAATTCGGCGATGAAAGGTTTGGGGCCGCCAGGTTGATATCCCAATTCGCCCACTTTCTTACCTTTGGAATCGAGAACAATGACGGTGGGGTAGCCTTGAATTCTGTATTTCTTTTCCAGGGCTTGGTTGGCAGCCTTCAATTCGTCGCTCTGGGGTTTGTTGTGGGGGAAATCCAATTCCACCAGAACCAAGTTCTTGGCGGCGTATTCCTTGAACTCAGGGGTGTTCCAAATTTCCTTGCGAAGTTTGATGCACCAAGGGCACCAATCAGAGCCGGTGAAATCCATCACCACCAATTTTTGATCGGCCTTGGCTTGAGCCTGGGCTTTTGGCAAATCCGTCAGCCATGCAGACTCTTCAGCAGCAAATGATTGAACCGCCAGCCAGCAGCATAATAATCCCAATGTCAGTTTCTTCATAATATCTGTTTGTTTAACTAGTATCTTTTTACTTCATCCGAACCTAAACGCGATTTGCCTTAAAGTCATGCCTTTAGTGGCATTATATCTTGGACAGCGTGTTCCGGGGTTTATTCAGACCATGCTATTTTGCCGGCAACAATGGTCATAACCGTCTTGCCTTTGAGAGTCCATCCATAGAAAGGGCTGTTGTGTGATTTACTGGCGGAGTCCTCTTTTTGGAACACCCAGCTTTTTTCGGGGTCAAATACCGTGACATCCGCAATCGCACCGGGAGCGAGCGTCCCGCGGTTGAGGCGCAAGACCTTGGCTGGGGCGACCGTGTATTTATAAATGATCTGGGAAAGTGAAAGCTTCTTGGAATGATAGAGTTGAAGCAGCGAGAGGGATAATTCAGTTTCCAGGCCGGTGATTCCGAACGGCGCGTAGTCAAATTCAACTTCCTTTTCGAAATTGCAGTGCGGTGCGTGGTCGCTGGACAGAACATCCAGAGTGCCATCCACGATTCCCTCCAAAATCGCCTCACGATCGGCCGCGGAGCGCAGGGGCGGGTTCATCTTGAAATGGGTGTGATAGGACGGCCACTGGGGCAGGGGATCCATTCCCCAGTGCGCCAAGGCTTTGCCATCGCCCGACCAGAAAGTTTCGCTGCCGGCGATGGTGGCATCCGTCAAAACATAGTGATGGGGACACGCTTCGGCCGTGATGGGAATTCCTTTTTTCTTGGCGTCGCGAAGCAGTTCCACACTTCCGGCCGTGCTGATGTGCTGGCAATGCACGTGTGCGCCCGTCAAACCAGCCAGCAGAATGTTTCGGGCCACGATCATTTCCTCTCCTGCGGCAGGCCAGCCTTTCAATCCCAGCATGGTGCTGTAATAACCCTCGTGCATCACTCCATCGATCACCAAACCATAGTCCTGACAATGATCCATGACGGGGAGATCAAACATTTTGGCGTATTCCAAAGCTCGCCTCATCATGTCGTTGTTCTGGATGCAATGTCCGTCATCCGTGATGGCCACCACTCCCGCTTTTTTGAGGGAACCGATGGGTGCCAGTTCCTCCCCGGCAATTCCCTTGGTGATGGCGCCGGTAACGAACACGTTCACGTGGGCTGATTTCTCGGCTTTGTCATTGATCAACGCCACGGTGCCGGCGTTATCCACGGAGGGTGAGGTGTTGGGCATGCATACCACGGTGGTAAAGCCGCCCCTGGCTGCTGCGAGTGTGCCGGTGGCAATGGTTTCCTTGGCGGATTGACCCGGTTCGCGCAGATGCACGTGAAGGTCGATTAATCCCGGGCAAATCACGAGTCCAGTGGCGTTGAATACGGGAATTTCCGGGAAGGCAACCAGGGAACCCGGTGCGCCGACGGAGTGAATTTTGCCATTGACGATCAGCAGGTCAGCCGTTGCGTCAATATCGGTTGCCGGATCAATGACCCGCCCACCCGTGAGCAACAAGGAATGTGTATCAGCCATGGGAGTTTTATAGGGCATCCTTTCGCCGGTGACAAGACTCTCACTGCAACCGAGACAAGTCTGTTGGCAAAGACAATGATTGCACCCGGCGGTGGGAGTGGATAGGCTCATGGTTTACTGTTTACAAAATATTATGGAAAAAACTCTACCTACCGTCCTGGTTCAACCGGGTGAAGCTGATCGAATTCTTGCGGGTCACCCCTGGCTTTATGCGGGTTCCGTGCTTCGTCTCACCCAGTCTGCCGAGGATGGCGAGCTGGTGCAGGTCAAGGATCATCGTCAGCGTTTCCTGGGTGTGGGAATTTATAATTCCAAGTCCAAGATTCACGTTCGCATGCTCGCCCCGCAGCGGGTTGCCCTGGATGAAGCGTTTTTTGAGGAACGAATCCGCGCCGCTCTTGCGGTCCGCAAACGACACATGCCCAAAGCCACATCCTTCCGAGTGGTCAATGCCGAGAGCGATTTTTTGAGCGGCTTGATCATCGACAAATACGAGGATGTGCTGGTGATGCAAACCTCCGCCCTGGGCATGGATCAACGCAAGGAACGCATCGTGCGTGTTCTCCAGAAAATTTTCTCGCCCCGCTGTATCGTTGAAAAAAATGACAGTGCTTATCGTAAATTTGAAGGGCTTGAAGACAGCAATGGAATTTTGTTTGGAGTTCTCAAGGGACCCGTCCCCATCCAATTGAATGGGATTGCATTTGAAGTGGATATCCTCGGCGGACATAAGACCGGGATGTATCTGGACCAACAGGCCAATTACCAGCAAGTCGCCGAATTGACGAAGGGCGCTCAGGTGTTGGATTGTTTCAGTTTCCTGGGTGGATTTGGATTGCACGCAGCCCGAGCCGGGGCTGCGCACGTTCACATGCTGGATCAAAGCGCGGACGCCATCGCAGCGGCCACAAAGAATGCCGCAACGAACAAACTCTCCGCTAACTGCTCCTTTGAGACGGTCAATGTGTTTGACTGGCTCAAGGCCCAGACGGTGGTTGCGCCCCATGAAAAAGTCATTCCCCGCTTTGATACCATTATTCTGGATCCGCCCTCCTTCACTCGCAGCAGGGCCTCGGTGCCGGATGCTTTGCGCGGTTATAAGGAAATCCATTTGCGCGCCTTGAAGCTCTTGAAGCCGGGCGGAACCCTCGCGACCTTCTGTTGCTCACATCACGTGGATGGTTTCAAATTCATGGATGTGATTCTGAGCGCAGCCTTTGACGCCCGACGTATTTTGCGTAAAACCGCCACTTACAGCCAGTCTCCGGATCATCCGATTATCCCAAGCATCCCTGAGACGGAGTATTTGAAAGGTTTTGCATTTGAGGTGGTTCGGTAGATTTTGGAATGAATTAATCCAACCCGTTCCTCCGGGTGTGATTAAAGGTGGGTGAGGTTAATTCCATAAAGAGAGCCACTGGTGATTGGCTCTGAGAACGCGGAGGTGGGCGATT
>Ga0214192_1001645_pt1 | contig 12269 bp, 9 predicted proteins | sample TroBogEpilimnion_44_FD_153030 | JGI IMG/M metagenome (GOLD analysis project Ga0214192, IMG submission 153030) | Freshwater microbial communities from Trout Bog Lake, WI - 29JUL2008 epilimnion | ecosystem: Environmental > Aquatic > Freshwater > Lake > Epilimnion/Euphotic zone | place: Trout Bog... | reverse complement strand
GTCATCGTTTCTCCAACGCCTCTCTCCTTCGCCCGAGCGGTCAACGCCGGAATCCGCGCGGCTCGCTTCAGCCACGTGCTGCTGCTGAACAATGACATGATCGTGGAACCCGGCTTCATCGATGCCCTCCGCTCCGCCTTCCGTCAGGTACCCGACTTATATTGCGCAACAGCCCAAATCTTTTTCCCGCCCGGCGTCCGTCGCGAAGAGACCGGCAAAGCGGTCTGGCGAACCGAACATCCCCTCGACTTCCCCGTACGCTGCGACAACCCGCTGCCGGGTGAAGACCTGACGCCCGTCCTCTACGGAAGTGGTGGCTGCTCGCTCTTCGACACGGTGAAGCTGCGCGAAATGGGCGGCGTCAGCGAGGTCTATGATCCTGCATATGTAGAAGACATGGATTTCGGCTATCGCGCCTGGAAGCGCGGCTGGCCGTCGGTCTATTGCGCCGGTGCCAGAGTCGAGCACCGCCACCGGTCCACCACCACCCGCTTCTTCACGCCGCGGCAACTGGACTTTTACGTGGAGCAGAACTACCTACGGTTTCTGCTCCACGCGATCGGCTCGCCCGCGCTCTTCCGACAATTGTGGAGTGAAGCCATCCGCCGCCTGCAGCTGATGGCGATGGACGGCAACGAATCGGCGCTGGACGCGCTTCGGCAGGTCCCATCCGCGGCAGCGCGTCCCCTGTCCGTCTCCGGGCGGCTTTCTGAGCCGGAGATTTTGGCGCTCGGAAACGGCGACGTGGCCAGTTTCCCCGGAAGCGCCGCGTCACTCGATAAAAACATAATTACTGCGAGCCCGTATCTTCCTTATCCTCTTTCACATGGTGGCGCTGTTCGCATGTATAACATGATGCGCTGTGCCGCCTCTGAATGGGGGCAAATTCTGGTCGTTTTCGTCGATGAGCTGACTTCGCCTCCACCAGAACTGCTGGCCATCTGCCGGGAGGTCATCCTCGTGCGGCGCCACGGCACGCACTATCGTCGTAGTTCGCCGCGCCCGGATACGGTGGAAGAGTTCGACTCACTCACATTCCGCGCCTGCCTCAAAGAATCGATTCGTAAGTGGAATCCGGCCGTCTTGCAGCTGGAATTCACTCAGATGGCGCAATATTCCGACGTTTGCAACTCAACTAAAACCGTTCTGATTGAACACGATATTACGTTTGACCTCCACCAACAGTTGATCGCCGCCGCCCCGAATGGAAGCCCGTCCTGGGAACAGCAGCAGCAACTTGATAAATGGCGAGCCTTCGAAACCGCGGCGTGGCGGAACGTGGACGCTGTGGTGACGATGTCGCCCCGGGATTCCGCGCAGGTCGCTGGTGCAAAGCGCGTCGTCTGCCTCCCGAACGGCGTCGATTGCACCCGTTTTCAGCCCGGCACCGGCGAACCGGATCCACGACGGATCCTCTTCATCGGCGCGCTCCGCCACCTGCCGAATCTGCTGGCCTTAAAGTTTTTCCTTAAGGAAATCTGGCCGCTGCTCGGTTTCGGTTGGACCCTGCATGTTATAGCAGGAGCGGAACATAAGTACTATATCGATTTCTACCGCAAAGCCGCTGGGCTGGATGAGGCCGGCGACTTCGATCTGGCTCAACCTGGCATTGTGCTGGAGGGCTTCGTTGCCGACGTCCGTGACGCCTACCGCAAGGCCGGCGTCGTCGTCGCCCCCCTGACCGCCTCGGCCGGCACCAATATAAAGGTTCTCGAAGCCATGGCCATGGGGCGAGCGGTCGTCAGCACTCCCGCTGGCGTAAATGGCCTCGACGTCAGGCCGGGGCAAGACGTTATCGTGGAATCCGCCCCTGCCGCCATTGCGGCTGCGATCCAGCGCCTCTCCATCGATCCCTTCTTCCGCCGTCGCCTCGAACTCGCCGCACGCAACACTGCGCTGCGCTCGGACTGGGCGGAAATATCCCGACAACAGTCGGAGATGTACAGCGCATTGTCTTCCACCCGCTCCTGAGCGGCCCTGTCCCTCCTCGCACCGACAAAACCCTATCTTTTCGCCAGTACTGCCTAAGAAAAACCCGAAAGTTAATCTTTGGCAGTATTGGATAACACCGGAGAAATACCTAAAATCACCATAGCCAGAGGATATTGCTTAGGCCATGCTCAGACAAACAATCCAAACGATGACGAAGCGCACCGCGGCGATCGCGGCGCTTCTGACGCTGAGCAGTCCGGCATATCCGGTGACGGTAACGGTCACAGAATCCTTGTCCGCAGTGTTCAATGCCGCCGGGAAATTGTCAGTTCCGGGGACGGTGACACTGACACAGGGTCCGGGATTCTTCAATTCATATACAGGCAGCGTTCTGATGACCTATCGTGCGCGAACGGTCAACGGTGCAACCATCACCATGGTTGTCACTTCGGATTTCCCGGCCGGCGGACCTTCCGTCGCGGCGGGGAATCTGACCTACACGTGCTCGGGAGCCACCCTCGGAACAGCTTGTACGGGCCAAAACGTGGCCAGCACCACCTCGACGACCACAGTGCTCACGGTACCGGCCAACTCCTGTACCGGCACCAGCTGCGGCAACGCCGATCCAAATTCTTTAACCCTGACATTTACGCTGCCGGACAATCCGACGGCTCAAACAGGGTCTTACTCAGCCAATGTGCAGTTCACAATCAGTGCAACCTAACGGGACAGAGAGACCAATATTTTCGATCAGGGAGAGATCAGAGGACCTATGAAACGCATATCCAGAGTAAAAATGATGACTTGTGGCCTGATGGTGTTTTTCGCCGCCAACGCTCCGGCCCAGTCTGCAAGCGGTACCACCACGCTGTCGGTTGTAGTTCCGGCGGAAGCAGCGCTCACCGTCACCACGGCAACCACGAACATGGCGACGGCCAGCACCACCTTCGGTTCGGCCTTCACCGGCAGCACCAGCGTCAACCTGAAGTTCCGCACCAGCGCCACCACGGGCAGCGGTACTGTAACAGTGAAGATCACCACCGACTTCAGCCCGACCGGCGGACCCTCGGTGGCCACCCCGCCGACCGCCGGCGACGCCCTGTCGTACACCTGTAGCATCACCTCATCGGCCGCCTGCGTGACTGGTTCTACCACCGCCAGCACCGGTTCCGCGACAAATGTCGTCACCATGGGCGCAGCCAAGCACTCTGCCAACGCGGGCGATGTTGCCACCGTGGGCTGGTCGCTGACCGATGACCCGGTCTATGCGCAGGGTACCTACACCGCCACGGCGACCTTCACCATCTCGGCGTCGTAAGTAAAGGACGAATGATGCTCGCCGCACTTGCTTGTGGATTAGCAGCGATCAGTGGCTTCGCGGGGGTGACTGCGCAGGCGCAGCCCGCCCTGCGGAGCCAACAGGTCTCTGTTCGTCCGCAGGCGGCGGCGATTACTTTTTCGCTTGCCAGTCCCTCGCCTGTCAGCTTTACCCTCAGCGATCCGGATGCGGCCCCGGCGGCCGGAGCAAGCACATTGATCTGGCTCGTCACCGGTGGAGCCACCGTCAGCAGCTGGAACGTAGCAGTCAGCGTTCCGACCGGTACGTTCAGCGGCTGCCCGGAAATTCCGGCGTCAGCCATCACCGCGCAGTGTTCGTCGGTCACAGGACAAAACACCGGCGGTTGCAATACCGGCACGTTTACCCTGGGCACGACCCCGGTTCAGATCGCCAGCGGCACGGAAGCCGCCGGCACCGGGCTCTACCTGCTAAACCTCAACCTTTTCATCACAGATGCCTGGAAATATAAAGGGCACACATCCGCATGCACACTAAACGTCACATACTCAATCACAGCCAATTGACGGCCGCCCGGAACATCCGCGCCGCCGCGTTCTTTGTCTGCGCCTCGGCTTTTGTAGTTGCCCCGGCGTCCGCTCAGGTCGGTCTCGGCCTCGCCCCCATGCGCGTGGAAGTCAACGTTCCCGCCGGGGCGACTCGCGCCGGCTCGCTGGCGGTTTCCAACAGCGTTGCCGCGGAGACCCGCTACCGGACCGAGATCCTGGATTTCTCGCTCGATCAGGAAGCGACGCCTCAATTCGAAGCCGATCTGCCGGCCGAATCCAAATTCTCCTGCCGCCAGTGGCTGACCTTCAATCCGATGGAAGGCACGATTGCCGGCGACGGCAGCACCACCATCCGTTACACGTTCCATGTACCGGCCGATGCCACGCCGCGGACCTACCACTGCGCCGTTGGCTTCACCTCCCTCCCGCCGCTGCGGCGTCCGCAGGATACGCCGATCGGTATGATCTCGGCGGTTCGCGTGATTAGCGTGTTCTACATCACGGTGGGCGACCCCAAACCGGATGGCGAGCTGAAGTCCATCACGCTCGAAAAGGTGGACGATCCCAACACTTCCGGCCTGCGCGCCGTCTTCCAGGTCATCAATAACGGCCTGACCAATCTTCGCGGCATCGGCAAAGTAGATGTTTTAGATGGCTCAGGTAAAGTCATCGAATCAAACGAGTTTCCGACTGCGGTCATCCTCCCTAATCGGACACAGCACATTCCCCTGACGCTCAAGAACAAACTGGGCGACGGCGAATACAAGCTGCGCACCCGCGTCAACCTCGGGACGGGCGAGATCCAGGAAGCGAGCATCGACTTCCGCCCGCCGGCCCCGGCACCCGCGGCAAAGCCTTCGTCCACCCCGGCAGCTGGTCCAGTGGCGCAGTCCATCGCGCCGGCGGGCCACTCTGCCACACTGACCGCAGCCCGCTAGGTCCGCCATGCGGCTTGCGGCACAGTCGCGAATCCTGACCCTGCTGGTCATCGCCACGCTTCCGGGACGTATGTTCCCCCAGGCGACAGGCGATGGCCGGCAGGGACTTCCCGTATTGGGTTCCGACCTCGGCCTCCCGTCGGCCGCGCAGGCTCCCCTGCCAACCTCGGGCCCCTCTGGCGGTGTGGCCGACCTGACTCTTCAGAGCTACTTTGTGGGCGGCAACTCCCAGCCTCTGACGGGCCTCGCCGGGGCGACCACCGCATTCCGTGACTTCTTCCCCGGGCTGGGAATGATTACCGGCAACATCGAAGGCTATGCCCAGAACACCCGCGGCCGGATTGGCGAGAACGTTGTCCAGCTTAAGGGTTTCCGTTGGAAAGGTCGCACCTGGACCTTCACCGCGGGCGACTTCCGCGACAGGGGCTCCCTCGTCACGCTGCCGTTTCAGAACTACTACACGCCCCAAATCGGCTTGCGCGGCGGACAGATTGAGTCTCAGGAGGGCCACCGAACCTACTCATTCTTTGCTGGCGAAGAAACGCTCTCCGCCGGACCGCGAGTCTCCTTCCGTGTAGCGATACCGCAAAAAGCAGCTGGAGCTTCTGTAACTCAAAGCTTTGGAAAGATGGAACTTGCGGCTCGCTACATGCACCTTTCCAGCCCGAACGATACCTACGCAAACGATCCGACCTTCTACCAGGCCGGCCGCGAATTTCGCGACTCCGATTCTTTAACAGTTTCGGCCTACTACGCTGTTTCTTCTAAACTTAAGTTCTATTCCGACGCCACTCTTTCGCATGTCGCCTTCTTCTCGGGCGTCACGCCCGCCGCACAGCAGCCGCTTTCGTTCCTCGACGGCGTGGTCTACGATACCTCCCGGATCACTGTCCGCGCCAACTATGGATCGCAGAGCACCTCGTATTTGCCGATTCTGGGTTTGAATGCGGGCGACCGCCGGGGTCCCTATGCCGAAGTCCGGCTGCGCTTGACAAAAACTCTGGAAATCTTTGGAAATGGCGCACTTACTCGCAACAACCTGGAGCGGAATCCGCTCCTCGCGAACCTGCGTGCGCAAACGGCAAGCGGCGGCGCTTCGCTGGTTTTGCCGTTCCATTTCAACCTGAGCGGTCAATATTCGCTGCTCGATCTGTCCAACGATCAGCCGTCGGCCGGGCTGAGCAGCAAATCCGTCAACTCGCAGTCTTCGGCAACTCTGACCAAACCGTTCGGACATCATTCGATTCGCCTTACCGTCCGCGAACTCAAACTTCGCTCGACTATCTTCAACGAAAAACAGCCAGCTGGCGAAGTCGAAGACACGTTCAGCGTCTCCCGTTTTACCTTTGGCGCCGCCGTTCGGTTCCAGCAGGTGAACAGCACGCAGTTGCAGAACTCGGTCTTTTTCCGCGGCTCGGTCAACGCACGCCTGGGCCGCTTCACCGCCTACGGGCAAGCGGAACTCGGCAACGATCTGGTCAATAAGTCGGTATTCGCCACCAGCACCGTGAATACGACAGTTGCCGGAATTACGCTCTCGGACTTCAAGGGTTGGACCTTTTCAGTGGAGGCGTTCCGCAATTCGCTCGTCTCGCAGCTCAACACAGTTAGCGAGTTTTCCCTTCAAACTCAGGGAGTTGGCGTATCCACCTTACTGTCTGACTTGAATCAGTGGAGTGCCTACGTCCGTGTCACGCACCGCTTTAAGTGGGGCGCGCCGCTGCCGGAAGCGACGGAACACTACCTGCTCACTCAGGTCCCGCTCATCGGATCGCTCGAAGGCTTCGTCCGCTTGTCCGGCGCTGGCGATGGAGTTGCCGAGGTTCCGGTCGTTCTCGACGGAAGTCGTTCTTCAATGACCGATGCAACCGGCCATTACAGATTCGACGAAGTGACCGAGGGACCGCATCGCGTGGAAGTCAGCAAACTGGAACTGCCGGCGGAGTACGGGCCGAACCAGAAGTCCGGCAACGGCGTCGTCGTCCATGCGCGAAAACTGGCGCGGGCCGACCTCGAAGTGGCACTTCTCGACTGTTCGATTCGCGGGACGGTGCAGGGCGGCGAGAGCGACAGCGACAACGCGGGAATCGCCGTCACCCTGTCGCCGGGCAATCACCTGACGACCACGGACGAAAAGGGCCGGTTCACTTTTTACAACCTCGCAGCCGGCGAATATCAGGTGACAATCGATCCGGGCACGCTTGCGGAATTCTACGTGCTGACTTCGGACGAAAAGGTCGCCGTCGCAACCTCGGCCACGAAGACTCCGGCGGTGAGCTTCACCATCGAAAAGCGCGAACCGCAGCTGCCTGTGCGAAAAGTCTTCGTTGCGCAGTCCAACACCATCGAGGCCGCGCCCACCCCGGCCGCTCCACCGGCGGCGCGCCCGGCCAAACCGGCGGCCGCTACGGAAACTCGTCCGGCCGCGCATTCCGCATCCGGCACGGCAACCTCGCCCCAGGCCACCATCGATCAGAACCCGGCCAAAAGCCCGGCTGCGCCTAAGGCCGCGCACAAGGCAGTCCGTTCGGCAATCCGGAAACTGCCTCCGGTTGCATCCGCCGTTCGAAAGGCCACCGCCGCCCCCGCTCACAGAGTCGCGAAAAGGCCGGCGCCCGCCGTGGCCGCGCGGAAGCCAGCCGTCGCCAGGGGAACCGGTCAGGTTGCAAAATTGGTCAGGAAGCCCGCTGGTCAGCCGCAGCGGACGGCGCGCGCGCTTACCGGCGCACGATCACTTCCCGCAAGTTATCGCGGGTAAGGAAAAACTTCACAGAGTTGAAGCGGCCGAACAGCCGTTCCAGATTGCGGTTATTGAACACCTGCCCCGGCGCGCGCATGCCTCGTTCCGAGACGCGGATGGTTTTATCGTCCACCAGCCGGAAATCGTGCGAAGGAACTTCGGCCATCCGTTCGGCCGCCGTGAAGAATGCCAGCAGGTAGGACTGCGGGCGCATCACCAGCGCCAGCCGCTCCACCGTTGCGGTCAGCAGAACCGGGTTCATAAACTGCAGGGAATCCCACAGCAGAACGCCATCCAGCGAATCGGCCGGATAGTCGAAATTCTGTTGTAAAAACGCCTCGATGCGAGCCGGGTTGGTCTGGTTGGCGGGATCCGAACCGAAAAAGTCGTCGATACCGCGCACCAGGTCCTGCGAATAGACCTTATGGCCGAGGTTGATCAGCAGATTGATGTTGTCCTGGTTCGCCCCGGCGCAATCCAGTATGGAAAGGCCGACCGTGTCGCGAATATTGAAGAAGAACTGCTCCAGCCCGCGACTGGGCCGCAGCGACGGCGGAACCGGTTTCGCCGGCTTTCTCATCGCCAGGCCGCCAGGCGCAGGGGGGCTCGGTGGGTTGGAAGCAGACTCGGTCAACCCACTCTCGCCGCGGAAAATCGACCGCAATTTCCCCTGGAACAAAAGTGCCCCCCCGCTACCTGACGCGAACTAACTCTTCGTGGCCGATCCGGCAGACGCGGCCGCCGGCGCCTCCGCGGGACGTGCCGCCGGCGTGGCGGTTACCGTCGCGGTGCTCTTCACTTCCGGCTTGCGAATGTCGATGCTGCCCTTGAACACAGCGCCGTCTTCGATGCTGATGCGTGCCGTCGTGATGTTGCCAACCAGCTTGGCGTCCTTGCGCAGATCGACCTTATCGCTGGTCTCCACGTTACCCTGCACCTGACCGATGATCACCGCTTCCCGAGCAGAAATGTCGGCCTGTACGCGGCCGTTCGGGCCTACCGTGACCTTGTTTTCAGGAGTCTCGATGGTGCCTTCCACGTCGCCATCCACATAAAGATCTTCCTTGGCAAAGATCTTGCCGACGACTTTGACGGACTTTCCGATGGTCGCGGTGCTCTGCGGCGCCGCTGCGAAGCTGGGTGTCATGGTTGTTGACTCCTTCCTGATTTCTGGTGCGGGCGACGGTACCGACGCCTTCATGGGCGCCGGCGTGGGCGCCGGTGTAACGGACGGGCGCGGTGCCGGTGGTTCTTCTCGCTTACCCCACATGCTCACGGTAAAACTGCCTCCCTGAAAATAAGTTCCCTGAAATGAGTTCCAAAATAATAGATAGAAATGTTACGAATGGATTTGAATGCTGCCCTCTCAGTCTACCGGGCCGGGTTTGATGGCGCAACGATTGTTAAATTGGGTTACCGAAAAAGCCGTGCGATCAGAAACGCGGTGGACGCCGCGGCGGCTCCGATCAATGTAGTCTGCACGCCGCCCCGCCACACCGAAACGCCGGTGAACCGGGCCTTCACGCACCCGAAGAGGAACAGCGCGAGGACGGTGATCGCCACCGATATCGTCAGCGCCGTGCCCAGTTCCACCGCGAAGAAATACGGCGACAGCGGGATCAAGCCGCCCGCCACGTACGAGGCTCCGATCCGGGCCGCGCTCCGGACGGCCTGCCGCGGATCCGGCTCTTCCAGCCCCAGTTCGAAGCGCATCATGAAGTCCACAAAGCGGCTTTCGTCCCGCCGCAGCGCCTTTACAATGGGCCGGACCTCTTCCTCACTCAAGCCCCAGCCGGCGAAAATGTCGGCCACTTCCGCTTCTTCGATGTGCGGCACTTCGCGGGTTTCCTGCAACTCGCGGGCGCGTTCGCTCCGGTAGTGCTCGGCATCGGTCTTCGCGGCAAGGTAGCCGCCGAGCCCCATGGCGATGCAGCCGGCCGCAATCTCCGCCAGCCCGGCCAGAACCACCACGTTGGTGCCGACATTGGCGCCCGAAAGTCCGGCGGCCAGCGCAAACGGCACGGTCAGTCCGTCCGACATTCCCAGCACCACGTCGCGCACAGCCGCGCCGCCGCTGAAATGCGCTTCGTGATGACTTGCCAGGCTCATTGCAGTTTGGGCGGCTAACGGGCTTTCAGCGGATCGGCCGCCGGAGTCCACCCAATCTTCTCACCCTTGTTCTGCTGCTTCAGCCAGTCGAGCAGCGACTGGAAATACTCCACCATCGCGGCGGCGTCGGCGCGGTCCTCGCCGGTCATGGCCTTGAGCGCTTCCGGCCACGGTTTCGATTGGCCCATCGCCAGCATCGCCTGCAGCTTACGCCCGGCCGCCGCCGAGCCGAACACGGAACAGCGGTTCAGCGGTCCTTTATAACCAGCCTCCCGGCACATGGCGCGATAGAACTGGAATTGATACACCGCCGCAAGGAAATACCGGGCATAAGGTGTATTCGACGGAATGTGATACTTGGCGCCTGGATCGAAGTCCGCCTCCGTTCGATCCACCGGCGGCGCCACGCCCTGATACTTTTCCCGCAATTCCCACCACGCACGGTTGTATCCGGCGGGCTTCACCTGGCCGGAAAAGACCTCCCAGCGCCACTTATCGATCATCAGCCCGAACGGCAGAAACGCGATCTTGTCGAGCGCCTTCTTCAGCAGCAGCGGCAGATCGGCGGCCGGAGGCGGAACCTGCTCGATCAGCCCGATCTTCTTCAGATACTCCGGCGTGATGGAAAGCGCAATGGAGTCGCCAATCGCTTCGTGGAAGCCATCGTTGGCACCGCCCTGGAACATCGGCGGCAGCTTCTTGTAGGACAGGTAGTAGAAGATGTGCCCCAGTTCGTGGTGCACGGTGAGAAAATCGTCGGCCGTATCGTGGATGCAGACCTTCAGCCGCACGTCGTCCTGCGTATCGATGTCCCACGCGCTCGCATGGCAAACCACATCGCGGTCCGCCGGCCGCGTGAACTGCGACTTTTCCCAGAACGACGCCGGCAGCGCGGGAAAGCCCAGCGACTTAAAGAAGCCCTCGCCGTACTGCACCACCTCTTTCGGCGATTTTTTTCTCGACTGCAGAATCTGCGTCAGGTCGTAGGTTGCCGGCGCACTCGGCGGCGCCACCATGTCGTAAACGTTGCCCCACTCCTGCGCCCACATGTTGCCGAGCAGATGCGCCGGGATCATGCCGTCCTTCCGTTCCGCCGCCGCGCCGTACTTTTTGACGAGCTGGCGGCGCGTGTAGGCGTGCAGTTCCTTGTAGAGCGGCTCGACCTGCGTCCACAGCCGCTCCATCTCAGCGGAGAAAGCCTCCGGCGGCATATCGTAGTTCGAGCGCCACAACACGCCGGTATCGGCGAAACCCAGTTCCTTCGCGCCGGCGTTGGAGAGTTCGGCGAAACGGGCGTAGCGGTCCTTCATCGGCGCGCCCACCTTTTGCCAGCCCGCCCACATGTCCTGCAGCTTCTTCGGATCGCGAAGCTTCGCCATCTTCTCTTCCAGATCGTCGATCCCGTAGCACTTCGGCTTCTCATCGGCCGGGCAGTACTTCCCTTTGCCGTAATCGGCGCCGAGCGAGGAGGAGACCTGCGTCAGCTCCTCGCGCAGTTTGGGATTGTTCGGCGCCGGCATGCTGAGGGAAAGTTTCAGCAACAGGAACTTGCGCTTGAGATCTGGCGGCAGCGGGAGCGATTCGAACTTGCGGCCCTCGTTGACCAGTTCGGTGGTGCGTTTGATGATCTGCTCGTTTGCGGCAGCCGTCAGGAGTTGGGTGTCGTCGGTAATGTAGGTTTCCGCGACCCACTCGGCGCGCTGGCCCGCGATGCCGAACCGGAGCAGCTCCGCCTCCGCGCGGTTCATGAAAGCCTGCGCTTCGGCGACCGTCGGCGGGCGCTGCGGCAGTGCCGATACCGCCATCAGCGGCAGCAGAAAAATGGAATGGAGAATGTTGCGTCGCATGGCCATTTTGCCCGAGTGTAGCGCAAAACCGGCGCAGTCCGGAATAGCAGCCACGACTCGGCGCGCGAACGGCAGCAGACCGCTTGCCGCTGCCCGCCCGCGCGTGCCGGCTTTTCGCTACCGGCCTTTCACAATATGCGCGAAATCCTTCTCGTTTTCGGCGCAGAAATCTTCCTGAATATCGGTATCGGGCCGCAGGTATTGTTTGAGAGTAATCGTGAAGGGTTTGGTGTACGTTGCCGGATCTTCAAACGTCATCCGGACTTCCATGTGGCCGAAGTCGAGCCGGTGAAATTTTTCGGTAACGCGCAGCGCATCGGTGTGCGTGTGGCCGCAGCAATCGAGCCAGGCGCGTGAAGTGATGCCGTTGGTCTCCACCACGAAGGTGTCGCCCGTCCACTTGCCGGTCGAGTAGCCGAGCCAGGACGGCGAAGGATCGGCCGGGAGCTTGCGGCCGTCCGTGTAGATCTGGCGGAACGTGGTATCCCGTTCGTAGAGCATTACGGTCATGCCGCGATTCTGGACAATCTTGTAGGGAGCCGGGGCAAATTCGACCATAGGGAAACCGAAGGGCAGGCAGCGGGTGATCGGGGCGTATTCGGAAAATTTCTGGCTCACGACGCGGTAGGCCTCGGCGGCGGCGGGCTGCAGGGGCTCGGCGCCGCGGAAATCGTCGAGGATGTTCAGGAAGTAGGCCGAGGGCGGATCTTCCGCCGTGCCGTTCGCGCCGCCCGGGATGAGGCGCATCAGGACCTCGCGCGGCGCGCTTTCGGTCTCCCATACGCCGGAAAGATCGGGATGGCCGTCGGCGGACCGGGGCGTCGGGGCGGTCAGATTCGGCTTGCCGTCTTTGAGGCG
>Ga0214192_1001640_pt1 | contig 12284 bp, 7 predicted proteins | sample TroBogEpilimnion_44_FD_153030 | JGI IMG/M metagenome (GOLD analysis project Ga0214192, IMG submission 153030) | Freshwater microbial communities from Trout Bog Lake, WI - 29JUL2008 epilimnion | ecosystem: Environmental > Aquatic > Freshwater > Lake > Epilimnion/Euphotic zone | place: Trout Bog... | reverse complement strand
GCATTCCGTCTTACCGACGTCCACGGTCATGTCGTGGAAAAGATCCTGAAGGCCTAGCCTCAGGCGGTTCCCTGAGTTACCTTCAGTTTTTCGCGGGTGATAGGGTATAGATAAATCGCGACAAGCGAACCCACGCAGACCAGGGGTCCCACGATGAACGTAGCCGCCCCCAGATTCCAGATGGTCTGAGGGGTCTGCACTGCGTTTTCAGCAGTTGAGAATCCAACCCCTTTCAGCAACCAGCCGCATAACAGAAAACTGAAAGAAATTGCCATACGCATCGCCAGGCTGAACATGGCCGAATAAGCTCCATCTTTGTTGACACCTGTGCGTAAGCGATTCAATTCCGCCACATCCGCCATCATCGAGGTGGCAATGGGCAGCATGATGCCGTTGCCCAGCCAGTAACTGGCATGAAAGATCACGAACAATATTAGGGCGGAATTGGTTTCGACATCTACCCAACCGGTGAGGAATAACGCCGCAAGAACACCGTTGCAAAAGATGCTGACCAATCCTCCCAGGATCACGGCCCCTTTTTTATCCAGTTTCTTCGCCAACCAGGCCGACATGGCAGCACCCAGTGCCATGCCGATCATGGTGGATCCGTGAGTCAGCGATTTTTCGTGGTCGGAGAATTTCATGAAATCGACATAAACAAACATCTGGAGGGAACTCACAATGACCATCCCGATGCAAACCAGATAAATAAAGACAAATACCCAGCGCGGATTAGGATCCGTCAAAGTAGCCCGAACATCCCGGAAAAAATTTTCATTGGTTACCTTGTTCTGCGGTTTGCCGGTGGTTCGGGTATCCTCAATCCATTCCCGGGTGAACCAGAGAACTAGCAGGACGAAGAGCGCGGTGGCGATGGCAAAAGCTGTTCCCATGTGCAGGAAGTTCGCAGGATCATTTGTTCCCTTAATCACGGTGCCATTTGCACCCACAGAATCCTTGTAAAAAATAGTCCACGCAAGGGCCGGACCCGCAAAATTGGCCGCCATGTCCAACACCTGTCGAACGGCCTGCAACTTCGAGCGCCCCTCATAATCGCTGCACATCTCAAATCCAAGTGCAAGATACGGAACAAAGAACATGGTCAATCCGCTGCGTAGAAAGAGATTCATCACCACCAGATACCAAAAAAGTGTCGTTTCATTCCCCTGAATGGCGGCAGGTACCGCCCATACAAAGTAAAAACACATCGCCATGAGTAAACCGCCCAGCAGCATCCACGGATGTCGGCGGCCAAAGCGATTCCGGGTATGATCGCTGAAATGCCCCATCACCGGCTCGGTGATTGCCTCCCAGAAGACGGAGGCAGCCATGGCCATGCCCGCAAGCTCGGGAGCCAGATGAAGGGCTTTGGTATAATACAGCAAGGCAAATCCATTGATGCCATTCATCACCAGGGAATTGGCGCATTGCCCCAAACTATACCCCACCATCTTGGGGAGTGATGCAGTGCGGCGAGTGATTGCAACGTTCATAAATTTTTTCTCAGACCCTGATCAACACATTTTCTTGAAGATTAAACGGACCGGGCCCATGAGGCCGGAGCGTGTTTGATATTCAAAGGCATACGGGGTAGGAATCCCAATGCTGTAATGATTGGCGAGCGTGTTGGCAATCTGAATTTTCAACTGGTTCGTTCCCACGCAAATCCATTCTGTGACGTCGATCCGACATGGAGCAGCATTTAAAATACCCGCGTTCCTTCCGTTGAGCCAGATTTCTGCCGTGGCTCCGACATCGCCCAAATCCAAAAAGTATCGCCCCACCGGATTTTTTTCGGACAGTTGAAATTCTCTTTGATATTGCCCCATCCCCGAATAACATCCAAGACCTTGCTGGGACCAATCGCCAACAGTCAAATCCCCTTCACCGCAGTCAAACCGGACTGGCTCGGCAAGGACATCCCCCGCTCGAAACTCCCGATCCGCCTCTATTCGAAAAACTATCATCACAGGGTGGGAAAATCCGGCAATTAATTCAGCATGATAATGCACGACACCATCAACTGATTGTCCAACCTCGACGGGCGCTAATTCATTCCCATCCGCCCAAACCCGGGCTCTGCCTCTCGAGCGGAAGTTCATTCCTTTCAAACCAGGAGGTGCTTTGCAGCGCAACCAAACCGCTTTTCTATTCGGAGATCCTAGCAGGCAGGGACGTGGAACCTGGGAATCATTAAACCACCTCAACCCAAGGTATCCTGAAACTCGTTCCGGCGGGTTAAACGCAAAAAATGCGCGAGTGCGTTGCCCCACGGGTTGGACAAGTCTTAATTCCAGTTGGTTAATGCCCGCGTGCAGTTTGACCCGAACTTTCTGAGGAACACATTCGTAATGGGGAATGTTCCAGGGAGCATAAAGTCCAGGGGGTAGTTCAAAGCTTTGCTCCAGAATTTTATTATCATTCAGTATGGCCTCATAGGCACACCGTCCCCCCATATAGAAAAGGGCTTCCTCCCCCTTCTCCGCCACAATTTGAGTTCGGACGCGCCATTCGTGGCCGGGAGTATCACAATGAAAATCCAGAAACTCGTCCGGAACATGATTCTTAAGACCATGGGGACCGCTCAACCAATGGGTGAGAAATGGATCCCGTTCAATTCCCCATCGAAGGGAAAACGCGTAAGGTCGCCAGAGTTCCTCATTCCTGGAACCCGGAGGCAAAGGCCCCTGAAACTCAAGGCGGGGACCAAACGAAAACGTGGTTTCAGGCCAGGCGGAATCATCAAGGGATGGTTCCCGCCATGAAACTTCCCCTTCAGTTTCCTCAGCCCAACGGAACCGGCGTGCTTCGGGTCCAATCCATTCATTGGCCGCAGGAAGTTGAAAATCTCCAAACCGATTATCCAGTGTCGGCAATAGCCGGAACTTCCATCTTCCCTCCAATGTCGTCAAAACGCATTCATCTGATGACGGCTTGGGAAGAATCTCCGCCTGTGGTTCGCCGGTATGGAAAACCAATACCCGGGCTTCTCTTGATTGGAGTTTCAGCGAAACCTCACTGACGCCATGGCCAACCTTTGAAACCTGGATCGGCGAAACAGACGAAGTCCATGCATCCCAATGCTCCACCTTGCCAATCGCCCTAAACCGGACGTTCGCGCTGAACGTATTTTCGGAAGGATTGAAAAGGTAATAGATTTCCTTGCCATCCAGGGATCGATGCAAAACTTGAAGAGGATTTTCCGAGGGGGTCACATCGCGAACAATCCTTTTGTTGATGGCACGAAGAACTTCTTCATAGCTTTCAGGAACCAACAATCCACGACCGACGCCACCCTCCACAGAGTCCGATTGAAATATTTCCGCCGGGAGTTGCCGGGTTTCGAAATCCTTTTGTTCCGGCTTGTCGGTGCAACTTGGGATGCAACCGCAAGCAATGACCAAACCTCCTCCCCGAACAAATTTACGAACCATTTCCAGACTGGATTGGCGCACCACATTCATTCCAGGGAGGATTAGGACGCGATATTCCTCCCCCGCAACGGACAACGTTGCATTTTGCACATCGGCTTTGGCAAGTGATTCAAAATCGACAAAATCAAAATCACAGGCTCGCTCGAAAAGATATTTACCCAGCCCGAAAGCGATCTGCTCAGGATCAAGACTCACGACACCCGCATCTTCAATCGCATTGTGCCCGATGTGCGCAAACGCCCCTTGCGCGTGCTTTCCGGCAGGTTCAGCTTCCAATGAAGCGGAGGGATAAAGAATAGCCACATCACAACGATGCACTCCCCGGGAGAGCAGCCAGGAAAGCCGGGTGAAGTAATCATTCACCGAGCCAAAATGCTTCCAATACGGCTGGCGAAAATGAAAATCCGGCGGAGCCCATTCCCACCATCCACCGTGGGTGGTGTAATAAAGCCCGTGAAGATTCACAAAATTGGCACCGTAGGCGAAGTCTTCATTCAACGCACTTATCACTTCGGCTGGAGTGGTGCCCCATCCACTGGAGTGAAAAGCCTCAATCCACACCCTGGGGCGTCCGTAGAGGTGCGCAATCGAACTGTTGACCTTCAAGCCTTTGAAAGCTCGTGAACCCTTGATCTTGGGATCATCGCATCCAGGGGCGGAATACCAACGCATGGCTCGAAAATAATCCCCATAATGATCGCGACCACGCCGCATCTCGCCTCGCCCTACATTGTCATGTCCAAACAGCGTGCCTCTCTGCTGGTGCCATTCGTAGATGGGCTGAAAATAACATTTCTCCAATTGGGACGTCACAGTCTCTGCGTAATCGAGCCGCACTTGAATGGTTGATTCCCCCAGGTCCTCCCATAGCGCCGGAAGCCGTGGCCATAAATCGTAGCCGCGGAAAGACAAAAAAACCGCCCGCAATGATTCCGACCACATGGGCATGGTTATCCCAAAGTCCAATTCATCCTGAAAAAACACTTTCAGTGTTTTCCCTATCTCTTCGGGACATTCCCGCTCGAATGGTTGATAGAGCCTCTCGATGGCGAGTCGGGCCGAATCCCCATGCATCGCATTGAACCCACCCAAACGAACGAACACCAATGACACCAACCACTCCCCATCCAAGGCCTTCCAACAAAGCCTTGTTCCTTCCAAAAAAGTAGAAAGATCCACGACTTCAGTCGAAATAACAGCGCCGTTACGGAGGGGATAAGCCCATGCTCCCAAGATTAAACTTGCTTCCTCTGCTTTTAATTCTATCACCCCATGGTTGTATGCCCGTGCAGAAACACAACTCATCTGCCCTCCCTTCAATCCTTCGACAGTCAATCCGATTTCCCGAAGAATCGGCCCCACGATTGTGTAATCCTGAATACCCGTCGTCATCCCGCGAGCGCGACATGCTGAAAGGAACCACCGAAACAGCTCCCACCACTCTGTTGAAAAAAGCGAGGGTGAACCGGCTTCAGTAATACCGTCCGGGCCATGCGGATAGCTGATGATGAGTTGGCGAACACCTCCTGCTTTCAGTTGATCCAACTGCCACTCGATACGACTCCGATCCAACGGTTCCCCGGCCCACCAATAAAACGGTGCCGGCCGAAATTCATCGGGCGGGTTCTGAAAACCCTCAAGCAGTCCAGCCGAGATTAATCTTGTTGCTTTGGATGGCATGCGACCTTGTGGTTCCAAAACCATTCACCGGAGAATTTCTAAATGGATCCTGCCGGTTCCATCCCAACGTCTTATTTAAGAACAATAATCGTGTCCACAGGATCCCATTCATCGTGCTGCCCCAAGGTTAGTTTAACCGAGCCTTCAGATTGTTGCAGATCCAGCTTATGATGATTCCCAAGCAAACGTGCCGAGGTAAATTTGCGGCCATCTTCTGGAGCTGGCAATTCCAGTTCCCGCGCCTTGGGTGGAAGAAATTCGTGCAGGTAAGTTTTCTTTCCATCCGGCGATTCCGTGGCCACATACCGCAAGCCAATCAACGGCTTGCCGTTGAGTGTGACAAAGCTCTTGCTGGGGCGAGACCCGAAGAGCGACGGCCCTGCTTTTTCGACCAACTTACCCAGGCGTTCGCAGAAGGATTGAACTCCCAACTCCCACTTACCACCTGGGTGTGGTCCAAAAGACCATCCCACTCCCCCACCCTGTCTGTCCCGCAATGAAGATTGCAGGATGGTATAGCGGTAAGCGAGTTCAGGACAAAGAATCACGCTGTTCGTCAAAGCCCACCATTCACCCGTAATGGGCTTGTTTACTGCCCAGTTGGCAGCAGGATAAGGTGCATCTAAAGTCTCATAAGCGCCGAAATCATTGCATTTGCGATTTAATCCGCCATTTTGAACCAGCCATGCTCCTGGCTGACGGCTCAGGAAGGTTTGCCGAAGTCTGGGAAGATCGAGGATCTTTGTAGGAACCCCGCCATCCATGAAGTAACCCGACACATCTTTGCCGTAACGATCCACCAGCTCACCAAAATACTCGTTGATGAAATCATTATATTTTTTGAAAGGGGCCCCGTCATTCCATCCCACACGTTCCTGATCCTCCTTGGTAAAATCATGACCATCGCTCGGGTGAATGTAGAACATGACACGAATATTCTTAGCCTTCATCGCCTTGATCACATCGGCAATGACATCCCGCTTGGAGCAATGCCCCGGCAACCAGCGCTTGATCACCTCACTTGGAAACAACACATTCATGTTGGCGTGGGAAGTGGTAAAAATCACGTATTGCGCGTGCATGAGCTTCGCCTTTGTGGCAAAATCCTCGGCGTCAAAATTATCCACCAGTTCATCGAGGCTGGTCACTGGCGAACCATCCGCCCATACCGTGGAGCCCCACTGATATTTCTTGCCTGGAAAAATGTAATGCACAAACAAACCCAGATGCATTTCATAGAATGTGGCATGCCCGGATACAGAATCCTGGGCAATACCCATTTCTGCGGCTTGCATCCTGAGTGAAAGTAATGAGCTGCACATAAACCCTGTAAGCACAAAGGCCAGGATAGAAATGCGTGTTTTTTTGACGGTTGCGATTCGAATCATTTCAAGACTTGGTTTGATTATTATTGGTCAATAATTGGTGATCCAGATTCCTGCCCTTTAGCTGAGTTTCCAGGGTGAACGATACGGACGGCCCAGCATCAAGCTGGCAGCGGCATCATCAATGATAATTTCCTTTTGAGAGTCCCACGTGATTTTACGCCCCGTGAACATGGAGATGAGCCCCAAATGCCCAGGAATCGCCGAGTGATGCGCCGTGGAAGCCGGGGTGATGGTGGGCTTGCGGGAACGGATGCAATCGAGAAAATTACCGATGTGATCGCGGGACTTATAGAGTTTGATCTTGCGCATTTCCTCCGGAAGTTCCTTGTAATCCCGCCACTCGGGATTTGAGGCCTGAAAACCCCCGCGATCCACCCAGACCCAGCCTTCAGTGCCAATCCATTTGGTACCGTGTTTAATGTCGGAATGACCACCGGCGATCACCATGCTGATGTCGTCGGGATACTTGGCTTCGATGCGATAGCGCGTGCACACATTCCAGCAATAGTCGGCTGGAGGAAATTCACCCTCCGCCTCCATCTCCAGAGGCCCTGAGTTGTCACAGTCCATTCCCCAATGGGCTATGTCGCAATGATGACCGATCCAGTCCAGCAACTGACCGCCACCCGTGTTGTAATTCCATCTCCAATTATTGTGAATACGGTTACCGATATACGGCATCATCATGGAAGGTCCGATCCAGCGGTCGTAATCCAATTCGGGCGGGGGCGGAGTGGTTGCATCCACCCTTTTCTGCATTTTGGGATTGTTGGGACCGTCTGGCAAACCCACTTCCACACGGGTGATTTTGCCAATCAAACCGTTTCGCACAATTTCAGCCGCCTTGTGAAAAGCGGCTCCTGAACGCTGCCAGGAACCGGTTTGCCAGATCCGGTCATGCTTCTGAACGGCGTGAACAATGGCCTGCTGCTCGGCAATTGTCCTGGCGAGCGGTTTTTCACCGTAAATATCCTTACGATGTTTGGCAGCTTCCACGGCTATCAACGCGTGCCAATGATCTGGAACTGCCAGCATCACGGCATCGATGTCATGTCGCGCCATCAACTCCCTGTAATCACTATATCCCTTGCAACCCTGGTCATTGTAATGCTCATTCACTTTCTTCACCATGTCAGCGAGGTGATTCTTATCCACATCGCAGGCGGCCACCACCCGGCAGCCTTCGTTGCGGAGGAAACCATCCGTATTTCCATTCCCCTGACCACCGCATCCCACCACCCCTACATTGATTTTTTTGGATGGAGCCGTGGCATCGCCATATCCGAGAACCCTCCCAGGAAGAATCGTTGGCACAAGGATGGCAGTGCCTGCAGTGGCGAGAAATTGACGTCGGCTCCAGGCCGGAGGTTGATTTTGTTTTTTCATGGCTGTTGGGTGGAGAATTGGATGGTGTCTATCGCGCCTTACTTAGGAGAAGTAAGCTCTAATAAATCTGACGCAACAAGCAAAGCTTCATTCAATGGAAGGCGGCTATAATTTATGTTTGGATCGGGGTGCAAAGTATTTGATTCTGATAGTAAATGCCACGAGAGGCTTAGAGAAAGGTAAAAAGTTTCAGAATCAAAAAACAGTTCCAGAGAGCTATTTTCATCAAGGTCCCCGGATGCAATGATTCTTTAACACTATTGAAAATTCGGTCTGAATAAGATATTTCAGGGCTCCGTCATGAAGAGGAGTCTGATCATCCTATGATGATGGATGAAGTTCCGACTTTTGATCCCTATTAAAATGAAAACTATTTCCATATCCAAGGCATTCACCTTGTCGGCATGTATTTCACTCGTGTTTGTGGTTACTGGTTCCGCGGATGATCTCGTTCCTCTCAAATTAAAATTGCCAGCCCCTGCTTTTATCGGCACTCCCAAGGACGTCCCCGCAGGATCCAACATTGAGCCTCCCTCCACGAAGCCCAAACCTCCGTTGATGGTCCCTTCAGACGTACAGAATATCGCACCCCAGGCCAAAATAAGCTGCAGCGATTCCAATACCCAGGCACGCGCTTTGACCAAAATCACCGATGGCGACAAGGAAGCTCTCGATGAGAGCATGGTGCTGGTTCGGAAAGGGATTCAGTATGTTCAATTCGACCTCGGCACCAGCCGGGAACTCTACGCAATTGCCGTCTGGCATGCTCATGACACCGCCAAGATTTATCACGACGTTATTGTCCAGGTTGCCGACAACGCCGATTGCACCGAAAATGTCCGCACACTCTTCAACAACGACATTACCGACGAATGTGGTCGCGGGGCGGGCAAGGATAAGCAATATTTCGAAACGTTCGAAGGCAAGGTAGTCGACGCCAAGGGCGAAAAAGCCCGCTTCGTGCGGCTTTATTCCAAAGGGAGCAGCGAGAGCGCTCTCAACGAATATATCGAGGTGGAAATTTACGCCCGGCCTGCAAAGTAAACAGCTTATATCCGGGCGGGATCGCTCAATTATTTAGCGGCGGCTTTCTTGTCAGCTTCAGCCGAACTTTCGCGCAACTTTAACCCCAGGGCATGATCGGTTGCCTTGATGCCTTTGCGATAACCTCCAAAGCCGTACATATTGGGTTCGTAAGCATCCACCAATTCCACATTCGCCTTCCTGGGTACATGCAGCTTTAGCCCCCAGTAAACACCGTTCACGACCAAACGACGCAGGCCCTCATTTTGTAAATCCGTGGCGGCACCCATGGTCGTGCAAACGACGCGATTGACTGTACCCGCTTCATTCTTCACCTCACGAGACCAAGCCACAGCCATGGCAGGATTGTTCACGGACTGTTCCTGACCATCCGAACTGCGTTTCTTGGAGTAAGTGGCTGGCGCTTCATCAGGCTTCATTCCCTTTAAAACTATGCCACGCAACAAAATTGTGGCATCGGCCGGGGGATACGCTTCGTAGACATCAGTATTGGCAAACACATCACTGACACCGTTCAAAAGGGCGTTCTTGCGGGCTACCGCCTCGATTTCACCGTGAGTGGCCTCCACCTTGTGATTGCCCCAATGTGACACCCAAGTCTCGCCCAGCACCTTTTTACCCCAGCCACCATTCTGGTTAAAATTATATTCCTCGAACCCACCCGCCTTGGGTAAACCATTAAAGGCATGGGTGCTGGTGCGCAAACCGATGATCGGGACACCGCGATTCACGGCTGCTTGAAATTTCTTCATCGTCGCCTCGTTCCAATGACGGAAGCGAAGGAGCATCACGATTGCATCCGCGGAATCCAAGGCATCAGGATTCGAAAGGCTTTCACCTCTCTCGGGATTAATGGTACCATCCGCATCCACCGAAAATAGGACCGTACACTTGAATCCATGCCTCTGGCTGAGAATCTTCGCCAACATCGGCAAACTCTCCTCGGAGCGATATTCCTCATCGCCAGAAAGAAAAACAATATGCCGCCCTGCCCCGGGACCTTTGACCGGTTCATAGGTGATGAAGTCAGAATCCGCCGCCAGGACAGTCCTGCTTGTCAGCAACAGCGAGGTGATCGCGAGAAAAATGGCGAAAAGGAATTTTTTAGTCATATGAGTCTGTATGGAATAACAAATTAAGTTTATTTTATCTATTTCCAAATCAAATGGACTTACCAATCATCCGTGCGAAAAGGAGATGCTGGTAATTGTGCTCCATTATAAAGATTGCAATCCGGAAAGTCACGCCAAGCGTAACGAAGGGCAACTGGAGTCGGAACCTCTGGGCAGGATACCAACAACCGTTTACCATCAATTCTGGCATGGGCAGGTTTCCAAACCTTATCCTCACCTGCCAGTTCAAGACCCCGCACTTCCGATCCTCCGGAAGTCCTCAATCCACCTTCCGTGTGCTTGAATGTGACCTTATACTCTGCGCCTTCGACTTTCCATGACACGGGAATAGGCCCGCTGGTCGCCTCCACTTTTTTGCCATAAACATCCCCCAAGGCCCAAAGCGAAAGTCTACGTCCCACTTCCAATTTATTCTTGGGATGAATGTTGCCGGAGTCACCAATGTCCACAGTAATAGCCATGCCGGTGTGGGGAACTGAAAGCGACTTCAACGAGCCTTCACGAATAAGACACCATCCGTTGCTGCGGCTTCCGTAATTGGGCAGTTGCACAAAACCGAAGGGAAAATCATAACCCCAATGCTGACGCCAATCCTTGATGAGAACCGGCAGTTGATATTTGTAAAAATGAGCGCCCGCTTCGTTGTTTGCATTGGCCTCCCCCTGATACCAGATCGCTCCACGAATGGCGAACGGCGTCAAAGGGGCTATTTTCCCATAAAACAATTCACCGATTCCGCTCATGCTGGCAACGTGAGGTTGCAACTCAATTGCCGATCGCTGAGCTTCAGGACTAGTCCAGGCCTCAATGGGAGTGGCTCCCACAGAGGAATTGATCAATCCCAGTGGCAACCCGAGAGCCTTGTGTAACTCCCGTCCGAATAGAAACAGTGTGGCTGAAAATTCACCGACCGTTTCAGGAGTGCAAACCTGCCAGCGACCTTTGCAATCCTCCAAGGCATGGGTCGAACCGCCCGATTCCACCTTGAAAACATGAATCATCGGAAGATCGCAATTGGTTCGGACACTCTCAAAATCCCGAATTTCACGAACCTTCATGGCCATGTTAGACTGACCCGAGCCAAGCCAGACTTCTCCCACCAGGACATCGTTGATCACAATGGTGTTTTTCCCAATAACGGTAAGCACACAGGGCCCACCGAATTTGAGCCCCCTAAAGACAACCTTCCAATGCCCATCCGCAAAAGCCTTGGTGCTTCGTTCCTGGCCTGCAACATTCACCTTGATAACCTCGCCCGGATCCGCCCACCCCCAAACCGATGCGTCCTGCTTTTCCTGCAGAACCATGTGATCAGAAATGATCGAGGGGAGCCTTACATCCGCGTGGCAAATAAGCACGAAAAAGAGATGGATGACCACCGCGACGAGAATCGGGCGGATGCCAATTCGGATTCGATTCAAGCGCATGTTGAATTTACTTTTAAATGCCAGCGCAAGCGAAACAACACCTTAGTTTTAACACCTTAGTTTTCCGGCAAATAATACAGGGTGTAATAGGCCGCGGGATGCAGCAGGTTTTCGCCTGTGGAGGACTTAACGCCTGGAAGGTGGAATTCATGAATATGCCCCTCAACCAAGCCATCCAAGGTCACCATGGCACTGAGTCCATCAGCACTCACTGAAACATTCTTGATGATCGGAACCGTGGGATCCACCTCGGGGCTGCCATAATCCGCGCGATACAGGTAGTCGTAAGTCTCAACAGTATAGGACTTCGGATCTGAGGCGGTTTTCGGATCCACCGGTTTGGTGAAAGTGAATTCGAAACCATTTGTTTTCACATGCATTTCGTTGATTTCAAAAGGGGTCTTTCCCTGCCAGACCAAACGCTGCAGAGCAAATGGCTTCCCTCCGCGTGCACCCCATCCACGATCCGTTCCGTAGACAAACAGCGAGGAATCAGGGGCAAATTGAAGTGCAAGGCACCCTGAATCAAATCCCTTGCGGAACGGGAAGCAAGCGCCCTGATAATGATCCTTAACCTTCTCGAGATAGACGCGCATCACGGTGCTGTGAGTCTGGTCCCCAACAAACATCTGATGATTGAAAGGACCAAACTTGCCATCGGACATATCGTTGGCAAAACCGGATGCCGATTGCCCCATTTTAACGTAGGGGAACAAAATCGCGGGCGGACGAAGTTTGGGAATCTTGGCCATCTCAATCCTCATGCGGCTGTTGCTGGTCGGGGCTTCCGGC
>Ga0214192_1001638_pt1 | contig 12296 bp, 20 predicted proteins | sample TroBogEpilimnion_44_FD_153030 | JGI IMG/M metagenome (GOLD analysis project Ga0214192, IMG submission 153030) | Freshwater microbial communities from Trout Bog Lake, WI - 29JUL2008 epilimnion | ecosystem: Environmental > Aquatic > Freshwater > Lake > Epilimnion/Euphotic zone | place: Trout Bog... | reverse complement strand
AGGGGCGGCGCGGAAGAATTTGGCTACGATTGGGCCTGCGATACCGCGACGCTGCACATGGCCAAAGCCAAAATGCAGATGGCAGACGGCGTGGTGGCGTTTCCCGGCGTCGATCCTGCGTTAATTGAACAGGCCGGCGCGCTCGGCCTTAAAGTTTGGCTCCCCAAGGAAGTGCCTGTCCCGACGCGCAAACCTACGACGGCGGCGGACAGAGATTGGCATGCCACTCTGCATGAATTGCTTGACAGGGTTGCAGCGGGTTAATAGCTGACCGTCTAGCGTGGTCTAGCGTGTCCCATGGTGTCCCAGGTCGTTCAAAACTGACCGTATCCGTTCACCCGGTCTGACACTTTTGGGCCGCAAGTTCAAAATAATCTATTTGCCCCATTCGCCCCATTTTGGTAATGTGCGTCCGTCTCAACCAAGGAGGACGACATGGCTGATCTTGTTTACGATAGTATGGTTGGCGTTGGCTTTGATTTGAAAAACAACCGAGCAATGTGGTGGGTTGCTGGCAAGGGGTGGGCGAACCGGAACATACCCAAACGCATGCAGGACATTTTGACGGCGAGCATCATCAAACCGCTTAATAGCAGGGCGGCTGAAGATGAGGCTCTTGCGAAGGCTGGATATGAACTTGCGGCAGAAAGCGTAGCCACTTCTCCCAATGATTGTCTTAACCACCTTTGGATTTACCAAAACCCAAAGGACGAATATAACCCAGGTCACTATTACTTTCAGTTGCAGATTTCTGATCTGCCCATCGTTTGCTTTTTTGTCAGCGATTTGGACTGGCCGGCGTTCTTGGTTGATAAAATGCTGAATGTTGACTGGGCGCTGAACTCACTATGAGCCTTAACCTCGATCCACCCGCCGACCCTGATGGCTATTGGGAAAGCCTCGGGGTTACCAACTCACCAAAACTGGGCGTGGCCGACAAGAGGCCGAAGCCATCGAAAACCCCAACGGACAAGGCGGTCACCATTAAGGTGATCGCCGGCCAACTCGATAAGGTGGCCACCAAGGGCGAGCAGGCGTTGGTTGACTCGGGCATGCCCATTTACCAGCGCGGGCAGTCCATCGTTCGTCCGATCCTGACGGAAGTGCCGGCATCCCGTGGCCGAACCACATTAGCTGCGGGGCTGTCACAGATCGGCGCGGCCGCACTAACCGACCGGCTTTGTCAGGCGGCAGAATGGGAGCGGTTCGACAAGCGTAGTGCGGATTGGGTGCGCATTGACCCACCATCCGCCGTTTCGGTTACTATTTTGTCACGCAATGGGCTGTGGAAGTTTCCACGGGTTGCCGGCGTCATCACAACACCCACACTCAGGCCGGACGGCAGTTTGCTGACGGCGGATGGCTACGACGCGGCCACACGGCTGTTTCACGCCGCCGACGCCAAGCTGGATGTGATGGCCCACATACCAGAGGAACTAAGGAAGGACGATGCCGTTGCGGCGTTGAAGAAACTGCAACGGCTGCTGAAGAACTTTCCCTTCGTCACCCCGACCGACGAGGCGGTGGCCATTTCCGCCGTCATCACGCCGGTCATTCGTGGGGCAGTCTCGGTTGCGCCCATGCATGCTTTCCGCGCCAGCACAGCCGGCACCGGGAAGACTTATCTAGCCGACGTGGCCAGCGCCATCGCCACGGGCCGTCCGTGTCCGGTGGCGACGGTGGCCAAGACCGAAGAAGAAACTGAAAAGCGGCTGGGTGGCCTGCTCATCGCCGCTCACCCCATTATCTGCCTGGACAACGTGAACGGCGAATTGGGCGGTGACCTTCTCTGCCAAGCCATCGAACGTCCCATTGTCCAGATCAGGCCGCTGGGCACGTCCGAGATCATCGAAATCGAATCACGCGCCACCATATTTGCCACCGGCAACGCAATGCGTGTGCGCGGCGATATGACACGGCGGGCGATTCTCTCCAACCTAGACGCCGGCCTAGAACGCCCGGAACTGCGCGAGTTTGACTTTGATCCTGTCGAGCAGGTCTTAAACAATCGGGCAGAGTATGTGGCTGCATGCCTCACAATTGTGCTTGCCCATGCGAAAGCTGGCTTTCCGGGGGCGCGTGATCTCCGGCTGGCGTCTTTCCAAGATTGGTCCAACTTTGTCCGTTCGGCCTTGGTGTGGCTCGGCTGCCCGGACCCGTGCGATTCGATGGAGCAGGCACGGGAAGACGACCCCGAATTGAGCGAATTGAGCGAATTGATCGAAGCGTGGAAGGCTGAGTTCGATGTTGTCATGTCGTTCACCACGGCAGAGTTGATCGACCTCGTGGGCCAACGGCTGTTTTCGGATGAGCCGGGGGAGCCTGGGCAGTTTAAGTATCCCTTAATGCGGGAGATAGTGCTGCGCGTCAGTGAGAGCCGACAACAGGGGGATAGTCGTAAGCTTTCCAACTACTTACGCAGCAAGGAGGGGCGCATTGCGGCAGGATTTAAGCTGCGGAAAGCGGGAAAAGCCAGCGGCGCGGTGGCGCGTTGGAACGTCACCAAGGCATGACCGGGAATAGGGCGAATGGATCAAATAGATTGCTGCCAGTAGCTATACCTAAACTGTCATTTCATTTCTGCCATTTCAGGGTAACTCGTAAGGGGTGATCTATTTGCTCCATTCGATCTATCAGGGGGCACGATTCGACCCATTCCGGGAAACCGGGGTGGGTCTTTTCGTATGCGCTGGTCGGGCTGGGTGTGTATGCGAAGGGGGGGGTATAGCCATAACATCAACGCTAGGCCTGTTTTTTTGACCGTGTGGGTGGGTGTGGGGTGCGGCGTGTTAGGTAGGACCGGACGGGGTGGTGAAGCCGCTCTATGGCCGTTTAAAAGGCTGCGTGGTTTTTTGGCTGGAATGTATGGGGGTTTGGCCAGCAAATTTTCGAACGCCCCCGAATGGGGGTGCCCGGTCGGTGCTGGGCGGTCTTTTGGCATAGCCACTGCCGTTTCTTTTTTGAGACAAAGCCCCCCTCCCCTTCCCCTTACCACCCTTTACAATTGTAATGGGCTAGGATAGGAAATGAAACCGTTACGATTGCGCAAGTCGTTGATATCATTAGCTTTTACATGTCGCATAAGAGGTATTATGGAATTATTTATTGCCGGCGGGGTGGTCATGGCAGGCTAAGGCATTGATATCGTTAGACAATGACCGATGGTGCAGGCTCTTGCTTGTCGGCATGCCGATGCTGTGCCGGCGACTGGCCGACGTTATGTCCAAACAGGAATAGCGCGCGGGTGGGACGGCGGGCTGTCCGAGCAGATAGCGAGCTGTCCGAGCAGATAGCGGGAACTTCTACCCCCCCAGATTTTCCCGCCCCGCAATACTTATTGCCCGCCACCACCCCAGACCTGGCGCTATTCCCGTTTGAACATAGCGCACCGCCACCCTATCTCGCCGCTTGCCACCCCCCACATTACGCCACCACAACAACCACCCACCCCAACCCCCTATCTTTCCGCCCTCGTTCCATTCCGCATGTGGATTTACCCCATAGCAACCCGTTGAAAACGCAGGAGAATAAAAAACGCTTGTAATGGGTTGCCTATGTCTTTATGCGCTGATCCTCCACATCAACCACACACAAGAGAGGCAACCACACATGACCATCCCGACACACCGCCAGCTGCGGCGGCGCAAAGCCGCCATCCGCTATAATTTATACCCGTGCAGCATTTGCCGTCTCATCCGCGCGCTTTCTGCCGACGCAATTGTCGCCGCCGTGATGGCCGTCGCAATCGTCGCCGCCGCCGCATTGCTGCGCCTTATCTAACCAGAGGAGCACACCACATGGCCCGCACTCCCCGCCTTTCGCCCGAGGAGGCTCTAGACGCAGCCGTCGCAGCCTACGGCCCGCGCAACAGCGACTACCTGCCGACTATCAGCGCGGCGACTAAAGAGCCCGCTTGCCAATGGCTCACGGCACACGGCATCCGCAGCAGCGTAGCCCGCGCTCTGCCGCTCGCAGACCTCTCCGCAGTTTGGTCCGACACAACAGACACTAAATTACTCGCTCTTGTGCCCGGCTTGCTGGCCCGCGTGTCAGTGATTGGCACGACTGACAGCGCGCTAAAAATAATGGTGCAGCAACTTGTCGATTTTCCCGACACCATTTTTAAACCCTTCACCAGCTGGATTCCCAAAAAATCGGCGCGGCACGACAGCGCGACCAGCACCGCCCACCTCCCGCACTGGTGGCTGAAACGAAATTCACTTGAGCTTGCCGCCCTCGTTGGCAGCGACGACGACACCCCCACACCCACCCCAGCACCCACCCCCGCACCGGAAAAACAGCTTATGACCACACCGCCCGCCACAAATACTAATCCCGACGCAGCCGCCGCGCTCGCTGCCGCCATCGCCGGATTTATCGGTGGCCAGCCACTGGACCGCGCCGCCGTCGCCGAAATTGTGCGCGACGAACTGCAAAATCATATCGTGCCCCGTTCGGTCCACATCCACATCAACGATGAGCCGCGCGGGATAATTCCCGCGCTCAGTCACCGCCTCACCGGCAAATTGCTGGCAACCGTCGCCGCCGGCCTCTCTGCTTATATCGTCGGCCCAGCTGGCAGCGGCAAAACGACCGCAGCCGAGCAGGTAGCCGAGGCTTTGGGCTTTAAATTCTACCTGCAAGGCGCAGCGGCGGGCGCACATGAATACATGGGATTTATCGACGCGCGAGGCAGTTATAACTCAACCCCATTCCGCGAAGCCTTTGAAAACGGTGGCGTTTTTCTAGCCGACGAAATCGACGGCAGCGATGCCGCCGCTTTGCTCGCGCTAAATGCTGCCCTCGCGAATGGCGTGTGCGCTTTCCCCGGCAGCGTTTTTCCCGTCAAAAAACATAAGGATTTCCGCTTTGTCGCCGCCGCGAATACCTTTGGAACGGGAGCCAATCGTCAATACGTTGGCCGCAGCCAACTTGACGCAGCAACGCTTGACCGTTTTGTTTTTATCGACTGGCCCTACGATACCGTGCTGGAGCGCATGCTCTGCAACGACGCCTCTTGGCTCGCATACGTGCAATCTGTCCGCGCCGCCGTGGAAAAACTCAATATTCGTCACGTAGTTTCCCCCCGCGCCTCAATTTTCGGAGAAAAACTTATTGGCGCCGGCATCCCGCTCGCTGAGGTTGCGCAAATGGTTATCTGGCGCGGATTGTCTGAAGCGGACGTTACCCGCATCAAAGCGGCGATGTAAGGAGCAAAAACTAATGACCCGCCCCCCCTATAAATATCACACTACCGACCTCTACAGCGCGCACCTGCCCGCCGGCTTTGTTGACCTGCGAGGCAATGGCGACCGCAAGGCAGCCGTTGCTGCACATTATGCTGATGTTTCCGAGATCATCCCGCCGGCCTCGCCGCCCGTTGGCGCATGGGACCGTTTTGCATGGGAGAGCACAGACAATCGTTGGGCCGGCGCGACCTTCACCGCCGCGCGCGACATGCTGCGCGACGGCTGGATTGAAGGTGCAGACCGCGCCGCCGCAATTCGCGGCCGCATTGAAGCCGACCGCCCCGCCGCTCAAAAACTTATTAGGTGGGACGTGGCCGGCGCTTACCCCAGCGTGGGCCGCTTTCTATCTGGCAATCCCGCGAACATGCGCCGCCTCGGCCAAGCCAACACCCCCCGCGTTTTGTCACTTTCATTTGATGGCTCCGCTTCCGCCATAGTTAGCGCCGCCGACATGGAAGCTCACGCCGCCAGCGCCGCTGCGATCATCGACACGCTCGAAGCGGCAGATTATCGCGTCGAATTGTTTTGGATATGGCGCGGCAATGGCGACAGCCTGCGCACCGAGGTGGCGGTTTGCATCAAACAAGCGGACCAAGCCGTTAACTTATCAACTCTAGCTTTCAGCCTTGGCCATCCCGCCATGCTGCGCCGGATTGGTTTTGCCCTTGTCGGATCAATTCCGCACTGGCGCGGTTTGGGTGGCAGCATGGGAACCCCTTGCCCCCTGATAGCCGACCCCGAACGTGGCGCATACGTCATCCCCAGCGCGCAAACGACCAAGGCAGGCAGCGACCCAATCAAAGCCTTCGACGCGCAAATTGCAGCGCTGCGCAAGCAGGGCTGCCCCGGACTGGCAGACGAACCCGAAGCCCAGGCAGCCTAGCCTTGCCCTTGCCGGCGCGCACCACACCGCGCCGGCCTTGGCAAGCCTTCAGGCTTGACCGCGACCAATAACTAAAGGAGCAAACCACATGACCGATTACGCTTTGCGTTGTGAAATCTCAGCCGCTCGCGAAGGCCAACCGCATTGGCACTTCGCCGGAGACCCGGACGCAGGCCGCGCATGCGTGGAGCACGACGGCAAACGCTGGACTTACCGGATTGAACGCGGCGAGATCCGGGCATTCCGCGCATGGCTGGCCGAGGCATTCTCAGGCTTTGGCACCCAAGCCAGTGTCGCAGGACGCTGGCCACACTACGAAATCAAAACACGGAGTTAACAACATGACCCCCGCCGACATTGCCACCTTGCTGCGCACCAAAGCCGAGCGCAGCACCGAGACAGCCCGCGCGATGCAGGCAGCGCACGGCTTCACTCCAGCCGAAGCCAGCTACAGCCGCGCTGCCGCTTATGCCGAGGCAGCCGACCTAATTGAGAAAAACTTATTGCCACCCGCCACCCGCACCACCCGCAAAACCACACCCAAGGAATAAGCACCGATGAAAAACCAATTTGCCGACCTGATTGCCGAACTGGACCGCAGCGCCGCCGACACCGCGCGGCGAACCCAGGACATTCGAGATGTGTTTTATGGCACAATTCCAGTCCTCAAAGCCTTGAAAACTTATTGCGAAGGAATTGACGAAAGCCCGCAGTTTGGCGCGACAATCCTAGCCTACGCCATGGGCATGATCTTTCGCGATGAACCCCACGGAGAACATAAAACCGGAGTCTGCCGCGCTCTTGTGAGCTTGTTTGCCACCTCAGCGGCGAGCACCCGCACCATGTCGGAGGAATACGACGCCATACAAAGCCCTGACTTTATCCCACCCACCGAAACCACACCCAAGGAATAAGCACCCATGCCATACATAATCCATGATGACACAGCCATATGGGCAACAGGGGAAACCGAAGCCGAAGCATGGGAGGACTTTGCACACGAAATGAAAATGGGTAACGTAGGATTGCCAGAACGCGACGACTTCACGGCATGTCGCGCCACGCTCGCACTTGTCAAACGGGTGCGGGATTGCGGCGGGGCGATTGCCTGGGGAGCAACACCGGACGGACTGGCATGCACAACCGATGAAAAAAATGGAGAGAACCAATGAACAAGACCGACAACACAGCCGTCTATAACTGGTATTCCCGCGCCTTCCGTGGCGTTGCCGCTTGGGTGATCGTGGAAAAACACACCGGCAAGCACATTGCAAATGTGTCTATGAAATACCCGCAAGACGGCGCTGGCCGACTGTATGTCTATCTGCACATCATCGGCCTCGACATGGTGCGCGGCAGCGCGGCGGGAGCCGGTTACGACAGAGGCAGCGCGGCTATGGAAAAAGCAACCGAGGCGGTGAAAGCACCCGCGCCCGGATTGATCGAAAACGAGCGAGATTGCACCATTGACCGCCACCGCCGCACGATTGCGGACACAATGGCCAAAAATGGAGGCTGGGCTTGGCAAGACCGCATCGCAGCAGCCGGATACGCCGTATTTCAGGCAGTCTAAGCCACCCGCTTGAAACCCGCGCGACTGGCAACCGCGCGGACTTCAAGCGGATGGCCGCTTGACCACGGAGACAATCAACCATGACACGCGAAGAAGCCTTGCGGCTGGCCCTGGAAGCCACGCCGAACGATCCAGCTAAAGCGATCCAAACCGCCCGCGATATGCTGGCGTTTCTGTCCGAGGAACCCAAATCAGCATTTCCATCGCCCGCGTCAAAGCCGACCGTTGCCGATGCTGCACCGGATCTGCTCGCCGGCTGGACCCCGCTTCCTCACAACCCGCCGGATGTTGCATATCATCGCGGACTGACCGAGCAGGAAAGAATCTTGCTTGGCTTAAACAAGACTCGACGCCAATGGACTTCGGCGCATGACGATGAGTTATCGCTGCACATTCAATGCGGCGATAGTGGCGCTATATACGACGCGGCTGTTTCCCTGCGCCGTTCGGTCAAATCCTGCTACTGCCGCGCCGCTCGCCTTTTTACAACGGCGGAAGATAGTCGAACCCTCACGCGCATGTATCGTTTTGCCCGTAATCGCTTGATGGAAGAAACCGGCCAACATGGCACACTGTAGGCCATGCGTCGCCCGTTGCGCATAACTTATCGCCAAGGATTCCGCGCGCAGACACAGCGCGCGGAACTCACCGACAACCCACACCGCAAGCAGGGCGACCTATTCCGCCCTTCCAGCCTGTCCACCGATACCCGCGCTTTTTGGTGGTCCACTGGCTGGCATCACGCGAAACACAAGGAACCGAAGCAATGACTGCGAACGACTATCTGAAAAACCTCATTCACACGAGCCGCCTTCCAATCCGCGCGGCCAATGTGTTGCGCAACATGCAGCCGCCCATTTGCAGCGAAGATGACTTTCTGGCGCTGAACACACACCAGATCATGGAACAGCCCAACGCTGGTCGCATCACCGCGCGGCAAATTGACATTTTGCAAGGCAAAATCCGCAAAAAGCAGCAACAGCCGGCGAAGGATTACGTGCCCTTCATGGAGCAATTTGAAAAAATATCCGAAAAACTTGAAAATATCACTCAATTACTGGTTGCAATACATCAAAAGCAGTGACATAATCAAACCGTGAACCACACGCAAGGAATAAGCAGATGACCGAAGAAGAAGACCGCGCTGTTATGGGCCTGCAAACCAAGAAGGCGCTTTACGAAGCCGCAAAGGCGGAGGGTGCCGATTTTGGCGAACCTCAGCAGCTATTAACCGCCGCCGAAGCTGACCTTGCCCCCGACGCCAAATTTAATCTTGGCGACGTTGTTATAACCACCGGGGCTATGCTGCGCCTGTCCGGCCCCCAATATGGCGTCGCCATTTTGCGCATGCACCAGACCGGCGAGTGGGGCGCAGTGTGCGACGAAGATAAAGCCGCCAACAATCAGGCCATCGAATTGGGCAACCGCATTTTGTCGGCTTATCCCATCAACCCCCTTGAGGAATGCAAGGGCCACGGCGAAAATACCGTGTGGGTTATCACCGAGGCTGACAGGTCCAGCACCACCATTCTTTTGCCAGAGGAATACTAACCATGAGCCTCAGCAAAAAAAACGGCAAGGCCATTCAAGAGTTTTACGACCAAATCGAAGATGGCGAGCGGATTGAATTATCTTTCATTCATCCCGCAGGAATGGCCAAAAGTCTGTTGGCGTGGGTCGAAAATCAAACGCGCATGCCCAAGCAACACGCGGCGGCTTTTGATTTTTTGAAAAAGGTCGAAGAAAACCCAGGCAAAATCCGGTGTAGTTGCTGCAATGTCTTTTTTGAGGAAATTTCCCCGGCTGCGTTTGTCACCGCTAGCATTGCCGACGAGAAAAAGGCAGAGGCAGCGCCCGGCATGATTGTGGCTGGCATTTGCTTTGACTGCTACGGCAACCGGCCAGATTGGAAAGCCGAAGCAGAGGCGCACTTTGACCGTTTGTTTGGCGGCACAGAGGACGCTCCACCCATGCCAACGGTTTCCGGCGTTGGCCACGCTTAAAAAAACAATCCATCTTTGCGAAGGTGGGCGATCTTAGCGATTGCCCGCTTTTTTGCTTCCCGTCCCGTTGCCCGCGCAGCGCCGGGAATAACTTTCTTCACGCCGTCTTCTTTTCCTGCCGACCACTTCGCCGCTAATTTGCGATCCAGGGCAGCGGCTTCTTCCCGCGCGCGAGCATGCAACGTCAGTCCCTTTGCATACAGGGCATTCGCGTAATCGGCCACCGTGTAGATAATATCCACATGATGGCCGACGCCTGCCATTTCGAGGTGCAAAGCCAGTTGGGCCTCTTGCGCCTTGTTTCGGCCAACCTTTAACTCAACCCACCAGCACTTCCCGTCAGGATACAACAGCACCGTGTCGGGTGTGCCGGCCCTGATGCCGCGCGCTGCCTCAAATAAGTATTGGGTTTCTGACGTAGCCCGCGACCGATCAAAGGCAAGGAATACGCAGGGGGACGTAACCCACCGCCTGACCCACGCCTTAATGCTTGCCTGAAGATCGTGTTCGCGGTGCTGCATTCAAATTCCGCCCAAGGCCCGCCGGTAAATATCCAGCATGGTTTCCTGCGCCACCACATCATCTTCGTTCATAGCCCGCAGTTTGATGAGTTGCCGCAACACGCGCACTTCAAAGCCCGCGCTTTTGGCTTCCATGTAAATATCTTTAATGTCGGACACGACCGCCTTGCGATCTTCCTCCAAACGTTCGATGCGCTCAACCACAGACCGCAGACGGTCGGCATTGATGCTGTTATCACCCATTTCAGGCGTCATGCGTTTAGCCTTTCATAACTTATTTGTTTGCGGTATCCAAGCGCGGCCAAGATTTTTGGCCCCGGTTCTGTTTTGGCGTTCAACACGAGGCTGACGTAAGTGGGACTGATCCCATTCTTTTCAGCCCACGCCGTTTGCCCGCCGGCATCACTGCAAGCTGCGGTCAGGGCGTGGAAAATTTCGGATAAATTAGCCATCAATCCCCGCCTTCAAGGAATAAGCCGTAATCTGTTTGCGTCGCACCTTCAGGATGCGCGCCATCTTCCCGTGATACTCGGTTGGAATTGGCCGAACGTTGTTCACCCACCGGGAATAAACCGACGGATGAACCCCTAGTTTGGCGGCGATAAAGTCGTGCCGTAGACCAAGTGCAGCGGCAGCGGCTTTGGGGCTGAAATCAGGTGTGCTCATGTCCTTGAGTTTACTAAGGATTGAAGGAATACGCAAGGCCGGTTGCCCGTCATGCAATTTTTTTTGCTTCTTCCGCTTGACACACCAAAGCACGAAGCGCAAATTGAACACGCTAACAACATCCAACAGGAGCCAACAATGGCAAAAACCAAAGCAAACGTTAAATCGCAAGAATATGAAGTGGTAAGCGGTATTCCCGTGCCAGCGCCCCGCGCGCCTTTAAGTTCCTGCCCTTATCCGTTTGACGCGATGAAGGCGGGGGATTCATTCTTTGTGCCCGGCGCAACGCACAAGACGCTTGCCAATTGGCTAAACCGCTATCGTGCCAAGAACCGCAACAAGACGCTTGTTTCGCGCATAATCGACGGGGGCTTGCGTATTTGGAGGACCAAATGAAAGACGCAATTGCGCGGCTGCTAACCCTTGTAAGACAGGCAGAAATTGCCGTCAACCAAGACGGAGGCGTTGCGTTTGATATCGTCCGCGAAATGCGGCGCTGCGCCACTGACATCAAATTCTTTCACATGCAGGAACAGCGAACCAATCACCTGTTTGTGCTTACGGTGTCAGCACTGATTCCGGTGGCATTTTGCGCTGGCTTTGTTTTGGCAATGCGCGCTCATGGGTAGCGATTGGCTTGACCGGCCAGAATACAAGGGGAAGCACATGCTTAAAGTTTACGAGGAATTGGAGCAGGGCACCGACGAATGGCTTGCGGCCAGATGTGGGTTGCTGACGGCCAGTGAGATGAAGCTGATTATCACGCCAACTCTTAAAGCTGCCAGCAACGACAAGGAACGCGCGCACCTGTTCGAGTTGTTGGCTCAGCGCATCACCGGCTACGTTGAGCCAATGTATGTCAGTGATGACATGCTGCGGGGGCGTGAGGACGAGATTGAAGCGCGCTTGGTCTACGACAAGAACGTGGCCCCGGTGCGCGAGGTCGGCTTTATGACCAACGACAAATGGGGATTTACGATTGGGTATTCTCCCGATGGCCTTGTGGGTGATGACGGCCTGATTGAATGCAAATCGCGCCGGCAAAAGTATCAAGTGCAAACCATCATCGTCGGGAATATGCCCGACGATTATGTGATGCAGGTTCAAACCGGGCTATTGGTGTCGGGCCGCAAATGGTGCGACTTCATTAGTTATTGCGGCGGGTTGCCCACGGCCGTGATTCGCGTTGAACCCGATGAACGCATCCAAGCCGCCATCATCGCCGCCGCGTCCGCGTTTGAAGGCCGGCTTCAAGACCATCATCAGCGTTATGCAGCCATGATTGAGTCGGGCGAAATGCGCACATTCCCAACGCAGCGCCGCATGCGCCAGGATGAAATGGAGATCATTGTATGATTGACCTGCGCAAAACCGTCATCGCCAAGTCCGACCAACTCAACG
>Ga0214192_1001637_pt1 | contig 12302 bp, 1 predicted proteins | sample TroBogEpilimnion_44_FD_153030 | JGI IMG/M metagenome (GOLD analysis project Ga0214192, IMG submission 153030) | Freshwater microbial communities from Trout Bog Lake, WI - 29JUL2008 epilimnion | ecosystem: Environmental > Aquatic > Freshwater > Lake > Epilimnion/Euphotic zone | place: Trout Bog... | reverse complement strand
CCCACACCAGTTTTTTTAATCCCAAGTGAGTGGAAAATGTAAAAACCTAAAACGCGCTAGAGGCAAGAGGCCACCGGGAAAAATTATCTCTTAAGCAAACAATTCACGGCGGATACAACGCGATAAAAACCAAGACAATCAGAAATTTAGCAGACATCCAACTCGACAACGAGGACCCCATAGCGGCACTTAGAGGCAGCGACTAGCAGAGCACAGAGAGCAGAGCAACGACAGCAGAGAAGCAGAGCCAACCCTTCGGACACAAAAGTTCCAATTCAGCAGAGCGATCAGAGCAGCAGATATAGAGCACGGTTTTATTACCCTAAAGAGCACCATCAGCGGAAATTACAACAAATTAGAGGAAACAGATAGATTGAACTTACCAGAAGCATTTTCAGACGATACGTAACAACTTTTTCAGAAGGAATCAATTTTTGAGACGCAGTCTACAGAGAATAAGGGCTTGGAGAATTTGGAAGCGGGACGTGGGAAGAGGACGAAAACCTAACTAATCTGAGAACAGAAAAATTATATTGGTAGATAATATATATACTGAGAACATATCTGAAGGACAGCCCGTTTGTACACTTCTACAACGAGAAATCAGGTGATCAATAATTAGAACTTAGAATTTGTTCGAAGAAACTCCAAGCCACTCGTAAATTTTCAGACACCCCATTCGCGGACTTCCGGTGTGTAACCGATTGAGCTGGTTGGTGACTAGAGACGCGGAGGGTATTTACCTTTGGCGTCAGGACACCTGGTCCTTCGGCGCAACGACTAAGTAAATTCAATTTTCAGACAGAGTTAAATCAGGAATTAATTCAATAAATAAGGAGACAGTGACAGATAATTAATAGCAGCTGACTTCCAAGAAACCAAATTTAAACGCCTATCACTCATTGAAATATTATTTGGCCTTGTTGGGAGAATTCTGGTCTGTGGTGTGGAGAACTCAATAGGCATCTTAAGCAAACAATTCTTGTTGAATATAGAATAACTGCAACTCAATCAGGCACCATAAACTCGGAGGTGGTGGAGTAGTTTTTTTAATTATCCTTTCTAGATTGTCTGAAATTTGTTCATTGAAGTAGGTATTGGAAATAGGTTGGTGGATCTGGACCATAAAATCCAAGATTTATAACTATTTAGGAAAGAGTAAATCAAGAATTAATTAATTAATTAATTAATTAAGAATTCTGATCTTGCTACTTTTTGAACTTGATCACTGAATTAGACCACAGAGAATAAATTCTTTATAATTGAGATTTAAACTGCAGACATGGAGTCGCCTCTGGCCAACGCAATTGAAATATTTACGAAGTATCAAATAGCTAAATTAACGAATGAGTTCATAGATATACAAGAATTCGCCTACTCAGAGCAACAAAAGAGAGCAGACTTCGTGGATGAGCGCAATCTCCCAAATAATGTAAAGATAGACATTGAGAGCATTTTGGATGATCTAGCGACTGTACAAAAGACGACATCAGAGTACGAACAGCGCCCTTGGGAGCGAGATATTGTTCTGCGTGTTCAGCGGATGGGGGCGTTCACTACAAGTGCTTCAACACATCTATATAAGTCAAGAGTGAAGATGAAAGAAAGGACTTGCGAGAAGGGTGGAGGAAGAACGTGTCGGGAAAGAGAAAAGCAGTGTAAGTGGAATGATGATGGACTCAAGACAGGGAATAAAAAGGGAAAGGAGCGTGATCATGTAATGCGTAGGGAGATCTATGATAACCGAGTCATGAAGAAGTACGAGAAGAGACAACGTTCCACGCTTTACAAGGAGGATAAGGAAGGCCATGTCAAGGTGGACACACGTCATTCGGCAGCGAGGCATAGTCAAAGCAGGATATGTGTGACACAGTATGATGAGGCAGCAGGAAGTAAGAGAAAACGAGAGGAACTTGTAGCTAAGGCAGAAGCGAAGGAGATACTGAGGCACTGTGTGCAGGTGAGGAGTGATTATATAGGTGGCGGCACAGGAAAGGATCCCAACAGCTCTTCTAAGCAGCAGATGGTCAGGAGCACCCAGGACAGACGAAGTATGGCTAAGGCTCAAGCGTATCCAGAGGATGGTAAGAAGATAAGTGGGATGACCGCCCAGAAGTCGAGATTAGAAAGTGCATTGGGAGCTGAGGCAAACCATTCTACGGGAAAGGCTAAGGTGGCTTCAGAGGATTGCTCTAGGGAGGGTAAGAAAGCGCTTGTGAAGGTAGCAACTGAGACGACGGAACGCAAGGTGATTGAGCAGCTACGGAAAGGTAAACGAAAGAGAGTAGCGTGGGAGACTAAACCGACGGAAGGTACGAACAACGGGGCTAAGGAATGCTCAGAGACTACAGCCAAACACATGAATGAGGTGGCAGGCACGGACAAAATGTGTAATGACAAGCATCGACAAGCTAAGGCGGGCACAGAGGGCACAATGAAGACATCTACCTCAAATGGACCCATGGACAAATACCTGAAGGGTAAGGGCAGTGTCACCAGACCGCCGCATACACAGTCAGAGACTCCGGGAACGTCCAGCAAACAAGAGAGAATAGTAGACCCAAAAAATCCCAGAAGGAGACCGAATAGGAGGACACGGCGACTGCACTTACAACTGCACAAAGTACAGGCTCAACCAACACTGAACTGGTACGGTTTCAGGCGAGATATTGAGGAGAAGCAGATACATAGTGCTGACTTTGCGGAAGAGATCACCTATGCAATGATGGAATCGCTGTACAAGGTAGAGGACTTCACAATCATTGGGGTGAATAGAGACAACGCAACAGATACAGGAACTCAAGCGAACATGGAGAGGCTGGCTGAAGGAGTCCGAATTGTAAGCTTAAACATTCGCACACTAACGAAGCACAAGTTACCTATACTTGCTTGGTACATGCAGAAATACGAGGTAGACTGTCTGATGCTTCAAGATGTAGGGTGCACTGAACTCGAGCTGAGGTACCATCGTGTAGAGCTCAAAAGCTTGCTTGGTGAGGAAACAGTGATTACAATTAGCCCAGCGGGACAGCAAGGAGGAGACGAGGGACAAGTTGGCGGTTTGATGACAGTAGTGCAAACGCGGTTAGGACTACGGTTTTCAAATCACAAGATGGACAAGCTCAATCTGGGGCTGACTCAAACCACTTCGTGCACGATCAATGGACAGACACTACACCTGATTAACACGTACTGGCCAGTGGAGAACAAGGAGGGACCCAACTCATTATGGAACACTACTATACGGGAGATGCGGAAGAGGGACATAAGAGGGACACCGTTGCAGTATGTACAGGACACGATTCTTCGCGAGAGGGACAAACTAGTTATAGAGACCCCAGGAAGTTTGGTATTGATTGGAGGAGACTTGAACTCAACCATACGCAAAGAGGAGAGAGGAGGTAGAGCGACGCCACTGGACAAATGGATCATAGACGCAAAACTGGTCAGCGTACGTGAGTGCTTGACAGGGGATGATACGGAAGCAAGACGCATAGAGAATTGGGCGACCCACTATGTAGGACTGGAGCCACGCAGTATAATAGATCACTTCATGCTACACGGCAATGGATGGGAAGATCAAATTACGGGATACGGAGTAGATCAGAATCTAGAATTCAGCAATTACACGGATCATCGACCAATCATGTGTGTAGTCGCGGTAGGACCAAAGCTCGGGAAGGGGACAGAGGACAAGAGGGAACGGAGACCATGGGCACCAGTGATCAAGCACAAGGACTTGGTGGAACGATTTCAAAAGAAGATGGACAGATGGCACACTAAGAACGCGACGCACCTGGGAACACTACAAGTGGAGGAAAGATACACAGAAGTAGTGAAAGCGATACGGGAGCTAGGCATACCACTAGCCAACAAAAGCCGCAAGAGACTGGAGGAGAAAAGAGCAGCGTACAAGCACGGTTGGTCACCGGAGTTTATTGCTACAAAAGCCAAACTAGATTTCCTCTTGGAGGTACGACGAATCCTCAGACGTAAAGATTTATGTGAAGCGTCAATACTGGAGCACATACGAGAGGCGGCATGCAACTGGGAAAGAACGGTCAAGCACCATATGCATGATGCAGAGGATCAGGGCAAACTGCTGGGAGGAGACCATGGACTTCGGTATTGGAGGACAGCCACACTTCTTCAGGTCACCAGTCGCTACATAAAGGAATATGAAGAGGTCAAGAAGATGTTGCATGGGAAACGAAGAGAAGCTATGCGTATGGAGATGGGAGGCCATATACAGAGACGGGAAGAGCGAAGAGCGGAGGGTAAACTCAAAAAGGTGATAGATTCGATACTCAAGAAGGCCAGAGTAAACATGGATCTCAGCTGCTTCATTGATGCAGAGGGAGTCTTACAATCTGACCTAGCTCAGGGACACATCAAACTGACACAAGATTTTGCTGCTTGGTATAAAACGCCGCTGGGACATGTGGACAACGAAGCACTTTTCACCAAGCCATGGGAAACGATTTGTCACGGGAGGCAGGAGTATATGAACAACTTAGCAGGAACATCCATACCGAATGACGTACAAGAACTGTTCTGGGAGGCACTTATGCACACTCCACGCAGAGGTGAAATCAGTATCAAGATACAAGAAGCGCTGGCACACCCTCCCACCTACGAGGACTTCACATCTGCTTTGCAATCGACTAAAGACTCATCAGCACCAGGCCCCTCCAATGTCACGTACGGACTGATCAAGCAACTACCGCCTGTCATACTTCAAGAAGTCTATCAGCTGCTCTGCGAAATCTGGGAAGGCAGACTGACACCGGAGGAATGGAAATTGAAGTGGCAACAGCCTATTCCAAAGAAAGTAGACATAGGCACGGGAATATGTCGGGTGGAGGACTTTCGGCCATTAGGACTCGTTGATACGTTTCGAAAACTATGGAGCAAAATCATAATACGACGTATACAGATGGTATGGGAGACGGCAGGAGTTGCACGGTCGGAACAGGAAGAAGATCATATACAGCCGGCACAGCATGGATTTCGAGCACATAGGGGCACGGACACAGCTCTCTCTCAGTTGGTTAACGCAATGGAACAAGCGGAACAGATGGACACCACAATAGGGGTATCCTCATTTGACATACGCCGCGCTTTCGACTCTGTCTCAAAAGGGCTAATACATCTTGGATGGGTGAGACTAGGCGTACCAGAAGATGTGGTGAGATGGCTACAAGCGATGGATGAGGACGCACTTACGATTGTTCGGACACCCTTTGCGCTGGAAATACATAACAAGGAGGGACTGGATGGACTCTGGAAAGCAATAAGAGAAGGCACACTAGCGAGCTTCATGGCAGAACGCGGTACTGCTCAAGGAGACGTGACCAGCCCAGCAACATGGATGTGCATATTTGATATTCTCCTTACGATGTTGGACCTTGCCAAACTCACCCACAGATTCTATATTCGACACGGTTCAGAGCTATCTCCGGTGAAACCTATTGCGTACGCAGATGACCTTGTGGCGATAATGGCAGATGTTTCAGGACTACAACAAGTCAGTCGAGTAGTTTCGGGATTCTGTGTGATATGTAATCTAACAATTCTTCCAGCCAAGCTAAGAACGTACTATCACAACTTTGGCGCGACGGAGAGTGAAGCGGACAGGGTACTGATCACATACCATGGAAGACAATGGAGTCCGGCAGAAACCACAGTGAGAGGACATATACTAGAAGATGGGCCGCTTAAATATCTAGGGGTTCTGGCCAACATAAACAACAGCTATGACGACCTATACCAAGCACTAGAGGGTCGAGTCGCACAGCACTGTGGGTTAGTTAATCGAGCGAGGGCGTCAGGAGTAACCAAAGCAACGGTGGCACAGGCATCGGTACTACGCAGCATAGAGTATGCGGCAGTGTGGGCAAACTGGTCTCTAGAGAAATATAGGAAACTAGATGGATTATTCACAGAGCTTCTCAAGACGGCAGCAAGGAATATGCGTAGCCACCCAGCTTTAGCGCTCTACATGTCCAGAGAAACAATGGGACAAGGATTTCTACGTTTTTCTGATGAGGTGCAATTCAGAAAGTGGACCTTTTTGCAACGGGCGGCGATGGGGCATAAGGACATACGGCATACTGGACAGAGCCTGTTGGATCATGTGGCGGCACGGGTACAAGTAGACACAGTCACGGGCAGATCCAGATACATTGTCAGACAGCACAGAGACGTAACAGAGGTATGGGGAGGCAGTCTGATGGAATGGCTAAAAGAAGCGGGATACGGCATCTATGTACATGGGGCTAGAGTGGAGACAGGGTCAAATGAACCAATACATGACGGAATGATGAGACTGGAGCAATCAGTACGTCACTTCTTGGAAACCTACAACATTCAAGTGTGGGGAGACCTAGTGGGTTTTGATGCAGAAAATAAGCCAAGATGGAAGCCACCCTCCGAAGTGCCTGAGAAACTGAGGGAGCTCATGAGTCGCAAAACGCCACCAGAAAATGGACTACATCTACGAGCGGGACAATACTGGTGTGTCAAATCAGTTGGAGCGGAAAGCTGGACCATCGTGGAAATAATGGGCGCAGATGCGGACAAATCATACTTAATTCACTGCAGATACTGGCAAACCCTAGACATGTCACGGCTTCCAGAACTTGAGGAGGTAATATATCCTATGGAAAATTTATATGGCGCAGGGACCGGCACGGCAATCTCATGGGACCAAATATTCACATCTACAGAATGCAGGCAGCTCATAACGGGAGATGATGTTATATGTGGAGACCTTCTCACTCGCCCGATTCAACAAGTACTATGCAAGCCGCCTCCACAAGCAGTTTGGATCAGACCACTCCCTCCACCAGCCACGGAACAAAGACTGAGACACTGGATGCAAAAGGAGGAATATTGTATAAGTGGAATGAACAAGAAACGCGCTGCGGACTGCATACTCCTACGAGACAATCCAAAGATGAGCAGATGTACAATAGCCACCGTCACTACAACTGAACGACAGAGACCTGAGCACGCCATTCGCATTACGGCCACCTCTGGAGAGGATGTCTCAAATCAGGACATGGAGATACTCGGAGCCTGTCTGGTCATACGTTTTCATCAAGGCACCAACACCAGCATCAACTGTTCAATGAAGACCACAGGACAGTACCTCAGCCAACGACAACAAATCAAGAAGGGCAAACGGAACGCACTCACGGCGATGATGGAAGGATGGCTCCCAGCGATAGCAAGAGTGGTGTGGACCCCAGCGCTCAAAGGCAACATCAGCCCCTGGAAGAAGCAAATGACTGACAAAGGTATGCACATAGTCAGACACATGGCTGACGGAGGCACCATACGCAGCTGCAACACACTGGAGATGGATATGCAAGATGTACTCATGCAACTACTACAGCCAGGACAGCCTATGCTAATACAGGCAGACAAAGGTACACTCGTGCTGGGAAATCTCCATCAGATCATGGATGATCATCGACAGCGACAGTATCAGATTACGAGGGATAACTATGCAGAGAAAGCGGGTCGCAGACGCAAATTCACAGATGCAAATTTTAGACTGGCATCAAAGCTACATCAGCTCCCGACGCTCACAATGCAAAGGGCGGCCACGGTGATCAGACTGGCACTACAGAAGCGATGGCAAGGAGAGAACTTAGTGAAAGGTGGACGCACACCAACTGAACCACGCAGCCAATGGTACTGTGATGATTGTGACTGTGTTGACTCTCAGGAACATTGGTTAACACAATGCAGGCGAGGAAAACTGGCAAAGATTAGGGAAGACTGTCTGTGCAGAATCAAGGAATTAGGGGCGCTATACCCTAGACAAATCCGCAAGGGCATACAAGCTATACAAGAATACCTATGTGGAGGATTAGACTGCGGTATGCTCTGGACTGGCATCATTCTAAGACATCATCTGGTAAAATTCCGACGATTCACGACGCAAATGGAAATCTCCTATGAGCAACAAGGGAAATGGGAGGAAGCAATTGTAACGATCCTCGCACATACAGTACATGCGTCTTGGACTATGCTGGCTGAGCACGAAAGGCTTATCAACACGGGAGGAGGAGATACTGGACACCATGGACTGAGACCGGGATCGCCACCCAGACTGCAGGAAAACGGAACTGTGCATGAGGCCACCTGGATGGACAAGTATCTTAGCCGCGCAGGCAATATGACGACTCAAAACTCTAGGAAACGCACGAGGACACCATGCTCCAAGCAGCAAGAGAGAGTAGCACAACAAAACCAGACCATCGGGACGCGAGAGGACACAGTACCTCTTTGCCCTGAACACAGGAAAGATGCCCCTACACTGGAGGATGAGCAAACGTTTGTACGAATGCACTATGGAGATGACTTCATCTGCGCAGGGGACACATGGACTGAGCGTACGGCGATGCGCCTGTGCACAGGTCACTGGTATAGCACATACAACATTGCGGCTGTAGTAGAGACTCTGGAAAACCAACAAGCGCCGGACCACATGTACTGCATCACGAGATGGGAACTGGAGAAATGGACTGAAGGCCGACGTCTCTGCCGCAGGACCTTGACACAGCTACGACAAGCAACGTTTGTTAACTATGTGGTAAATCACGATAACACCCACTGGGGACTACTCATAGCGATGCGATCAGAGCAGACGATAGACATAATCTATGCAGACTCGCTCAGCTGGCCAGGGAGGGAATGGAAAGAAAGATTCAAGCGATGGTGGACACAAGTGGGCAGGCAAGAACAAACGATACTACAACTGGTTGAGCACAATATGCAGTTACCCCAACAGGAGGATACAGTGGAGTGTGGAGTTTTCACTACGTGTTATCACCAAGTAGTATTTGAGCTTTCACAACAGGAACTATGGCGCAACCAGGACAGAGAAACACGATTGACGCAGCTGCAAGAAGCACTATCTAGGATCACGGCGACAGTGGCAGCGCAGAAACGGAGACTCACGCGTGAGACCTTGTATTTGCATGGACACCGGATCTCGACAAGGGTAGAGGAGCAAATGGGACAGTTGCTGACAGATATCGCTAAGAAGCCTGAGCCAACAACACAACACCTGCTACGTAGGGGGCGAAAGAGAAAGGTGGAGACAAACGGCGGCGAGGTAAAGGACAATCTCAAACGACAACAGACTGAGGCAACCAAGGAGGAAAGAGAAGACGAGCTACGACAAGGCCGGCGAGTGTACGAAATACAGGGCACGAGGCAGGCAGGCTACAATATCACTCTACGAGGTTCACACAAGCTTGGAGCAGGTATGATACGGATAACGGAACCAGACGAGATTCAAAGTCACGGAAATTGGGACCTGGACGAGCATACACCGAACGGTCACGCAAATATGGAAGGCGAACAAGACTTCTGGGGAGCGCCAGTAGACTACTGGGCAGGATCACCGCAAGACGTGGAGCAGGAAGACAATACAGACACAGCACTTGATCTCACTCAGGAAGACACTACGGAACCTACAGCAGGAACCCTGGAGACAACTCCAAGCCAGACATCCAATCAGGATAGCACTACCGCTCAGACAGAAAAGGTCACGGAGGACAAAACACCGAGGGAGGAAGAGACGCACACATGGCCAGTAGAGGGACAGGAGGAAAGTAAGGAGGAGCAAGTACCCACAGTGGTAGGCAAGAAACGCATCAGACGTCGAAGATCGCAACTTGATGACCTCATCACAGGAGCTCCCAGCGCACCACTAGGAAAACGCTCGCGCTCAGCGGTTGACTACACTCAAACACTGGACAAGGAGGAGACCAAAGTTACTGCGAAAGAGATACGGACCCTCCCGGGAGCGCGGCATCAACAATGGCGAGTAGGATACGCACGGTCAACCATTAACAAAGTATTAGCACCTGGACAAGATGCGGGATACGGGCTATTCGCGACCTCACGTATAGAATGCAACGAGATTATCTGCACCTACGAGGGAGCGTCTGTAGACTATGACGAGGCTATTTCCAACCAATATCGCTCACATTACCTGATGACCTGTCCCACTACAAGGAGAGCAGTGGATGCTGCGGAATTCAATTCCTGCTATGGAAGATTTGCCTGCGACCCGCTAGACAAAGCGCTATACAACGCCATTTGTTGGTCTCACACTACTCCGATGATACTTCGAGCGATAGCAGTAATAGACACTTGTTATGAAGTTTTCTGGTTTTACGGAGACTCATTCCCCTGGCCTTCAGAGCTTCTACAACTTCGTGCACGTCAAATGGTAATAGAGCAAGGTTGGACTATACAGGATGCTGCAGAGGATGAGGACGAGGCAACAGAGGTGGCTAACCCCTTGGACATCTCAGGACAATTAGGAACTGACTTCGTACTGCTACCCATAACAGAAATGCGGCACACATATCAAGACCCGGATATGAGCACAGAACAACTGCACGCTTGGAGCGACACTGCAACCTACGCGAATACTGCTGGACCAAGACAGGTGATGGAGGCCAACAAAGGTAAAAAGAGACGCAAACCGGAGACGATAAATGACACACCGACCATGCAATCGCCTACGGATGCCAGAGCATGGGCTAGCCAGATGACCGCACGCCTTCGAAAACAACTGATAGGCCCATGGATACGCATTCCTACGGAAACGCAAAAGAGATGGCCGGTAGCCTTTGCTTCGGATTCAGATGCCCTGGAAGCTCGGATAGGAGTAGTCGTCACGAAGGATGTTGGAAGGTACGATATAATCTGTGACTGGGAAGGTACAAGTACACAAGGAGCAGCTCCCTTGCTAGCGTATGATCCAGAACAAATATATGATGTGCAAACTGCAACGTCACTTCGACTGGATGGACTCAGCTATGGCCCATGGATTGGAGACACGCTAAGATTTGATCAGTACAATGCAGTGCATGTATGGCTTCCAGAACTCTTGAGATATGTCACGGTCATTCTATTTGATCTCCCTGCGGGCACGGGAGTTTATGCCCCAAAAGGCTACCTACACTGGCAACATCACGACACCAAGGCACGAGAAGCCAAGCAGCTCTACCAGACACCGGAACTGGACCTTCGCACGATGGAAGAGGCACTACGTACAGCGAATCTGGCGGCTAAGTTTCAAAGCAACAGAGGTCCCATCGATGACATTGGCATGATTACCTTAGCATGGACGATGTCGCAACTGCAAACTGAAGAGGTCTCACAGTACAACAATGCTACTCACTTGGAGGAATACGACTGGGAAAGACTGCTAAGATGGCGAGGACGAGGACCAGAAACACCAGGTGTCATAATATCTACCCCGCGAATTGTCTCCCTCACTGATGCGTGGATTTGGCTACTATGCTACCCCCCCTGCGACAAAGACCCATACAGACACTGGGGCTGGATACTAGAACTTCCAATGCGATTCGGAACATCGCCCATAGGGATTGGACTGGATGAACACGAAGAGATCTGTGCGTGCTTTGCCACTGATGTTCATTGTGGTACTGTTTTAGAGCAATTAGATGGGGACTGCCTTAATAGCTCACAAAGCGACTTGGACACATATCACCCGTATCAATACCCAGACATCAACCTTGGACTGACTCTAGATGTGACAACACCAGGCAGCTGCTTGTTACGGTACGCACAAGACACGAAACAATGGAATCGGTACAATGCGTGCTACATATACAGACAAAACCAACTACACTTGATCACGATTAGGGATGTGGAGAAAGGAGAGAAGCTTATCCTACCGAAAGGAGCGGCGCACTGGCAAGGACATGAGGATGGCCTGATCTATGAGCACGGATACACAGCGGAACACCAAGAGGGAGGCCACACTATCAAAATTGCGGAGCGCTTCAAAGCCATTCGAGATTATAAGCTGGAAATGGGAATGGACTCTGCACTGGCGTCATATGAAGACTGGACAACAAGACTCAAGGGACACTTAAGAACAACAGGAGAGCTCTCCTCCGAGTGCATAAATTTTGATATGAAATGTTATATGTATTTTCGAATAGAGAAGGGGCAGGGCTTTTACATAGAAGGGAGCCAGGGTGTTTATGATGTAGATAAAGAAGAACAGCAAGACTTTCCTCCATTTGGACCAGACTAGAGCTTACATAAATCCCCGGAACCCTTGCGAAAGGGCTGGCTGGCGCTCATTTCGGGGAAAAGGACCAGATGAAGCTAAAGAACGAGACAGTAGGATGATAGAGGAGACCAGTGCTTGACTGCTGTGTTTTTCTTTTTGTGACGTTTGCGTTTTTGCTAAGATTTCGTTTTTCTTCTTTTTCTTCTTTTTCTTCTTTTCTTCT
>Ga0214192_1001636_pt1 | contig 12303 bp, 10 predicted proteins | sample TroBogEpilimnion_44_FD_153030 | JGI IMG/M metagenome (GOLD analysis project Ga0214192, IMG submission 153030) | Freshwater microbial communities from Trout Bog Lake, WI - 29JUL2008 epilimnion | ecosystem: Environmental > Aquatic > Freshwater > Lake > Epilimnion/Euphotic zone | place: Trout Bog... | reverse complement strand
AGACGGGGCCGAGGCGGGGCACGCCGCACTCGCCGGCATCCATTTGCGGGCTGCTGACATCTAACAGCGGACGCATATGGAAAATCAGACGACGAAGATGGAAACGGCAACGCTGGGCGGGGGATGCTTCTGGTGTCTGGAGGCGGTTTATCAGCAGACGCAGGGAGTGGAGTCGGCGCTGTCGGGGTACATGGGCGGGGCGAAGGCGAATCCCACGTACAGCGAAGTGTGCGGGGGGAAGACGGGGCATGTGGAAGTGGTGCAGGTTCGGTTCGATCCGGCCGTGATTGCGTATCGAGAAATCCTTGAAATCTTTTTTGCGATTCACGATCCGACGACGCTGAACCGGCAGGGCAACGATGTGGGGACGCAGTACCGGTCGGTGATTTTTTATCATTCGCCGGAGCAGCAGGCGGCCGCGGCGGAGACGATGGGCAAGTTCGGAGCGGAAGGTGTGTTCGATGCGCCGATTGTGACGGCGGTGGAGCCGGCGTCGACGTTCTACGTGGCCGAGGATTATCATCAGCGGTACTTCGAGAACAATCCGTATCAGCCGTATTGCGCTTACGTGGTGGGGCCGAAGGTGGCGAAGTTCCGCAGCAGGTTTGCGGCGCGGATGAAGGCGGGCGCTTAGATCAGCCGGCGGCGGGCTGTTGCTGCGTCATGCAGTGGAGCGTGCCGAGGCCCCAGATGAGTTCGACGCAGTCGATGCCGATGACCTCGCGATGGGGGAAGCATTCGGCGAGGACGTTGAGGGCGACGCGATCGTTGGGATCGTTGAACGTCGGCACGAGTACGGTTTTGTTTGCGATGTAAAAGTTGGCGTAGCTGGCGGGCAGGCGCTGGCCGTCGAAGACTAGCGGGGCGGGCATGGGGAGGGCGCGGGCGCGGACGGGGAAGTGGCGGACGCGGTCCCAGTTGTCGCGGAGGCGGTGGAAGTTTTCGTCGCGCGGATCGGGTTCGTCGACGAGGACGAGGGAATCGGGCGCGGTGAAGCGGGCGAGGTCGTCGACGTGGCCGTGGGTGTCGTCGCCGGCGATGCCTTCGTTGAGCCAGAGGACGCGGTCGATGCCGAGATGGTCGCGGAGGGCGAGTTCGATTTCGTCGCGGCCGAGTTCGGGGTTGCGCTGCTGAACGGTGCTGAGGAGGCACTCTTCGGTGGTGAGGAGGAGGCCGGCGCCGTTGACGTCGAGACTGCCGCCTTCGAGCACGATTTCGGGACGCCAGTGGGGGACGCCGGCGAAGGCGGGGATGGCGAGGCCGGCGGCTTCATCGAGCAGATGGTTGTCGTACTTGGCCCAGCCGTTGAAGCGCCACTTGGTGGCGGCGACGTGGCCGGCGGGGTTTTTGACGAAGAGCGGGGCGAAGTCGCGGGCCCAGACGCGGTCGGTGGGCTGGCGGAAGAATTCGATGGCGTTCCAGTCGGCGCCGACTTTGTCGAGGACGTTGCGGGCGGAGTCTTCGGCGGCATCGCTGTTGATGAGAATGCGGACGCGTTCGACGCGGGCGAGTTTGCGGACGATTTCGCCGTAGACCCAGGGGATGGGTTCGAAGCGGCCGGGCCAGTCCTCTTCGTTGTGGGGCCAGGCGAGCCAGGTGGCTTCGTGGGGCTCCCATTCGGCGGGCATGCGGTAGGCGGCGGCGCGCGGGGTTCCGGGCAGGAGTTGGGACATGGCGGACCTAATCGCGGAAGCGGCTGGTGATGCCGCTGTAGGCGTCGATGCGGCGGTCGCGGAGGAAGGGCCAGCCGCGGCGGGTTTCTTCCATAAGTTGGGGGTCGCATTCGACGACAAGGATTTCTTCCTTGTCGTGCGAGGCTTCGGCGAGGATGCGGCCGAAGGGATCGCTGACGAAGGAAGCGCCCCAGAATTCGAGACCTTTATCGGGCGTGCCTTCGAAGCCGACGCGGTTGACGGCGGCGACGAAGACACCGTTGGCGATGGCGTGCGAGCGCTGGATGGTGCGCCAGGCGTCGTGCTGGGCGACGCCGAATTCGGCCTTTTCGGCGGGGTGCCAGCCGATGGCGGTGGGATAGAAGAGGACGCTGGCGCCGGTGAGGGCGGCGAGGCGCGCGGCTTCGGGGTACCACTGATCCCAGCAGACGAGCGTGGCGATGCGGCCGAACTTTGTATCGAAGGCGCGGAAGCCGAGATCGCCGGGCGTGAAGTAGAACTTTTCGAAGAAGAGCGGATCGTCCGGGATGTGCATCTTGCGGTACATGCCGAGCAGGGCGCCGTCGGCGTCGATGACGACGGCGGTGTTGTGATAGAGGCCGACGGCGCGCTTTTCAAAAAGCGAGGCGACGATGACGACGCCGAGTTCTTTGGCGAGCGGGCAGAGGCGGGCAGTGGACGGGCCGGGGATGGATTCGGCGAGATCGAACAGGCGCGCGTCTTCTTCGCGGCAGAAGTATTGCGAACGGAAGAGTTCTTCGAGGCAGACGATCTGCGCGCCGGCGGCGGCGGCTTCACGGATTTTGCGCGCGGCGTAATCGAGATTGGCGTCGGGATCTGTGCCGCAGGCAGTCTGGACGAGGCCGATGCGAAACTTGTCGGGGATCACAGGGGTATTTTAGCGGGCGCGCGGGGTTGGTTTGCATAGACTGGTGTTTGGCGCATTCGCTGATTCTTTTCGACATTGACGGCACGCTGCTGCGGCGCGCGGGGCCGCATCACCGGCAGGCGCTGGTGGAGGCGGTGCGCGAGGTGACGGGGCGCGATTCGACCACGGACGGGATTCCGGTGCAGGGCATGCTGGATCCGGTGATACTGACGCGCATGATGGAGAACGCGGGGCTGGAGAGCGAGGCGATACGGGCCGCGATGCCGCGCGTGATCGAGGTGGCGCAGGAGGTTTATGGCGACGGCGTGCCGGATCTGCGGGACCGGATGTGCCCGGGGGTGGTGCCGGTGCTGGAGCAGATGACGGCGCAGGGGCGGGTGCTGGCGCTGGTGACGGGCAATCTGACGCGCATCGGGTGGCGCAAGCTGGAGCGGGCGGGGATTCATCATTACTTCCGGTTCGGAGCGTTTGGCGAGATGGCGGCGACGCGCGGCGGGCTGGCGCGGCTGGCGATTGAGCGGGCGCGGCGGGAAGGGCTGACGGGGCCGGAGGACGGGGTGGCGCTGATCGGCGATGCGCCGCAGGATGTGGAGGCGGCGCGCGAGGCGGGGGCGCTGGCGATTGCGGTGCGTACGGGAATCAGTTCGGCGGGCACGCTGGAAGCGCTGGGGCCGGACATTCTGATCGACGACCTGACGTGTCTGGATGTGGCCGCTCTGTAAAGCCGGATACGGCCGTCATTTAAACTGAAGCATTGCCTTCCACAACCGCGTTCAGGCCTGCGAACTGGCCTCTGCTTTACACTGCCGTCAGTCTGACGACGCTCGCCACGCTGCTGATGGAGCTGTCGCTGACGCGCATTTTTTCGGTGGTCTTCTACTACCACTTTGCGTTTCTGGCGATTTCGATTGCGCTGTTCGGACTCGGCGCGGGGGGCGTGCTGTCGTACCTGATACCGACGCGCGGGGGATCGGTGTATGCGCGGGTGGGCGTGGTCAGCCTGATCAACGCGGCGCTGGTGGTGGCGGCGCTGTTGTTTGTGCTGACGCGCGGGGCCGAGGTGGGGACGGTGGAATTCGCGATCATCTACTTCGTGACGGCGCTGCCGTTTCTGGGTTCGGGGATTATTCTCTCGCTGGTGATTGCGGAAACGATTGAGCGGGTGGACCGGATTTATTTTTTCGATCTGGCGGGCGCGGCGGGCGGATGTCTGGCGCTGGTGCTGCTGCTGAATGCGTTCGGCGGACCGAATACGGTGGTGGCGGCGGCGGTGTTGTTTGCGGCGGCGGCGGCGATCTGGTTCAGCCTGGCGGGCGTGCGGATGGGGCGGATATCGAGCGTGTTCATCGGGCTGCTGCTGTTTATGGCGGTGCTGGGGAACACGAAGTACCGGTTCCTCGAAGTGCGCTATGCCAAGGGGCAGAAGCTGCGGCAGGAGACGTTCACGAAGTGGAACAGCATCTCGCGGATCGGGATGGCGTACGATGCGCAGGCGGCGAGCGAGATGATTTACATCGATGCCGATGCTTCGACGGGCATTGCGAATTTCGATTTTGAGAAGCTGACGCCGAAGCAGACCGAGTATCTGCTGCATCAGGGGCCGGCGGTTCCCTACAATCTGCGGCCGGGCGCGAAGACGCTGGTGATCGGGCCGGGGGGCGGCTGGGATGTATCGCGCGCCATCGCGTCGGGATCGCACGATGTGACGGGGGTGGAGATCAATCCGATTATCGGCACGACGATCATGCGGGAGCGCTTTCCGCAGCTGAGCCGGGATTTGTTTCACCGGCCCGATGTGCATATCCACATTGAAGACGGACGCAGTTTTGTGCGGCGCAGCGCGGAGAAGTATCAGGTGATTCAGGCGACGCTGGTGGATACGTGGGCGTCGACGGCGGCGGGTGCGTTTGCGCTGTCGGAGAACAACCTGTACACGACGGATGCGTTCCGCGATTATCTTTCGCATCTGACCGATGACGGGCTGCTGTGTTTCACGCGCTGGGGCTTCGATCCGCCGCGGGAGTCGCTGCGGCTGGTGTCGCTGGCGATGGCGGCGCTGAACGAGCTGGGCGAGCATGACGCGGCGCGGCATATTCTGGCGGGGCGCTTCGGCACGCGAGCCGATCTGATTGGCTGGGGCACGCAGGACACGGTGATCATTTCGCGCAAGGCGCTGAGCGAGGCCGATATGGCGCATGCGCGCGAGGCGTTTGTGGCGGCGAAGATGCAGTCGCTGTACATGCCGGGCGACGGGACGGGCAATGAGTTCGGCCAGTTGCTGCTGGCGAAGGATGCGGCGGCGTATGAGCGCGACTACCGGTTCGACATCACGCCGGTGGACGACAACAGGCCGTTTTTCTTCTACACGGTGCAGCCGCGCGACGTGGCGGCGTACCTGCTGAACAGCGCGAAGGCGGCGGATGTGAAGGTGAATACGGCGGTGCCGCGGCTGTTTTCGGCGCTGGCGGTGAGCGCGGCGGCGGTGCTGGTGATACTGCTGCTGCCGCCGTTTCTGCTGGGGACGAGGCTGCCGCGGGAGCGAGCGGTGCAGTCGTTCCTGCTGTATTTTGTGGCGATCGGCGCCGGATACATTCTGGTGGAGGTGGCGCTGATCCAGAAGTTCGTGCTGTTTCTGGGACACCCGACTTACGCGCTGACGGTGGTGATTTTCTCGATGCTGGTTTCGAGCGGACTGGGGAGCTTCGTTTCGCGGAAGGTGGTGGCGGACCGGAACCCGCGGCTGCTGGGCGTGCTGGCGTGCGCGGCGGTGGTGGTGGCGGTGCTGGCGGCGCTGCTGCAGCCGATGCTGTCGGCGGGCGTGGGGCTGCCGCTGGCGGTGAAGATGGCGGCAACGGTTGCGATGATTGCGCCGGCCGGATTTCTGATGGGGATTCCGTTTCCGACGGGGCTGCGGTTGCTGGAGAAGCGGCATGCGCCGTCGGTGCGCTGGGCATGGTCGCTGAACGCGGCGGCGAGTGTGCTGGGTTCGGTGGGGGCGCTGGTGTTCGCGCTGTATTTCGGGCTGCTGCAGACGATGCTGGCGGGCGCGGGGCTTTATCTGGCGGCGCTGCTGCTGGTGGTGGCGAGTCCGGCGGTCAGGAGTTCTGAGGCGCGGGGGGCGGCGTAGTTGCGCCGGCTTCCGGTTTGGGCCGCATCGTCATCACGGTAACGCGACGGGCGGTGAAGCCGGTGAGGACGGGCACGACTTTGCAGAGCAGTTCGGCTTTATCGGCGGGCACGATGGCGCGCGTCATGTTGCCCTGATGGTCCATGCCGGAGAGCACGAGCACGGAGTTGTGCGGTACGAAGATTTCGCAGACGCGGAGGGCATCCTGCGCGGTCCGCACCCAGACCTGCAGTTCCTGATCTTCACGCAGGTGCTTCTGCATGGCCTGAATCTGGGCGAGGACGATGGCGCCGATGTCGGGGTTCGCCGAAGAGGCGGGGCTGGTGGAAGAGGCGGGGGCGTCGGGCGTTTTCGGTTTTGACTCGGGTCCGGTGACGGCCTCCATGACGGACTTCTTAGTGGTCTCGATCGCCTGATTGGCAAGGGCTTTGCCGATGTTGCCGATGTTCATTCTTTCCGATCCTAGCAGCTTCGGCGGCGCGCGACGGCGTGTGCGCGGCCGGATTGGTGTGGGGGCGGATTGGTGTGGGGCGGATCGATGCGACGCGGGATTGATGCGGGGCAGGATTGATGCGACGCAGGATTGGTGCGACGCGGGATTGATGCGGCGCAGGATTGATGCGCGGCAGGACGGACGTGGGGCGGATCGATGCGGGACGGATCGATGCGAGGCGGATCGATGCGAGGCGGATTGGTGCGAGGCGGATTGGTGTGGGGCGGATTGATGCGAGGCGGATTGGTGTGGGGCGGATCGATGCGACGCGGGATTGATGCGACGCGGGATTGATGCGACGCAGGATTGATGCTACGCAGGATTGATGCGAGGCGGATTGATGCGACGCGGGATTGATGCGACGCGGGATTGATGCGGCGCAGGATTGATGCGGCGCAGGATTGATGCGACGCGGGATTGGTGCGACGCAGGATTGATGCGACGCAGGATTGATGCGCGGCAGGATTGTTGCAAGCCAGAGCGGCGGGCAAAAAAACGGACCGGGTTCGGCGGCGCGCCGGGACCCGGTCCATTGTTTCGAGGCGTGGAATGCTCCGCTGCGGCGCCTGCGGTTTCCGCAGCGGTCTGCGGGATCGATTATTTGCCGAAGCCGTAGGAGACGGCGGCGACGAAGCGCGCGCGGGCCTGGAGGTCGATGCCGGGCTGGATTTTGCCGGCGATCTGCGCGACGCCGAGGTCGACGTTCAGCTTCGTGCCTTTGACGGGGACGATGCGGACGGCGTAGTCGACCGTAGTCGGAATGCTGGCGGCGGGCAGACCCTGGGGGTGATTGCGCTGCTGCGAGATTTCCGAGGCGAGGATGATGTTGCCGCCGGCGGGTCCTTTGAACACGAAGGCAACGGTGCCGAAGGCCGCCGGGTCCCACGCGGTGGCGTTGCCGGCGAGGCCCCAGAGCGAGGCGTTGGTATCTTTGACGCCGCCGCTCAGAATGAAGGGCAGACCTTTCACCTGCGTGACGGTTTTGCTGGCGACGAGGTAGAAATCCGCATTGTTGGTGGTCTTCGCGCTGAGGTAGCCGCCGACGTTGCGGACGCCGGCGCGTTCGATAAATCCAGCCGAGACGGCGGGCAGCCAGTTGCGCTTGCCGGCGTTTTCCGGAACGACGACGAACTTGGCGTGGACGACGTTAAAGCCGCTGCTCCAGACGGGGCTGAGCGCGTTGCCTCCCTGCGAATGGACGTCGCGGGTGTAGCCGAATTCGAGGCGATTGAAGGCGCCTTCGGTGACCGAGAGGGTGTTGAAGTTGCCGAGGACGTTGCCGCCATCGAGGATGTGCCAGGCGACGGACGGCATGCCGAGCCCCTTTTCGGTGGAAGGCGCGGTATAGGCGAAGGGATTGAGATAAACGCCGGTGACTCCTTCGAAGTTCAGACTCTGCGCATTCAGTATGGCCGCGGGCGCCAGCAGGACGGTGGCCAGCGAGATCGCGATGCGGGTGCGCAGTGAGCGCAGCTGTAGGTTATGGGTTAGGTTTTTCATAGTGGACCCTGAAGGGTGCCGAAGCAGGAAGCAAGATGCGTGCCACTCGCGCGAATGTGAAAAACAGGTGAAATATGGGGGCGTTTGCGGGCTGTTTCCTCAGTAAAATGAGCGATTCTGCTCACGCCTGCGCGACAAAACACAGCGATATCGCGCGGCGTGAATTGACACTGCGGGGAGGCGAAGGGGCGGCGCGAATTCGACGATTTTTGTAGTCGGTGCGGTGAGGATCAGGCGGCGGAATGGCTCACGCGCGGGAGGGAAAAAAACAACCGGCGATGGGAAGCCCGAGAGGATCCGTCAGGCTTTGCATCGCCGGTGGCTGGAGAGGCGGACAGCTAGGAGGAGCGCTTCATCCACGGGCCGAGTTTCTGGCCGATGGCGCGTTTGATGGCCGGCATGGCGCGTTCGGTTGCTTCTTCGCCGCGCTGGATGAGTTCGGCGGAGCGGTAGTATTCGACCCAGGTAAAGTCGCTCAGTTCGGGGTTGATGAGGACGTCGGCGGAGATGGCTTTGAAGTTGCCGAGTTCGTACTGCAGAATCTGCATCGAATTCATAATGATGTCGAACATATTCGGCAGTCCCTGGCTGTCTTCGAGCCAGGACATGGGATTCATTTTGTTGAGCTGGCGGATGCTCTTGGAGACGGCGTTTTCGACGCCGAGTTTGAGCGGGGGCACGACGTTGACGGCGATGCAGAGATCGGCGCCCATGCCGTTTACCACTTCGGCGGGAACCGGGTCGGTGACGCCGCCGTCGACCAGTACCCGTTCGCCGCGCTTGACCGGGGCGAAGACCATGGGGACGGAGGCGCTGGCGCGGAAGGCGGCGGAGAGGCTGCCGGTGCCGATGGCGACGCGTTCGCCGCTCTGGATGTCGGTGGCGACGGTGCGGCAGGGCATGACCAGATCTTCGAAGCGCGACCTGTTGCCGAGCAGCGGGGCAAAAATATTGACGAAACGGTTGCCGGCGAGGATGCCGGGTCTGGTGAGCGTGAGGTCGACGGCGAGGAGGGAATTTTCCTTCTTGCCGAGGCCGAGCGCGATTTCGATCATTTGCTCGGTGCTGACGCCGGCGGCGTAGCCGACGCCGATGATGGAACCCTGCGAGCAGCCGGCCACGAGATCGATAAAGATGCCGTTGCGTTCGAGAACCTTGAGCACGCCAAGGTGAGCGATACCGAAGGCGGCGCCGCCGCCGAGGGCCACGCCAACGGTGGCGCCGAGGATTTTACGCGCGAGCCGGTGCATGGGCAGAGCGGCGGTGGCGTGCGGGGAGCGGCGGATGTAGTCGGCGCCGTCACCGGCGGAAGTGAGGGCGGCATCCTTGGGTAGTACGAAGGGTTCGCAATGGCTGATGGGGATGCGGTGGGATTTGGGATTTTCGAGGTTGATGACGTGGAAATGCTTGAGGCGGGCGGCGGGCTGATCGGCGCCGGCGGCAGGGGGAGCGGCGGGCGGCGGCGGGGCGTCGACGATTTCCACGGCGACGTCGGCGAAGCCGGGGACGGAATCCCAGAGGGCGGGATTTTCGGACGCCAGATCGAAGATCATGAACGGGAAGCGATCGCTCAGCTTGGAGATCAGGTTGGAGGCGCGTTCGCTGTAAAAGCTGACGGGGTGTTCGCCGAAGACGGGAACCTCGACGAGGAAGACGCCGTCGCGGTGCTGCTGCATGAGGTCGTTAAACGCTTCGGGCCCATGGGTGAGGGCGTCGGAGAGGAGATCGGCAACGGTGCCTTCGGCTCTGGTGAGGCCGGGATGGACGTGGACCATGAGGACGTCGGCGCCGGTGAGATCGTGCAGGATGCCGGCGAGCGAGGTGGCGACCATGTACTTGCCTTTGAGGCCGGGTTTGCCGCCCACGGCAATGGTGAGCGTGGCGCCGCGCGTGACTTCGCCCTTGCTGGTGGCGGCGAGACGTTTACAGAGTACGCGGGTGAAGTATTCGAGGGCGCGGGGGTTCTTGAGGAAGAGGCCGTTGAAGGCGGTGCGGTCCAGCCAGACGAGGCGGACGCGGCGAGAGGCCTGAACGGTGGCGGTGCGCTTGCCGCCCTGGAGCAGAGCCATTTCGCCGAAGAAGTCGCCGCGTTTGAGGACGGCGGCGAGGCGCTGCTGCTGGCCGTCGCTGGCGAGGACTTCCAGTTCGCCGTCGAGCACGATGTAGAAGCGGTCGCCTTCATCGCCCTGACGGCAGATGACGTCACCCTTTTGTTTTGACTCTTCAACGAACAGATCCTTGACCGCGTCGATATCGGCGCGGCTCAGGAAGCTGAAAATCGGGATGGTGGATAGTATCTCGTGCCAGTCAGCCATCTATATACCTTAGAACATCAGGCTGGAAATTCGCAGCAATTTCTGAATTGCAAAACAATGAATCGGGGCTCTTTGCAGTATTTTTCCGGCAAGGGCGCGCAGAATGAGTTGCCCGATTTACGCAGGGATTATGCGTCTTCCAGCCAGCGGCGCATCTGGTCGCGGGGAACGAGGCCGGCCTGCTGGCGCACGACCTTGCCGCCGCGCATGACGACGAAGTTGGGGATCGACTGAATGCGGAATCGGCCGGCGAGCTGAAAGAGGGCTTCGGTATCGACTTTGAGGACGAGGGCGCGGCCGGCCATCTCCTTGGCGAGGGCTTTGACTTCCGGGGCGGCCATGCGGCAGGGGCCGCACCATTCGGCCCAGAAATCGATGAGAACCGGGACCGGGGATTCGTTTACCAGAGCGGCGAACTGTTCATCGCCGGCGACGTCGAGCGGTTCATCGAGAGGCGGGATGGGGGCGTGGCAGGAGCCGCACTTGCCGGTGTGGGCGAGGTGACGGGCGGGGATGCGGTTGGTGGTGCCGCAGGCCTCGCAGGGCCGCAGGAGGGCAGCTTCAGTCATGGCGGGGCATCGCTTCCATTATTGTCCGCCGGACTGTTTTGCGACGGCGGCTTCGAGGGCGGCGAGGCTGGCGGGCGAGCCGGCGAAGACGGGGCCGGGTGAGCGGCGGTAGGTGAGCATGTCGCGATAGAGATTATCGGCGATGTTGGAATTGATGCCCCAGCCGGCGAGATAGGAGAGGCGGAGGTTGGAATCGCGATTGATTTCGGCGCCTTTGGTCCAGACGCCGAGGTCGGACTGCTGGCCGGCCCAGGTGCCGAACAGATCGGCCACCGAGCCGATGCCGATGCCGGCGAGGGATTCGCGGACGGGGGCGTAGTCGGGACGGGCGTAGCGCGCGGCGACGGCATCGAGATCGATGCGGAGAGGTTCCACCTGGCCGAGGAAGACCATGTCGTAGCCGGCGCCGTCGCGCGTGTTGGCCCAGACGGAGGCGTTGGGAAAGGCTTCGAAGAAGGTCTGGAGTTCGCTGCGAATGGTTTGTTCGTCGGTTTCGTAGAGCGGGACGTAGAGCGAGAAATAGCCGCCGGGATTGAGGTGGCGTTTGACGGCTTCGAAGTACTCGACCGAATAGAGGGCGGCGGTGCCTTTGACGAAGACGTCGAGGGGATCGGAGGCGATGATGTCGTACTTCGCGTTGGTGGTCATGAGGAAGTGGCGGGCGTCGTCGAAGACCACGTGGGTTTTGGGATTGAGATAGACGGCGTAGTCCTGCGCGGCGAAGAATTCGGTGGAAGTGGGGGGGATGACGGGTTCGATTTCGCAGACGGTGATCTTTTCGATTCCGGGATAGCGGGTGAAGGTGCCGGCGGAGACGCCCGCGCCGAAGCCGATGCCGAGTACCGACTTCGGATTCGGATGAAGGAGGCCGGGCAGGTGGCCGACCATGCGCTGCAGTTTCATGTCGAAGATTTCCGTGGTGGCTTCGACGTGGCCGTTGACGTTGACGTACACTGCGCCGTTATTCCAGCGGGAAATGGCGACCGAAGAGTTGCGGCCTTCGACAACTTTGAGGATGGTGGAGAGGCCTTTATCGGCGTTCATCATGCGGCCGTAGGCGATCAGTTCGCCAGGGACGGCGGGAAGCGCCCAGGCGAGCGCGGCCGAGGCGGCGAGGCTGGCCGGCAGCAGAGCGCGCCAGAGGATGGAGCGGCTGCGCATGGCGAGCGGGCCGAGGACGAAGAGGGCGCTGGCACCGGATACGACGAGCAGCAGGCGCTGGCAGTTCTGCGTGCCGATGGCGGGAATCAGCCACAGGCTGATGGCGAGCGCGCCGACGATGCCGCCGAGGGTGTTGGCGGCGTAGACGGCGCCGGTGACTTTGCCGGAGTCTTCGGCGCGCGAGCGCAGGGCGGCGGCGCAGGCGAGGGGGAAGCTGACGCCCCACAACAACGATGCCGGCAGGACGGCCCAGAGGCAGCGTTTGAGGTCGAGGGCGAACATCTGCCAGTGGCTGGAGGTGGTGATGAGGTCGTCATTCCAGTAGGGAAGGATTTGCGCGATCATGACGGCGGCCCAGATGATGCCGAGAGTCTGGAGCAGCTGGCAGAGGCCGAGCATGGGGGCCGGGCGCAGGCGGCGGATGACGGAGGAGGCGGCGGCGCCGCCGATGGCGAGGCCGATGAGGAAGACGGCGAGGATGATGGAGAACACGTAGACGGTGCCGAGCAGGAGCATGCCGAGAAGGCGCGTCCAGACGACTTCGGCTCCGAGGGCGCAGGCGCCGGAAAGGGCGGT
>Ga0214192_1001634_pt1 | contig 12321 bp, 11 predicted proteins | sample TroBogEpilimnion_44_FD_153030 | JGI IMG/M metagenome (GOLD analysis project Ga0214192, IMG submission 153030) | Freshwater microbial communities from Trout Bog Lake, WI - 29JUL2008 epilimnion | ecosystem: Environmental > Aquatic > Freshwater > Lake > Epilimnion/Euphotic zone | place: Trout Bog... | reverse complement strand
GTCTTGGAAACCGGACAGTGTGTATTGGTAAAAGGGAAATTTTAAAATTTGGATTATTGCAATTTTCTAAATTGAACATTATTTATAAAAAACATTATTCGTTACCAATCCACCTTGGAAACTAAAAGAAGGTATTGGTAACGAATTAAAATTTTATGCCATTGCTTATTAGAGTCGCTTGAATTAGTTGCAGGTTATATTTTAAGATAATAATTTAAAAAAATCTCCTTTCAGTTCGCTCATCTCCAATTTTAAATTATTAATCATAATATTCCGATTTTCGTATTCCTTTGCTTTGGCGAATAGTTCCTCATACAGTTTGCTTTTTTTCCGAGGCATTGGTATGAGGACATTCGCAAGGTCAGCTGCTTTTATTCTATTATGGGAAGAAGACGTACCTGATGTTAAGTAATTAATTTGTGTTTGGACTGAAGGTAACATTAATAGAAGTTTTAATCCGTAATTATTAATCTCTGATTTTGAATCAATTATTTCAAATTCTGATGAGCAAGTTAAGTCTAAATTTAGTTCAGGCACTACTAACACTCTCAATATTCTTGGATTAATCTTTGAAAATAGTAAATCCCCTGGTTTACAAACAATTCCTGCAAATTTGGGTTTGTAAGTAAGAATTTCTTCATAGTTTAAATTGTCATCATTAAGAATATGCAAAACACTAATGCATTTGCTTTTCGGGGATATGTATTCTTTTCTCCTTTTATTCGTCACAAATTCAGCAATATCTTTTAATTTTACTAATTCTATATCACCACCGCTTTTATAGAATTTTTCAATTGCTTGAAATTTCTTTGCATTAAAATGACTGGGAGTCCAAGAATTTTCCTCCAAATATTCAGGTTTTATTATCACACAGGAAGGTGATTCATTAAGAACATTCTGCTCTAACCCGTTTAATATGAATTCATTAAGCTTGTAGGATTCGAATATTTTTATTAAATCATTTTCTCCTATTTCTTTCTTTACTGTCGCACCTTTTTTTGTACTTACCTCAAATCCAATATGGTCACTTTGACCAATAAACACATTCTTTTTGGGAACTGAATTACTTGGATTAACCTTCTCTAAATAAAGAATACTTGTTTTTGTTCTTGTTCCGGCTTGAGCAAAAGTAACAGAAGGTAATTCTATAATTGCTCGAATATTAATTGACCTTGAATGAATTAACCTATGCCTTAAAGTTGCATTCAATGCTGCTGATGAAATAACACTATCCGGTAATACTGCCAGCAATTTGCCTCCATATTTTAACAGTGAAATACATTTATCGATAAATAGTATTTCCGAACTTATGGTTGTATCACTTTTTTGGAAAAGGTCATGTAGTAATGGGTAATTTTTTCTTGAATTCGGAAGAAGTTCTTTACTTGAAAATTTAGCTCCGAATGGTGGATTTGTAAGTATAAGATCAACTTTGCCAGTGTAATCATTTAATGGAGATTCACCAACTAAAGAATTCCCATTACTTATATTATGATTATGGTTATTAAATAGCATCATATTTATTTTTGACATTCTAACCATTCGAGCAACTTTATCCTGACCTACAATCTTTATTTTAGTTGAATCTATAAAGTCATTTTCCTTACTCATTTTGTAGAATGTTGAAATAAATGATCCGACGCCACAACATGGATCACATACAATGAACTCAGAATTGATATTATTGTCATTTTCCTTTTCTAAATCATTTATGGCTATATTACACATTATATCAACGACTTCCGAAGGTGTCATGTATTGTGCATCTTCAATGTGATTTCGAAAATTATCTCTTACAAAATGTCCGAAGGATTCATTAAGAATATCAAAATTGTATTCACTATTTAAATTGCCTTTTATGCTTTCAACAGAATTAACAACAAGTCTTATTAAATGATAAGCAAATTCATTGTCTGTATCTTCAATATTTAGTGTTGGAGCGTTTCCAAATATTGATGTGTTATCAGGATTTAAAAACTCTTTCGCAAAAGCAATATTTGTAAAAATCTCCTTTAAAATAGAAACCAAAGCTATTGATTTATCATTCTCATACAGAAAGACTAAACTTTTAAGGTTATTCTTGGAAATATCCTTTGTTTGTAACTGGTAGATATAAACACCAAGATATTTAGAGATTTCGTCTAACTTTGCATTTGAATCATCAAATTTTCCATATTTATGGAACATATCTCTCAGTTGAGAAATTTCTTTGTAGAAGATTTTGTTTGTCGTCATGTGTAGTATAGATTAAAATCCAAATATAGATTATAATCTGATACAAACTCTATTTTTCGTGAAATAATTGTTTATTTCAGTAATCATTTTAATATTCTATCTCCAATTTTTTGGAACTAAACAAAAAAGCCAGTAAATCCTTTAATTTTACTTGAGTTTTGGCTTAATAATCTTTCCCCATTTTCAATCTTTTTTAAAAGTTGCAAATATCGCTTAGTGGGCTTGTCGTTATATTTTTTTTTAAAATATTTACTGTAAATTATGTCAGAATACTTATCAGAACTAATCAATATTTCTAACATCCTGCTTTTATGACTATTTGTTTGTTTTTTGTACATACAGCCATTGAATGCACTACGATGGTAAAAATAAGTATTGACTAAATAGAGCTTTCGGCAACGCTTTCCAGTTTTGGGACAAATAAAATACCAAATATTTCCTTTCCCTAAGTTTGAAGGAACAGAAACCAACGGTACAAAATAATTAATAGGAACCTTATTGAAGTTGTAATTTAATTCAAGATATGGGGTTACGCTGTATGTGCATACTTTAATTGAAATATTACCCGTTTGCTCCCCGTTTCTGCTCCAAATTACGGAACCACCTTTGAATCCTTCCGGTTCCAAATATTTGTGGGTTTTCAAAAATGCAATACTTATCGTTTTAACTTCATCGTATAAAGTCGGGAAAGTGTGAGGTTTTGGCATCTTGAAATTATTTTGAAATTTAACCTAAATTATTAAAGAACTTTACCACTTAATTTTGAATTCGTCGGGTTCCCCCTGCTCGTGGCTGACACTTTCAACCTTTGGAAACACAAAAGGCATAAGTTTGCAAAGCACGTTCAACCGCTCTTTGGGTTCCATTGATTCAAGTACTTCAGGCAGCCTTTCGATTTCCTTTTGCATTGTTTCTTTGAGTGTTTGCCGAATATTTTTTGTCAATGATTTTGCCTGTTGGCTTTCAGCTTTTAGTTTATCCCTATGGCTTTTCAGCAAATCCTCAACAGGTTTCATGTCAAAGTCAAATTCAGACTGCTCTAAATATCTGCAAAGCCAGTCGAAAATAAAAAGCCTTTGGGCTGGGTTCGGGTTTTGTTTGTCCAGTTGCCCCATTAATAATTTAACTGCCTTAAATGGGTGTTCATAGTGCTGTAAAAGAACCTCAACGGAATTACTGAACAGTTGTAAAGGTGTTTCAGGACTTTCAAAACGTCCCTGCTGTGATTGTTCGCACAGCATTTCAAAGGTGAATTTGTTCCAATGGTCGTTTTCTGTTTCAAAGTAGCTTTCAATAGCCTCAATCTGTTTTTGTTTCATGGTGAAATATTTATCTGTTTATCGGGCAAAATCGCCCTGTTTTATTAATTGTTTTGTGGATAAAAGGGTATTGAATCAATAAAGGTTAAAGCATCTGATAAGGCCATTGACGGCAACAAATGAGTACTTTTTAACCAATGTGTTGGCTCCAATACTGGGTTTATGATATTAATTTCGATTTGCTTTATTTCACGTTTAACAAGGTAGTCAGCGATATCCAAACCCTTTACCCGTTCCATGTCGGTTGCTTTCCTTTCGAGTAATTCGGAAACGTCAAACCTTGTTCCAGGTATCCGTTCTGTTAACTCTTTTGCCCTTACTTTCCATTTTTCAAACCCGTTTAAGTCTGGAAATAAAACAACCTTTCTCCCTGCCAGCACAAGGCATTTTTCAACGTTTAAATTTGTAAGAGAACCAACTGCCAGCCAAATAAATTGTGGTAAAATGACACTGCTTAAAATGGCTGTTTTCTCGCTTTCTACAAGTGCAACGGGCTTTGTTTTATCAATTAAAAGGTGTTCGCCAAATAGGCATTGTTTTAACTCAAATTCAGGCTGTTCTAACAACCTGTGTACCCAGTGGATATGGCTGAAAGGTTCCTTAACCCGTTTGCCTGTGAACTCATCGTAAAGCATTATTTTACCTGTTCTGACTTTCCCTTTTATATCTATCTGCCAAAATACGGTTGCCCCGTTCCAATGCTTTGATGTGGCAATGAAATAACGACTTATCAATTCACGGGCAACCTCAACCCCGAACTGGTCAATAATAAATTTTACAAAATGGTTATTCTCGTATCCCTTCAGGCTGGCTTTAAATACTTCAACCGGAATAAATGAAACCGGCTTTTGTTGAGGTGTAAAGGCTTTCGGTGTCGGGTACGTTTTGGGCTGGGTTGTATCAAATGAAATATGGTGATCCTGAAAATATTGTTTCGGGGTGTAATGGTGTCCGCAATTACTTTCACGGTTGCACCTGCCAACATTGGGGTTAATGTGTTTGCCTGTTTCAGTATCAATGTAAAGCGAAAAGGTTTTATCCCTATGCTGGCAACTGGGACAATGTGAACGGGTATTCATTCCCTTGTATGGCTCTAATATGTATCGGTGTGCTGTTTTCATATCCCTAAAAATATTTTTGTTTTTGGTGCTACATTATCTACACTATCTACACGTTTAATGTAGTTAGTGTAGCAAGTGTAGGTTTAGAAAAAACTTTTTTTCGCAGCATTAACAGCCATTCCATAACCCTTACGTTCTGTTTGAAAACCTGAATTTCTTAACCTGTCCGCAAATGTTCTAAGTGAACAGGCTTTAAAACCGCTTTCAATACAGTAGTTTCGGTATTCGCTGAACATTTCTTTTAAAGGTATTTCATTTGCAGTTGAAACCTTGTATTCATGTTCACCTAAAAACATCTGTACGCTGTCACTTTCAATTCGGTATTGTTCAACTGCTTTTTGGGCTGCTTCGCAATCTGAAAACCTTTTTTGTTCCAGTAATCTGTTTAGCCCATCCAAAACCCAATTGAATACGCCTGAAAGTTCCTTTTCAATAATTTTAGTATGTAACTGTTTATCTTGTTCCTGTGGTGGTATGGTAACATCAAACGGAATAATCAAAAATCGTCTAAAATAGGCGTTTGTATGTTCAACGTCTTTGGGTAACTCATTACAGTTAAAAATCAGTTTGGCGTATTGTTTCAAAATAAATGGTTGCCCATAAGGTAAACGGGCTTCGACTGATTCACCTGAAACCAATTGTTTAAATATAGAGGCTTCTAAATTCCCGTTTATTTCACTTGCATAATTTACCAGCTTGTTAGCCAACTTTGCCCTGAAATACCCATTATCATTTGTGAGGCTCTGTAAAGAATAACTGCTAACATTTTCAACCCCTAACAAGGCATTGACTATTTCAAAAAAAACACTTTTGCCATTTGCCCCGGAACCGTACAGTACTAAGGCTTTTTCCTCTTTGAGTGTATTACTCCCATGTTTAATAAATACATACCCGAAATATTCAGCTAAGACCTTTTGACGTTCCTTGTCGGGTAATACCCTGTTTAAATATGCCTCAAAAATTGGTGCTTTCGCCTGTGGGTTGTACTCAAATGGTAATTGGTAGGTAATAAAGTCCCAACGGTCAAACGGTTTTAAATTCGTTCCCTGTGGGCTTATTTCAAAAGTTCCGTTTTGTAGATTAATTAATACTGTGTCTTTTTTGTTTTCAGGTGTGGGTAAATAAGCTGTGGCAAGGAATTGTTTAAATAGTTGTTCCCTGAATTGATAAAACCTTGCTGAAAACTTTGCAACGCCCATTTGTTCGGCAGCTTCACCTAAAAACTTTTGGAATGTTTCTTTGTCTATTTCAGCCCAAAATGTACCGTTGTACAGGTAAATAAAATCGTGGTTTTTGCATAATCCCCAACGCTTCTTTTCTGCTAACTGTAAAGCAGCTTCAATTGATAACACTAAAAAATGTTTAGTATTCAATTTGAAGTTTTCTAAATTGTGAGGGTTTGCCATCGCTTCAAAATCCAACGGCTTAAACTGTTCAATAAGTTGGTGTAATATATCAGCGTGCGGAGTTGCTTCGCTTTGCTTTAAAAATCTTTCAGCTTCGGTTTTAATTTCATCAACCCCGATACTGTAATTATCAAATTCAAAATGTGGAGTAAGTTCCATTTTAAAATAGGGTTAAAGTTTGGCTAAATAAATTTGTGTCGGTGGTATAGTACCCAGCCCTATGCTTTGTAATTGGACAAATACTTTTGTTAAGTAGGTGTATTTTTTCCCGTTTCTGCCATTTGGCAACGTATCTGCAAATATTTGCCCTTAATATTCCAGTTTCGACTGAAACCATTAACATAGTTGAGGGTTTGCGTTTGAAGGCTAAAAAAACCTTAGTCATTTGTGCCTCAAAATGTTTATCTTTACAAAGTCCATCTTGCAAAGATTTACTGGGGGTAATGTTATGTTCCTGCATAGCTTACCCCTTTTTACTTTTAATGTACTGGCTGGCTTCGCTGGCTAATTCAACGACGGTTTTTTGCTTTCCGGTACTTAACCATTGGTCAATTTCGGACTTTAAGAACCTCAACTTTTTAGCCCCTTTATGGCATGGTATTAAACCGGACTGAACCCAGCCGTAAACGGTGGGCTTTGCTGGCTTGTCCGGTAAATAATTGCAAAGTTCTGTGAGGTCAAACCAGCTGGTGGTTTCAGGTTTCTCGTTACTCCTTTCAAGTAACAGCCTCTTAATTTCGCTCACTTCATGTGAGAGTTGGGTAATGGCTTTCGGTAATGTTTCAAGCGTTAAATTTTCCATATTACTATCATTTTATTGTTGATAGTGCAATGGTAATTGTGGGTTTTGCGGGTTAAAAGGTGGGTTTTGTGGGTTGTTATATTTATTAATATTTAACGTGTAATAGCATTGTATATTTGTATATCTGTCAACTTCTCAAAATGGTTTAACACTCTTATTAGTTTAAAAAACTCAATATCTGATTTTAACTGATTTTCGCTTAAATCTTTATGGATTGGACGCAATGATTTTGCAAATCTTGTTTTACAATCTTTTTTTAGTCTAATAACTTCCTGTGGTATTGAATAATGTTTGTATTCAAAGAAATTGGTTAGTAAGTCTAAAAATATTTTGAAATCATGTTCGTTTGAAAAAGCGTATTTCCAGCCCAAAGTATGATCTAAGGATTCAAATTCTTTTAAAATAATGTTCTTTGTTTGACTATTTTCAATTTTCAGTAAATCAGATTCATTAACAGGTTTTTGAGAAATGGCAGCTTTTTTAATTTCCTCAATCTTTTGACCACAGTAATTCAAAATTTCATTAAAAAAATCTGGTCGCATTTTTGCCCCGAAATGGTCTGGTAATCTTTGTATTAAATTTTCATAAAAGATCTTTCCCTTGAAAGGTGCCTCACTATGTTTAGCTTCAATAAATTCAAACGGATCACGGAAATTAGTTTCACCTATTTTTGTATTCCAAACATACAACCGGTGTGCAATGTCATGGTAAAAATCCATATTGTTAAATTTGTTTTGTATTGCGTTTATTAGTAGTCTGTTAAAATCAATTTTTATTGCTTTCCATTTATCAGATTCTTTATTTTCAGAATCATTTTTTTTCCTGAACAACAGAAAATTATCATTGGTATTTACAAGTGAATTTAAAATATCCTTAGCTAAGATGTCATTATTAATTTCCTTAGCCAAAAGAATAATACTTTCAGCTCTTATGGCTGGTTCCATGTATTTGTTGGTTTCGTTATCAAATACAGATTCTTTTAAAATATCAAATACAGAACTTATTTCTTTTAACTTTCTTACGATAAGCGTTTTTTCAATATCGGGACAGAAATATTCTAAAGGCATTAAGTTTTTTGCAACTTTTGTAATATAATCAGAATAAATTTCCCTAAACTTTTCCTCAAAAGGTGTAAGGTTCACAAAGTTGGCAGCAATTACGTCTTTAGAGTTAGAAACGGGAACTTGTCTATGCATTTCCTCAATCCCCTCATTTAATTCAGCTTTGGAGAAAAAATTTTCTAAGTATAAAGAAAAACTGGGTTTTAGTTCAGTCAAATTATATTCATTAAATAGTGCATCACAGTAGAAATTGTCACTTTTTAATACTTCCTTGAATGGGATGTTTGCAGCTGAAAATTCACTATCAAAAATTTCCTTGTCTGCATTTGTGTTTCGTTTTATTTCCATTTGGGTTGCTCCTTAACAAATTTTAAAAATTCAGTTTTATTTTGTTGGCTGCTTCACGTTTCGTTTTATCAATGATTTTAGCATAAATCTGTGTTGTTTTCAGTTCACGGTGCCCCAGCATCTTGGACACTGTGTAAATGTCTGTGCCTTCACTTAGCTGCAATGTGGCAAAGGTGTGCCTAAAGCAGTGGAAAGTAATATCTTTTGTTATACCTGCTGCACCTATCCATTGGTAAAGGTGTTTATTGCTGTATGCTGAATAGGTCAGCCCGTCAAATACTTTATCGGTGGGTTCTTTGCGTTCACCCAATAAACTGTAAGCCTGTTCGGAAATAGGCATCATTTCAACCCCTTTTGTTTTTTGCTGCTTAAACTGGATAAAATAGCCGTTCCCTTCAATGTATTCAAGTTCACCCCAAACCAACTTTTCAATATCTGAAAACCTCAACCCTGTAAGGGCTGAAAACAATGCTGAACGTTTCAGTAATGGGTTTTGACAATCGGTTTTAACAAGGCTGTTAAGTTCTTCGATAGTAAGAAAGTTTCTTTGTGTTTCAGCTTGTTTTATAGGTTCAATCTTCGTGTTGAGGTCAGAACGCAAATAACCATCCTTATAAGCCTGTTTTAAAGTTGCTTTCAGCTTATTGAAATAGGATACAGCTGAATTTTGGGAAAGTTTCACTTTGCTGCTTTTGTTGCTTTGGGTTGTAAGCAGATATTCTTTGAAATCAGTACAAACCTTTTCGTTGAGGTCTTCAAATTTAAAGTTGCCTTTAGTAAAGGCTTCAAAATATTTGTAAGCTGATACCCAGTTATCATGGTTGCTGTCTTTACGTTTGTCTGCAAGGGCTTTGAAGTACTCAACAAAGTTTTTTTCGCCCTGCTCTTTGATTTTAAGTTGCTCTTTTTCGTAACCTGTATAAATTTCCGGCTTGTTAAGCTGGTTTTCCCGTTGCTGTCTTATTAATTCTGCAACGTCTAGTGTATTTTTATTGTGCAGCTTATCAAGAGGTTTCAGCTTTACTTTTTTCGGTTCGCCTTTTTTATCCAAGACCGGAATAAATCTTTTTTGCTCTTTGCCGTATTCATCAACGGTTTTCTGCTCCTCTATTTCAATTTCATTAAAAACGTACATATTTAAAAACTCCCGTCTGGTTAGCTTTCCCGTTTTTGGGTTTTGAACTGCTGGGTAAAAATCTAAGTACAAACATTGTCTTTCTCCTGTAACTGGCTTTTGCCGTAATTTCACCTTTATTGCCATATTATTTTGATGTTAGGGATTAGTTCAAAAGTTTATCTATTAACGTTTTTGGGACATACGCAAATACCCCAGCCTTAATTTTAGGTATCCGGTTTCGTATGATTATATTATGCAAAGCCTTTTCAGAAATACCGTATTTGCTTAATACTTCTGTCAATGTGTAACATTCTGCAATATTGTATTTCATTGGTTCAGGTATGCTTTCCGGTTGAGGCGTGGCGTTCTGCTCAAATAGTTTGTCAAGGTCGGAACGCTTTACAATGGTTTTCTTTTCTAAAATATTCGTTGCTTTTAATTTCCCTGCATTAATAAGTAGGTAAACATTTTGACGAGAACAGCCGATTAATTTTGAAACGTCCCGGACAGATAAAAACGCTTTTGCTTTAAGTTCCTCAATAGGCTGGGTTTTGATTCGCTGGGTTTCTTTATTGCTTATCTCAACCTTTACAGTTCTTAATTTGGCTTTATAAGCCGCGCTATTGCATTTATGGGAACAATACAGGGTTGTAGTGGTTCGGGCTGTGAACTCCTTACCACAATGCTGGCAAATCCTTTGTACTTCAATTTTAGAACTCATTTGTACTATTGTGTATTAAAGTATTCAAAAGTGTTTAAAAGTGTCAAGTAAATAACCCTAAAAAATGCGGCATGAGGTACAAAATACCTATCAAACCGCTTAGAGGTACAACAAAGGTACAAATATTTCATTAATAACCAATTTTAACCATTAACAAATATTAGTTTTAAGCATAAAAAAAGCCCTGAAAACAAGGCTTTTAAGTGGTTTTATTAATGTTTTGTATTTTGTTGGTAATGGCTGGTTACTTTCCGATACAAAAATTTTTGAAAATATATCCAAGCGTTTCATCTGTAGTTATTTCACCGGTTATCTCACCGAGATAATGTAAGCATTCGCGGATATCCTGTGCCAGAAAATCACCCGTAATTCCCGAATGTAACCCTTCGATTACCAGTTCAATGGCATTAAGTGCCAGTGAGAGTGCTTCGTAGTGCCGCACATTTGATACAATGACATCCTCCGGACCGGTGGGGGAGAGGTTCAGCGAATTGGTCATAATCCGGATCAGCTGTTCTAGGTTTTTACGGCTTTTGGCGGCAATAAAAACCAGCGATTCATTCCGGAGCAAAGGGAATCCGGTTAGTTGTGCTTTGGCTTCCTCAGAGGCAATATCAACTTTATTCGCAATAATTATCAGTTGCTGATCGGTGATCTTTTCCCTGATTTTCCCTATCCGTTCCAGGATAGGTTCAACGGATCGGCTTAAATCGGTCACCAACAAAACAATCTCCGCTTTCCCGAGCTGAAGATAGGTGCGCTCAATTCCCATTGATTCAATGATATCGGTTGTATCGCGTATTCCCGCTGTATCCGAAAACCTGAACAAGGTGCCTCCAATATTGACAACATCTTCAATTACGTCGCGTGTAGTGCCGTGAATATCCGATACTATCGCCTTGTCTTCATTGAGCAGGGCATTAAGCAGCGTCGATTTTCCGACATTTGTCTCCCCTATAATAGCTACCGGAATACCGTTTTTAATGACATTTCCCAGTCTGAACGAATCGGTGAGCTTCTGCAACAGTCCGGCGATACGTCCGGATAGTTCGATTAATGAACTTCGGTCAGCAAATTCAACATCCTCCTCTGCAAAATCAAGCTCCAGCTCAATCAATGCTGCAAACCGGAGCAATTCACCCCTTAACTGGTTTAGCTCACGTGAAAATCCTCCGCGCATTTGATTCATGGCCATTTTGTGTGCGGCTGCGTTGCCTGAAGCAATCAGATCTGCCACCGCTTCAGCCTGCGATAAATCCATCTTCCTGTTAAGAAATGCTCTTTGGGTGAATTCTCCCGGTTGTGCCAAACGGGCACCCTGTGAAATCAATAATTGAAGTATCTGTTGTTGAATATAGACAGACCCGTGACACGATATTTCAACAATATCCTCCCCGGTAAAGGAGTGAGGCGCCTTAAAGAGGCCTATGACCACTTCATCCACCAGATCATCCCCCGACCGGATCGTCCCAAAATGGAGGGTATTGCCCTTTTGATCTGCAAGTTTCTTTTCACCCCGGGGTGACCGGAAAACCATTTCAGCAATTTGGATGGCACTCTTTCCCGACATTCGGATTACAGCGATTCCTCCTGTACCCGGAGGAGTCGAAATGGCACATATTGTTTTTTGATCTGACATTCAGTTTATTTTCGATCTGACCGCAAAGATAAGCGAAATGAAACGAACTATGAGAGAGAATCTTAAACAGAAGCATGTTTATCTTATGGTGAGTTCCATTTGGCCATTAAAAACAAATTATTTACAGATGAAAGACCTATAAATATTGATCCGAGGAATATAAATCCTGGTTCATTCAATTTTACAGTTATCCGGGTATGCAATTCAACCCGTTATTGGGTAAGAAAAAAATAATAATCTTTAACCTGAATCTCGCGACAGGGCCAAATTTTCCTTAACTTTAATCATTAATAGCAAGATTATCTTTTTCATTTAAAACTTAAAAGTAAACCTATGAATTTCGACAAATACATTTTTCCCGATGACCGGAGCAAAAAGCTTTTAGATTTCCCGACCGATGATAAAAACTCATTCGCCAGTCAGAAAAGTGCAGAAGAAGCACTCAGCCAAGGTGTTGAAAGCCTTTCTAAAATCCAGGGGAGATTATATGCACAGAATAAATTTTCATTGTTGATTATTTTCCAGGCTATGGATGCTGCCGGCAAAGACAGC
>Ga0214192_1001632_pt1 | contig 12329 bp, 11 predicted proteins | sample TroBogEpilimnion_44_FD_153030 | JGI IMG/M metagenome (GOLD analysis project Ga0214192, IMG submission 153030) | Freshwater microbial communities from Trout Bog Lake, WI - 29JUL2008 epilimnion | ecosystem: Environmental > Aquatic > Freshwater > Lake > Epilimnion/Euphotic zone | place: Trout Bog... | reverse complement strand
GGGTGAAGCCCTATGAATGAAATGAGTGAAGCCCAATGAATGAAATGATTAAACCCCCATGAATGAAATGATTAAACCCCCATGAATGAAATGGGTAGAACCCTAAACAAAAAACGATGAGTAATGCCCCACGAATCATTAATATACAATCAACCTTCCAGCTCTTAAAGAGCGCCATACACTAGCATAGGGTGAAGCCCTATGTAACAGATAAAAGGTGAAGCCCTTTTTTATAAATTATAATTAATGCAAACCAAAGCTCTGAAAGAGCGCCATACACCAGCATAGGGTGAAGCCCTATGAATGAAATGAGTGAAGCCCTATGAATGAAATGATTAAACCCTATAAATGAAATGGGTGAAACCCTATGAATGAAACAAATGGCATACCCCTATGAATGCAACAATTAAAACCCTATATAAAATGATGGATAAACCACCTCTTTTTTGTAATAGTATTAATCCGCTAATAAACAAAATGAGCTAATCCACTAATTCTTCTTCATCCTCACCACAAACTCATTTAAAACCTTTTTCTTAATGGTTCCTTTCAAAATATAATCTTCATATCCCAACATAGAAATATCAATCACTAAATGCCCGGCCTTATGCGATTTTATCGCTATCAATCCCTCCTTATCACTGTATAAAATACGTACCTTCTTTTTAAGTTGTTCCACACTTTTCGCCCCCACAATTGCATCACCTGATTCATCATCTACAAGTTCTATTTTTACAGGTGTAAACCTTACCCCAAGAATATTTACAGTAGCTGCATGTACTATACCAGTTACCATATTAGGTGCTGTTTCTTCACAGTCTATTTTTATAAGATCTATAATGTTCATTACATTCATGCGACCCGCATGTACAGTTTGATCTACTACCAGACTGCCTGTGTCCATTTTGGTTTTAATTGTTATAGAAGGCACTTCTTTAATACTATCGTATTGGCTCACCAGCAATGCGGATGCATCAATCTCCGATTGTTTTATAGTAGTCAGGTAGTCAAAATTTACTTTTTCAGAAAGTATTGCCAACATCTCAGTAGCATGTTCTACAGCTATCAGTTTTGGCGCCCTGGAGATATAATCAGATCGCCTTTTCAATTTAAGTGCTAGCGATTCATTAGTAGGTATTTTTTTACATTTAATAATCCCCCTTTTTAATAAATGCATTACAGAGGCCGACATATGTTTTTTAGCCATAAATACATCATCAGTACTTATTACTTCAGTCCTCCCTTTTACATCTCCAGCAGCCAATGCCAGCTTCAAATTAACATCCATACTATCCGATTCGGTGGTTAGTTCTTCATTATTTTCCTTTAATGAAGGGTTAGCTTTCAAAAACGCCTGAACACATACCATCGATGCTATTTCTGCTTGTCTTGTGCTATTCATAAAATCAATTTTAACTAGTATACAATATCTCTTTTATTATCAATTAATCATAAAATACAGTTGATTATTACTCTTTTTAAACCAATAACACGATACATCAACCCGAACTTCATTTACAAAACTTTCATAGTCAATTACTATAATTTGAGTATAACTTACAACATTTTCATTTTCATTTTCAAAATGCTAAATGCTATTTACAACAATCCAAATTATGTATTCAACATGCTAACCAACATTTACAAATTCCTGAAATTCAATAACAATATGCTGAACTGCTATTACAAAAACCTGAATCCTTATTACAACAGACAAAGAGGCAATTTATTAAATCTGACAGTCTATTACAACATTCTAAGTTTCATAAACTTCAATCTAATCGTAATAAATGCAAAATTCACTCCCCTCTTCGACTTGAATAGCAATGTTTACCCTCATTTAAATAGGGTAAACCATCAATTTGGTAACATTTAAAGCTAAAGTTACCCTTTAGTAGTATACTTATACTTTATATTTCAGAATCTCGTATTTAATTCTATTCGTGTTTCTTCTTTGTAATTGTAATTCTTTATTTAATTCATCAAGGATATAGACTATAAGATAGTTTATTGCAGGTAAATTCAACTTTACTATTTGTGATTGTATTCCTTTATGCCTTTGTGCCTGCATTTCTATTGCCCGTATTAATATTTATAATACTTTTAGCCACTTAATAATAGCACAGAGAAACGGTTAGAATAATGTTTAAACCAGAGAATATAAAGATTGGCGTAATAGGATTGGGTTATGTAGGACTTCCTTTGGCTGTTGCATTTGCCGAAAAATTCAAAGTAGTTGGATATGATATAAATGCCATTAGAGTAGCGGAGTTAAACAATGGCATTGATAAAACAGAAGAAGTTGCAAACAATGATTTAAAAACTGTCCTTACAAATTCAACTGATAAAAAAGGTTTACACCTTTCTGCTGCTATAGAATCTTTAAAAGACGCTAACGTATATATTATCACTGTTCCTACCCTGATTTACGAGAATAAAGAACCCGATTTCAGGTTTCTATTTAAAGCAGCTGAAACGATTGGCTCCATCCTTAAAAAGAAAGATACCGTTATATTCGAATCAACAGTTTATCCCGGTGCTACCGAAGAGGAATGTGTGCCAATACTGGAACAGTTTTCGGGACTGAAATATAATACCGATTTTTTTGTTGGATATTCCCCTGAAAGGATTAATCCGGGGGATAAAAAGAATACTTTAAAGTCTATTGTAAAACTTACTTCCGGCAGTAACGAACCTACAAGATTGTTTGTAGATACATTATATGCTTCCATTATAAATGCAGGTACTTATTCGGTTAGCAGTATTAAAATAGCGGAGGCAGCAAAGGTGATAGAGAACTCTCAAAGAGATATAAATATTGCTTTCGTAAACGAGCTATCTAAAGTGTTTGCCCCCATGGGTATTCCAACCCGGGAAGTGCTGGAAGCTGCTGCCACTAAATGGAATTTCCTCAACTTTGTACCAGGACTTGTTGGTGGACATTGTATAGGAATTAACCCTTACTTTTTAGTGCATAAATCTTCCTCATTAGGCTATGTTCCAAACCTGATATTGGATGGTAGAAAGATAAATGAAAGTATGCCTTCTTTTGTAGCAGAACAAGTGGTACTTCAGTTAGCAAAAAGAAAGGTATTGCCACAGTTGGCTAATATGCTAATACTTGGTGCAACATTTAAAGAGAACTGCCCTGATACCCGAAACAGCAAGGTAAAAGATTTAATAAGCAGTCTTACGGAATACGAAGCAAAGGTCAACGTCTACGATCCTTATGCTATTGGATTAAAGGAATCAGGATTGAATCTTTTTACAGAAATAAAAACGTTGAAAGAGCAAGCATTTGATTGTATAGTACTGGCAGTGGCTCATACAGAATTTGCAACAATTGAATGGGTTAACTATCTGAAGCCCGAAGGTTTTATTTATGACATAAAAGGCTTTCTGCCCCAACATGAAAAAGTAATTCAATTGTAAAATCATTGTATCACCCGTGACTTGCGATTAGTAACTTGTATCAATGATGAAGCCTTAATTTTCCTCCATTACTTTGCTCAAATAAGCTTCAATCTTCCTTCTTAAAGATTCTCCTTTAGCTTGATGATTATTAACCATTACAGAGAAAATAAGATGCTTGTTTAATTTAGTAGTAAGGTAGCCACTGATGCAAAATACTCCACTCATACTGCCAGTTTTAGCAAGTATATTATCGCTATAATTTGTGTAGTAACCTTTTAGTGTTCCTTGGTTACCTGCAGGGAAAATGGCGTTGATTCTTTCTTGTTTAAATTCCTTTTTTATCTTACCTAAAACATACACTATATCTTCCGGGGTAAACAGGTTGTATCTGCTCAATCCACAGGCATCTGCCCATCTTGGTTTCTGCGGAAAGTTGTTGAAATCTGTAGCTAATAAAGTATCAAACATTCTGGTATCATTCATCATACCCAACTGATTATTACTAACCATCAATAACAATTGTTCCGCAAAGAAATTGTCGCTGTTATGCATCATATATTGAAGCACCGTATCGGTAGGAAGAGAGTAGATTGTTTTTGATAGATTACCTGCAGAACAATCTGAAATCTGAAAATCATTTTTACCCAAAGTATCTACTAATAATATGATATAATAAGGGAATTCAATTGCGGATGTATCCGTAAGCAGATAGTTGATTTTAGTTCTTAAACCAGTGCTGCCAGCATATATATCCTTTTTGTTTTGAGAAGGGTAATTAAAATAAACAGCAGTATCCAGTTTCGTATATATCTTTCTATTATTTCCATACACTGGAAACGCTGAACGTTCGTTCATATAATCTTCATAATAATCATCATTTGTCCAACCTTTTCCAAATGGATTAAATTGCCAGTTTGCACTATTATCACAATAAATGATTTCTCTTTGTTTAGTGAGAAAATTATATACCCTTTGCTTTTTAAAAGAAGGATGCAAAAAGGTAGGATCTCCTGTACCCTTAATGGTTATTGAACCATCTTTATTATTATTATATTTGATGCCTTCTAAGCTATCTCCCAGATACTTCATAGCTGCATAGCAGGTCATGATTTTGGTATTGCTGGCAGGAATAAAATACTTATTGCTTTGATACTGGTACAGGTAATTATTATTTTCCGCATCATAGAGTGCAATACCAATATGTGCTGTTGCTAAAGCAGAATCATTTAGTAGTAAAACCGCATTATAAGGATTAGTATTAACAGCGGGAGTGATGGTAGGCGTAATAGTGGTAGATTGTATATTTTTCTTTACCGAACAACTACTCAATAAAATTAAAAATACCCAACAATATATCCTGCTAATACGCATAATAATATCCATTAATTTCTCACCTCCTATTTCATCACTCCTAACTCCTTGTATTAATTTGCTAATTAGTTAATCAGCAAATTCGCTAATCTGTATTCTATATGCTTCTCTCCAAAGCCCTCAACCAACGTTCTGGAATTTCGTTCTTTGAAGCTATAAGGTAATCGGCATACGTACAGGCAGTATATTTTCCTTCATAAGTCTGCATCCACCATCTGCCGGTTTGCTTATTCTGAAGAAACTTTGTTTCGTATTCATCTCCTATAACGGAGTATACGTTGAAACTGTCATTTTCGGCAGGCATTGCTTCATTTTTACCTTTATAAATACCGTCTATCAGATACCAAACCATTTGGCTGATTTGCTTGGAAGTAAGCGAATAAACATCCTGAGAAGATAAAAAACCATAAATGCCAATGCTACTGATATTTGGACTCATACCTGCATATTTCATTAGTGTACAAGCCTCCTCGCCAGTAAAACCATTAGGTGAAATCCTATTGGCTGGTGCATGAGCATTTTGTATGGCAGATATGTCAAAAGAAAGCATATGAGAGTTTCTGATAGCAGGTTCCATCTCTTCAATAGATTCTTTTACTTTACCTACTCGGTAACAATCAAATCTAAGTTTATCAATAGTTTCAAGCATATGAGGATGTACAAAATAACTCTGAAATCCTATATGATTATAATGCTTAATGAAGTTTGGCTCACCGGTCAACATCTCCATCAAATAATTGTCAGATGGTAAGCCTGTATCCATATTCAGGTCAATCTTAGCATCTACACAAGTAGCTTCTATAATTTTCTCTATAGAAACATATGCACCATACTGAGCCAATGTAAGATCATGACTTCCTCCTATAATTAATACTTTTTTACCTTGCTCTACTAGTTCCGATACTACCGACTTTAAAGCGGCATAGGTATCTTCAATACTGGCACCTTTTTTAACGTTCCCTATATCGGAAATATTGATGGTGTTATGCCAGTAAAATAATCGATAGATTTCTTTTCTTACATCATCTGGTGTAGTATCTTGATTACAACCAGGACCATTACCTCGGGTCTCACTACAACCTACAATTACAAGATCACTTTCTGTGATGTCCGGAAGAAATTCCTCATAAGCACTGATATGCTTTCCAAGCTGAGTGTCAAAAAAGCCTTCGTCATCCGAAAGTATCGCTAAATTAACTGGTTCTAAAAAACAATTGATATTATCCAATGACATAATTCTGTATTTAATTTTTAATCATAAAGTTTCTTTTTGATTAGTTATGCCAAAAAGAATATCTTCACAACATTCTATAACTGACATTAGCATTAACGAAATTATCCGTTGAATATTTTTCTAAGAATTAAATAACTATGCTGTAAAAAGCTTTAATATTGAACACATTATGACTACTAAAGTGGAAAATTTGTATTTAGAGGCTGAAAATGATATACGTAACAACAATTTTCAGGAAGCTTTTGAGAAGTATGAGACTATTCTGTATGAAGAACCTGGGTATGCTCCTGCTCACAACTCTATTGGCTGGATTTACAAAACTCAATTTGAAGACTATAAAAGAGCCGAAAAGCATTTTAATGCAGCTATTCAATCCGATCCTGCATATCCCCATCCTTATTTTCATTTAGCCTCAGTTTATCTGGATCAAGAGAGAATAGAAGAGCTAAAAGTTCATCTTACCAGATGCTTAAAGGTCCTTACTCTCGATAAGGCTTGGATATATGTTCGTTATGGCATTTTAGAAGAAAATAAAGGACAATATAACGAAGCTATAAAACTTTATAAAAAGGCTATTCTTCAAACAATGAGTAATGATAAAATCAGGGAATATCAATCTGATATTGATCGTTGTAGAATTAAACTGGAAGTAATAAAAGAAGATCAGGAAGAAGCGAAATAAAGTATTATTATAATTAAAAACTTTTAATGTAATCTCTGGATTATTGTATTATATAAAGTAAAAATTGCATGACTAAATTAAGTGTAAATATTAATAAAATTGCCACGATTCGTAATTCCCGAGGAGGTAATAATCCCGATGTATTAAAAGTTGCATTAGATGCAGAATCTTTCGGAGCTGATGGTATTACAGTTCATCCAAGACCAGATGAAAGGCATATACGTTATGAAGATGTACGAGCTATTAGTAAAGTAATTCAAACCGAATTTAATATTGAAGGTAATCCCCGCGAACAAAAATTTGTAAACCTTGTTTTGGAAACAAGACCTCGACAGGTAACACTAGTGCCCGATGAGCTTGGACAAATTACCAGTAACCATGGATGGAATACAATTCAGCATGCAGATTATCTTCAAAACATTATACCCTTATTTAAGTCAGCAGGGATAAGGGTATCCATATTTGTTGATCCTATTGCAACTATGATAGAAGGTGCAGTAAAAGTTGGAGCAGATAGGGTAGAGCTTTATACCGAAGGGTATGCTAAAATGTATGTTGAAAATAGGAAAGAAGAAGCCATTAAACCTTATGTAATTGCAGGTGAAATAGCCAGAATGCTGGGAATAGGATTAAATGCTGGTCATGACCTTGATCTGCAGAATCTACAATATTTCAAACAACACATACCATGGCTAGATGAAGTAAGTATTGGCCATGCATTGGTTTGTGATGCATTGTACCTTGGCTTAGAGAATACTATCCAATTGTACAAAAGGCAGTTAATTTAATTAAAGTACTGTAATGTGCTTTTTGAATTAAACATTTGATATAACTTATGGTAAGCTATCTCTTCTACAAATTTTAAGATTATTCGTTTTAGAACTTAACTAAATTGCAAAATCGAATTTGTTTCATAGCATATAATCGCAATATTGAATTCTAAAAAATCAACTCAAACAGCTTTAATTATTGAATTTTGACATCTTTTTCAAATTCACTAATTTTCAAATTATTTTCCTTATCCACATAAAATTGTCAAGCTAATTGCTTTTTTATCTTTTCCACATTATAGTAATATTAAAATATTATTAACTTCCTTTGATTAAGACAAATCATGAGTATGAATAAGATTAAGAAATTAATAGGGGTTGTATTGTCGACCATTATTTTAGCAAGTTGTGGCAATAACAAAGACAATAAAGTAGTAGTAAAAGATACCGTAAAAGTTGCTCCTAAGGAAGTTCCTGGCACACCTATGAAATATGACAGTTCAAAGCGTTATATATTTTTAACATGGGATGATTCTCCTCAGCCTCCAGGAACCATCAGATGTAAAAATGCTTTTAAAACGCAAGGTGTAAAAGCAACTTTTTTTGCTGTTGCAGCACACTATCAGATAGAACCAAGCAGAAAAAGGATTTTAGATTCTATCAAAAAGGAATATCCCCAGTTTTTACTTTGTAATCATAGTTCTACCCATGCCTTTAAAGACAATTATAATTTCTTTTATACGCATGTAGATAGCGCCGTAAAAGACTTTACTAAAGCAGAAACCATTATGGGTATTACAGTTAAAATTATTCGGTTGCCGGGAAGAAATACTTGGGCAGGTAAGGGAGAGTTCCGTGGCCCTAAAACAAGTGAGAAAGTAGCTAAAAAGCTAGATTCAATGGGCTATAATATCATTGGTTGGGATGTAGAATGGGAAATGATTCGTGGAAATACGCCTAAGCAATCACCTACAGAATTGGTAACTTTAATTAATAAAAAGTTCGATGATGGGTATACTAATCAACCTAATGCAATGGTAATTCTGGCTCACGATAGAATGTTTGCTTTGCCGCAACATTTAGATTCTTTAAATAAATTTATTTCCTTATTGAAACAAGATCCCCGAAATGTTTTTGAAACGATAGACCACTATCCTTCTGTACAGAATAAATAAGTTTGTAGTATTTGTACAATCGGTTTACTATTCACTAAAAGCCTTTGGCAACTGAATACTAAACCGATTTGTGTTATTGGCAAGGTAAGTATAAGATACATCTCCATTATGCAATTTTACAATTCTATCTACTATGGCCAACCCTAAACCAAATCCTTTAATGTTAGTTGTATTTTCCCCTCTGTAGAATGGCGTTATCAGTTCATCAAAAGTGGATGTGATTTTATTGCCAGTATTGTTAAAATGAATTTGAATATAACTACTTGTATTACTTACAGTAATATCAATTTTTTTATTGGTAGAATAAAGAAATCCGTTTTTAATTAGATTGCTAAATGCAGACTTCAATAATGTCTCATTTCCCTTTAAAATAATTTCTTCCTCATTTTCCGGGACTATTTCGAACGTAAATCCAATTTCTGCAGATGGGTAAAGCTTTTTAGTAAAGCTTATAGTATCGTAAATAACTTCATCAATCCTTATATCTGGCCAGACTTTAGATGCATTTAGTTTTTCGTACTGCGATAACAATAATAATGAATTAGTTAACTCTATCAAATCAAGCTGGTCTTCTTTCAAAGAGTTTAGTAGGCTTTTATATTCTGATGTAGTTAAGTCTTTTCTGAGTGCCGATTCTGTTTGTGCATACATAGTAGCTAATGGGGTTCGCAACTCATGAGAAGCATGATGCACAAAAGTTTTCTGCGACTCGAATGAATTATTTAATCTTTCGAGTAAAGAATTGAAATTCTGACTTATCTGAGCTATCTCATCATTACCTTTAGTTTCTTCAACTCTAACAGAAAGGTGAGCTTCGTTTATATGATTAATTTGATTACTAAGTTTGGTAAGTGGTTTTAGTAATTGACGCACAAAAGCAAAGGAGACAAATATGGTTATTAATATTGCACTAAAAAATACGGCAATTAAAATTAATTTTAAATTTGAAAGTCTTTTCAATCCTCCAATATCGTAACCCGCAGATATTACATAATTCTTAGTTTCTGCTTTGTAAAAAACCACAAACTGTCGGTCGCCTACAGTGTATTCTACTCTATTAGATTTTTTTATTTTGCGAAGAAGTTCTGGCGTTATTTTATACGTAAATGAATCGGGAAGGGAGTTGATTATTGCACAGTTAGAATCTAATATCTCAAGGCACTCATCATATAATGTATTGTTGTGTAGTCCTTTTAATATTTTTACTTCATCGGCTTTCTTCTGGTCTTTGAACTCTCCAACAACTTCTGCAAACTCATCTCCCTCGGCTGCTACTCTATCATAAAATTCCTCTTTTCTAAAGTTATAATACAATACATATATACTTGTAAAGGATATAATCAGAACAAGCGATACAAAAAAAGTAAGAAGTGCAGCAAAACGATACTTTAAACCCACGTAGTTAGATTATTTAATATAATAACCAAATCCAGATTTAGTAAAGATCAGTTTCTCTTCAAAAGGCTTATCTATTTTGTTTCGAAGAAAACTTACATATACTTCAATAGAGTTAGTGCCTGTTTCAAAGCTTACATCCCATACCTTTTCTAGTATTTCTAGTTTAGAGATAACTCTTCCATGATTCTGTGCAAGTAAATTTAGTAAAGAAAATTCTTTTGGAGTAAGGCTAATTTCTTTCCCAGCTCTAGTTACAGTCTTGGTAATATTGTCTATAGTAATATCGTGTATGTTGATAATTGGAGCAAATTCTTCATTATTGTCGGAACGCTTCAAAAATACTTTTATTCTGGCGAGTAGTTCATCGAAGTGAAACGGTTTTACGATATAGTCGTCGGCTCCTAAGTTAAAAGCATCCATTTTGTCTTGCAATTCACCTAATGCTGTTAACATTATTATAGGAATATGCTTATTCTTTTGTCTAAAATTTTTACACAGGGTTAGTCCATTTTTATAAGGTATATTAATGTCCAAGAGAACCAGTGTGTAATTATGTTCACTAAACATCTTTTCTGCTACATTGCCATCGTAAGCTATATCTGTAGGATAACCTTGTTCAGTTAGTTCCTCCTGAATTACACTACTTAATTTAGGTTCATCTTCTACCAATAATATTCTGTGTGTTTTTTCCATAATAAACAATTGAATGAATAATCAAGTTACCCACCCAAAATTGAGTAATAAAACCGAATGGAAAATGTTAAAAAGTGGAAAATGAAAAATGGGTTAAAGGAACTGGGCGCCCCCTTAAAAATACCCTAACGGGAAACTTGAAACTTTCCAGACTCTACTATCTGTCCTGTTTTGTTTCTAAGCTGGTATACATATAGTCCTCTATAGAAGTTCTCCAGATTAATACTAGTATGTGTATTAACCATTTTAGTTTCTAATATTTTCTTTCCTATAAAGTTATAAATCTGAAGTGTATAATTCTTCTCGGTAGCATTTGATAGGTCGAAAATAATGTAGGATGTAGCAGGATTGGGGTAGAACTGCACAATTCTAGGATCATCCTTTCCACCATTTTCGTTTATACTAAATATGGTGAAAGAGGATAAAGTAGTTACAGCAACCAACAACAATATGTATAAAATCCTTTTCATTGATTGTAAAAGTAGTTTATTTCTTTATAAAACAAAATATTCCCTGTAAAAAATAAGTGAAAAATAGTTCACTAATCCGCCATAGCCGGAATTTCAGCCACTTTGTACATTCCTGCGTCCAGCTTTTCTTTGGTTTCGCTGAATGCCGTTAAGGTTTCAGCAATATCCTGATCTGTATGAGCTGCAGTAGGAATCAGACGATATATAATATGTCCTTTTGGTATAACCGGGTACACTACTATAGAACAGAATATTTTATAGTTTTCTCTCAAATCCATCACCATAGCAGTCGCTTCTTCCACACCACCCTTCATGTAAACTGGGGTAACCACAGAATCGGTATTGCCAATATCAAAGCCTCTTTCTTTCAATCCCTTTTGCAGTTTTAAGGCATTGCTCCAAAGCTTTTCTTTAAGTTCTGGTCTGGTTTTAAGCAGTTCAAGCCGTTTAAGATTGCCTAACACCAATGGCATAGGAACGCTCTTGGCAAAAATCTGAGAGCGGATATTGTAACGGATAAAATCTATAATTGCTTTGGGACCCGCCATGAATGCACCTATTGAAGCCATCGATTTTGCAAAGGTGGAGAAGTAAAGGTCTATATCATCCTGACAACCTTGCTCTTCGCCAGCACCAGCACCGGTTTTACCCAGGGTACCAAATCCATGCGCATCATCTACCAGCAATCTAAACTGATAACTGCTTTTAAGGGCTGCTATTTCTTTTAGTTTACCCTGATCGCCAGCCATGCCAAATACTCCTTCGGTTATTACCAAGATACCACCACTATTTTGTTTTTCAATCAGTTTGGTAGCACGATCCAGTTGTTTTTCCAGATCAGCAATATCATTGTGTTTGTACACGTAACGGTGGCCGGTATGCAAACGCAGTCCATCTATTATACAAGCATGACTTTCAGCATCGTATACTACAATATCATGGCGATTACAAAGTGCATCTATAGCACTCATAATGCCCTGATATCCGTAGTTCATTAATATACAGTCTTCTTTATGTTCGAATTCGGCTAATTCTTTTTCCAGCTGTTCGTGAAAATTACTGTTTCCACTCATCATTCTAGCACCCATTGGCAAGGCCAGTCCATACTGTACACTTGCTTCT
>Ga0214192_1001631_pt1 | contig 12331 bp, 9 predicted proteins | sample TroBogEpilimnion_44_FD_153030 | JGI IMG/M metagenome (GOLD analysis project Ga0214192, IMG submission 153030) | Freshwater microbial communities from Trout Bog Lake, WI - 29JUL2008 epilimnion | ecosystem: Environmental > Aquatic > Freshwater > Lake > Epilimnion/Euphotic zone | place: Trout Bog... | reverse complement strand
TAATTGCCACAAATACTGCAAAGAAAAGGGTCAGGGTCAGCGTGCCCACAAACATCTTACGCAGTCCAGTGCGCCCTAAGGCCTTTTCTTGATACTCGCTATACGCAGACTCCACCGCAAAAATATTTTTAGCCAGTGGGGCTGGGATATAGCGCACTAACTGTAAAAAATACTTAGCATCGCCTTCCTTCCCCGTATCGGCTCTGCTATAGGCCGATTTTTTGCGCACAATGGGAATGATCGCTCTAATTCGATACCCACGCTGACCGCCCTCAAACTCAATTTGATCTAAAAAGGTCATGCCCTTCTTTTTAAATGCCTCATCAACTATATCGGCACTAGGCGCAGGAAAATATTTTTTGGGCTTTACCTCGCTGCTAAAAATTAAATTGCGCTGGATATTGAACAGACTAACTTCTTGGATGCCAAATTGATTGCGTATCTTCATTACTGCAGTAGCAACCTGTTCAGTACTTGTACCTGGGGGTATCTGCACAATCTGCTCAGCAATAAAGTTGCCTTCGCCCAAAATCTCATCTTGAGCTATACGCAAGGTCACTCGACCCAACTCCAAACCCGAATTAAGCGCTGTCTCTACTTTTACGTCAAACCAAGTTTCAATACTGCGTGATACGAATTGCAAAGAAACGCCATACAAAATTAAGCCCGGAACAATGCCAACTAGCGCAAAAATCATTGCCAGCTTTGCAATCAAACGCGTACCAAAATGCCCTCGATACCATCGCACTGCAATAACAGCCACCAAAGTTAAGATGACTAAAGTTAAACAAATCCCGATCACTACATTAGCGGCATATAGCCAAATAAAGTAGTTATCAAAAAATTCTGTATTTGATGAGGCGACTGCCAGCAAAACCAAAAGGAGCAGAGCAAATGCGCCGATGACACTAATCGTGATCGGAATTATTTTTTTGCTCCAAGCTTTAGATGCAAAAAAACCGGGGTCTAGCATGGCCGCTATCGATCTCATCGCTTAATCAGATTGGGTCCATTGGAAGAGAATGGAAGGCGATACCAATCGCTCGACACATTCCAATCGCGGTTATTAAGTGCATTTACCTGAAATGGTTTTGGCAGCTTGCTTAAATCTAGCGTCATATGCAGCGCTGCGGTGTAAGCCCTGCCGGGGTCTAGTTGTGCGTTATCCATGACACGCCACCCACCAACACTACCGACCACTTGCAGTGCTTCAGAAATAGTTTTAGTGGAGAAAGTCAATCCTTCAGAAGCAATTCGATACTGCTGTGTAAGCGGCTGATAAGACAAGCGGGTTTGTCGTTGTACTAATACAGGTTTTTCATCAAACCAATACCAGCGTGAACGCGTCAAATCGAACTCCGTTTGGAAATGCAAAACAACGCCTTTTTGTACGGCGTCTTCTAATCCTGGTGATAGCTCAATCTGAAAAGTGGCATTGAGAAGCCAATCGCTATCCACCTTCTCTAACTCGAAGGATTTAAGCTTGATACCTTCTGCACTGACGGTGGTTGAAAAAACACTCAACACCATCATGAAGAAAAAAAGAAATTGTTTAATTCTTCGGCTCATGGCCCATTTTTCTTAAACAAAGCATAGTAAAAACCGTCATTTAGCTCGCCAGGCAAAAGCTGGCCTGGAGCGCTTAATCGTACCGCATCGGGATGCTGCTCAGCAAACCAATTAGCCTGTCCATCGCCCTCCTCAGGAAATATGGAGCAAGTGACGTACAAGATTGTGCCGCCTACTTTGAGCATCTTCCATGCCTGAATCAAAATTGCGCGTTGTCTTTCTTGAAGGGCTTTGATATCTGCCTCACGCCTCAGAAATGGAATATCTGGATGGCGGGACACTATTCCCGAAGCTGAGCAGGGGGCATCAAGCAGTATCTTGTCAAAATGAACGCCGTCCCACCATGCTGCTTTTGATGCATCACCACGTAGCACTTTCACTTTTTCAGAATGTAAACGAAGGCGATCTAAGTTACCCCCAATTTTTCCGATGCGCTCGCCGTCAAGCTCCAGAGCCTGCATTGAACAGTCTGCGAGCTCCAATAAATGGGCTGTTTTTCCACCGGGAGCAGCGCAAGCGTCTAATACCAACTCGCCATCTTGAGGGTTTAATAAGATTGCAGCTAACTGCGCTCCTGTATCTTGTACTGAAACAGCCCCACCATAAAAACCAGGCAGGTCAGAAACCGGCACCGCCTCAGGCAATAAGAGTGCTGAAGGTAGTTGAATGCCTGCCAATTCATTTATTGGCCTTGATGAAATTCCTGCCTCAGATAATAGCGATTGGTATTGCTCTCGTGAATATTGCTTTTGGTTTATGCGCAAAATTAATGGTGCACGCTTCGCTTGTTGAAACAAAATAGATTGCCATGCCTTGGGGTAATTACGCTTGAGGTTTGCGCGCCACCATGCAGGCACATACATAGGAATGGGGTCGGGTGGATAACGCTTTTCTCCCTCGGGCGGCTGAACCAATAGGCTCACCTTGCGTAGAACTGCATTCACCAACCCCTTGGCATACATGGTTTGGTCATACTCACCACATGCCTTAACCGCCTGATCAACAATAGTGTGGGCTGGATAACCTTTACTATCTGCTGCATCTTGCAAAAATAAAGCCATCGCAACACTTAACAAATGATCCACCTCTGGCGGAGGCGTCTTGGGAATAAATTCCTTAATCAACTCGTGAGAGCGTACCCATTTACGAAGAGCGTCAAAGCTTAGGCTCTGAACGATTGGTCGCTCATGTGCTTCCAGCTGATCTAGAACTTCTGTAAGCGATCTTCCACTCATCACTTCGCTTATCGCTTGTGCTGCAATCGTGATTGCTTCAGAAAGCGGGAGGCTGCGGTGTATTTTTTGATCAGTCAAATGAATTTGCTCCGGGATATCTCCCGTTTTTTGCCATACTCATTAGGCGTGCCACCCACTACGATAAAAAGTCCAGTCTTTGCAAAATTAAACATTTCTACTCCTTTGCTTGAAAGCGCAACTGTTTTCCACTAATCGACTGAATACATGTTTTGGCATCTATTTTTTTACCGCCCGGTTTTTGCATTTCCAAAACCTCAACCACCCCGGCACCACATTGAATGTATACACCATCATTACTAAATCCCAGAACGTCGCCCGGGCTTCCAGCAGGGTTTATAGCCTGGCCATCTGCGGCTCTTGAGTTCCAAAACTTCATTGCCAAGCCACTCAGATGACTGCTTGCTCCTGGAAAAGGATTAAAGGCGCGAATACGTTGATCAACTTCCTTAGCGCTTAAGGTCCAATCAATTTCCGCCTCGCTCTTTAATATTTTTTCTGCGTAAGTAATGCCTTCTTTTTCTTGTGGTACTCGCTTTAGATCTTCGCCCCTCTGCAAGCTATTTAAAACATCAACAATCAATTTTGAACCAAGCAGTGCCAAGCGATCATGCAAACTTGCACTGGTCTCATTGCGAGTAATTTCAAGGTCGGCAATTAAAACAGTATCTCCAGTATCTAGACCAACATCCATTTGCATAATACAAACGCCCGTCTTGAGATCCCCCGATTCAATCGCTCGCTGAATTGGTGCCGCGCCTCGCCAACGCGGTAGCAATGAGGCATGAATATTAAAGCTGCCGTGTCTACCAGGCCTCTCACTGATATCTAAAATTTCTTGGGGCAAGATCAGGCCATAGGCAACCACCACCATGGCATCAAACTCAATTGCAGACAAATGTTCATAAGCCGCTTGCGCCTGGGCCTGCTTTTGTGGCTCATTGCTTGTGCGCCTTAATGTCTCGGGCTGTAACACTGGAATATTGTGTTGCAAGGCAAACTCTTTAACCGGGCTTGCTTGTAAGTGCATGCCTCTGCCAGCACGACGATCGGGCTGCGTTAAGGCCAAAACAATTTCATGACCAGATTCGTAAATCGCGCGCATTGCTTGCGCAGCAAAATCAGGGGTTCCAGCAAAAACAATTTTCATTGGTGCGCTTAGCGCTGACCTACTAATTCTTTGGCACGCTTCTTCATTTTTTGGGAGATCCGGGTTCGCTTCAGTAACGATAAATACTCAACAAATACTTTTCCCCGTAAATGATCTAACTCGTGCTGTAAACAAACGGCCAACAAACCATCGGCTTCGATTTCAAATTCTTTGCCGTCAACATCCAAGGCTTTTACGCGGATCTGCGCAGGCCTTTCAACCTCGTCATAAAACTCTGGAACAGATAAACAACCTTCGCGCCAAGATTTAGTTTCATCGCTTGCCCAAACGATTTCTGGGTTAATAAAAACCCTCAGCTCGTTTTGATCATCAGATACATCAATCACCACTATGCGCTCATGAATATCCACCTGAGTTGCTGCCAAGCCAACGCCAGGCGCCTCGTACATCGTCTCCGCCATATCGGCAACAATTTTTTTGATGCGAGCATCAACCTGTGCCACGGGTTTAGCAACCTTGTGTAGGCGTGGATCGGGGTAGCAAAGGACGGTTAACAAAGCCATATAAGAATTATCCAACAGAGCTATCAGTCTGTCCTGATTGTTGCAATTCCCCTAAAGAACAAAATTGGATTATGAAAACAATTTGTCCATCTAACCACGCCATTCAAATTCATCTAGGCAGTCCAGATTATCCATCCCGGTTATATGATTTATATGATCCTCCGGAAACGCTCTATATATATGGCGATATTAGACTTTTAAAGATGCCCATGATTGCTGTTGTGGGCTCAAGAAACGCTAGCCCAGAGGGCCTAAAAAACGCCTGCGTTTTTGCTCAAGCCCTATCAAAAACAGGCTTACTAATACTTTCTGGCTTAGCAAAAGGTGTAGATAGTGCCGCCCACCAGGCCACTCTTGAGCTTGGGGCCCAAAATCGCACTGCAGCGGTATTGGGGACGGGGATAGACATTGTTTATCCACGCCAAAATATTGGCCTATCCCGAGCTATTGGCCAACAAGGGCTCTTGATCTCAGAACTCCCCCTAGGGGCAGGGCCAAAGGCATTTCACTTTCCTAGGCGAAATCGCATTATTGCGGCCTTAGCCCTTGGCGTGGTGGTGGTAGAGGCAGCTGAAAAATCGGGCTCCCTCATCACCGCACGCCTTGCCGCAGAGCTAGGACGAGAGGTTTTTGCCCTTCCTGGACCCATAGATGGCCATAACTCTTGCGGTTGTCACCTGCTGATTCAGCAAGGGGCAAAGCTAGCCTTTAGGCCGAGGGACGTTCTGGAGGAGCTTCGTTTTTAGTTAAAACCTGCTTTTTAGGCATTCCAAGAAGGTTTTTAACGAAAGGATCGGGATTTTGATCCAGGCAAAATAGTCCAAAAATAGGGTATTTTGGACTTTTCCTAATTTATCGGTTAATAATAAAAAAGGGGTAGGCAAATGGGCATGGTCTATTTTGATTTAAATTGATCGTCCGTTTTACCCCGAAAAACATCATTTCAAGCTCAAATTTAGGCAAAACGCGTGGCAACTAAAGCAACTACCAAAAAAAGCAGCCCAAAGACTACCGCCGGGGATCATCCTAAGGCACTCATCATTGCAGAGAAGCCTTCTGTTGCCAATGACATTGCCAAAGCCTTAGGAGGCTTTACTAAATATGAAGATTATTTTGAAAGCGATGAATTCTTAATTTCTTCAGCGGTTGGTCATTTATTAGAAATCGCGGCTCCAGAAGAATTTGATGTAAAGCGTGGTAAGTGGTCTTTTGCGAATTTGCCGGTAGTGCCGCCGTATTTTGATCTACGTCCAATTGCAAAAACAGAATCGCGCCTCAAAGTTTTGCAAAAACTGATTAAGCGCAAAGATGTCACCGCACTGATTAACGCCTGTGACGCGGGACGTGAAGGTGAATTAATTTTCCGCTTAATCGCACAGCATGCAAAAGCATCGCAATCCATTAAACGTTTGTGGCTGCAGTCGATGACGCCAGCGGCAATTCGCGAAGGCTTTACCAACTTGCGTACAGATGACGATATGAAGCCCCTTGCTGATGCGGCCCGCTGTCGCTCAGAAGCAGACTGGCTAGTCGGCATTAATGGCACGCGTGCGATGACCGCTTTTAATAGCAAGAGTGGTGGATTTTTCTTAACGACCGTTGGTCGTGTCCAGACTCCAACACTCTCTATTGTTGTCGAGCGTGAAGAGCTGATTCGTAAATTTATCTCGAAAGATTATTGGGAAGTAAAGGCAGAATTTATCGCTGCAGCGGGTGTCTATGAAGGACGCTGGTTTGATCCAAAATTTAAAAAAGATGTTGCAGAGCCCGATGCACGTGAGAACCGCTTATGGAGTGAGGCGGCGGCGCAAAGCATTGTGGCCGCGTGTCGCGATAAAAAAGCAAACGTCACCGAAGAGGCTAAGCCCGCCACCCAACTGGCTCCTCAGCTATTTGATTTAACTAGCCTACAACGTGAAGCAAATGCGCGTTTTGGCTTCTCTGCAAAAAATACTCTGGGTCTTGCTCAAGCGCTATATGAGCGTCACAAAGTATTAACGTATCCACGTACTGATGCAAAAGCACTTCCTGAGGACTACCTCGATACCGTTAAACAAACTATGGAGAATCTTGCCAATAATTCGCAAGACTATCGAGCCTTTGCTAAACAAATCTTGCAGGGTGATCCTAAGGATCCAAAAGCTAAGGCAGGTTACGGCTGGGTTAAACCGAATAAACGAATTTTTGATAACTCTAAAATTTCTGATCACTTTGCGATCATTCCAACATTAGAGACACCTAAGAATTTAAGTGAGCCTGAAGCAAAACTTTATGATTTAGTTGTGCGTCGTTTCTTGGCGGTGTTTTATCCTGCGGCAGAATTCCGTGTCACAACTCGCATTACCGAGGTCTCTGGACACCACTTCAAAACTGAGGGTCGCGTGCTTGTAAACCCAGGCTGGCTAACGGTTTATGGCAAATCTAATCAAGCTGATGATGAGCTGGTTCCAGTCCAAGAGGGCGAAGCAGTACAAACAGAAACTATTGCTGCTGTGCCTTTGAAAACCAAGCCGCCTGCACGCTATACCGAGGCAACTTTACTGTCTGCAATGGAAAGTGCCGGCAAGTGGGTTGATGACGATGAGATGCGCGAAGCTATGGCTGAAAAAGGCTTAGGCACTCCCGCAACTCGCGCCGCCATCATTGAAGGCTTGCTCGCAGAAAAATACATTGTCAGAGAAGCGCGCGAACTGATTCCGACTGCAAAAGCATTTCAGTTAATGACTTTATTGCGCGGATTGGATGTTGAAGAATTAACGCGCCCTGATTTAACTGGTAGCTGGGAGAACAAACTTTCTCTCATCGAACAGGGCAAGATGAATCGCGACACCTTCATGCAAGAGATTGCGCAAATGACTCAGCGCATTGTGAAGCGCGCCAAAGAATACGACAGCGACACCATCCCGGGCGACTACGCCACTATGACCACGCCATGCCCGCACTGTAAGGGCCCGGTCAAGGAGAACTATCGTCGTTTTGCTTGTGAAAAGTGTGGTTTCACTATTAGCAAAACGCCTGGTGGGCGTGCTTTTGAATACCCCGAAGTTGAAGAATTGTTGCGTGAAAAAACGATTGGTCCATTACAAGGATTCCGCAGCAAAATAGGTCGCCCGTTTGCAGCAATTATTAAGTTAAGTGAAATTCCAGAAGACGACAAAGATTATCCGAATGCTGGATTTAAGCTTGAGTTTGATTTTGGTAATGCGCAAGATGAAGAAACTGAAGCGGTTGATTTCACGGGTCGCCAAGCGCTCGGTGTTTGTCCAAAATGCTCTGGTGCAGTATACGAAGACGGCATGCGTTACGTTTGTGAAAATAACACTGGGCCGAGCAAGAGCTGCGATTTCAAAACCGGGAAAGTAGTATTGCAGCAAGAAGTTTCTGCCGAGCAGGTTCAGAAATTACTTAAAGAAGGTAAAACAGATCTGCTTACTAACTTCAAGTCGAACCGTACTGGGCGTGGCTTTAAAGCTTATTTAGCCTTAGATTCAACAGGTAAAATTGGTTTTGAATTTGAGGCCAAGGCTCCAAAAGCCGATGGTGCTGCCCCCGCAAAGAAACGAGCTGGAGCCAGCGCGGCAACCAAATCTGCTGCAAAGCCAAAGCGCGTCAGCAAAGCAAAGTCTTCCTCTAGTAGCTGAGCAGCAAGCAGCTTAGCCGCTAGAGCGGACCACAAGATTCCTCTTGATCCCAGGGCTGTTGCCAAAAATATTCCTGGGCGCTGAGTCAGCGCGCCAATGATGGGCAGGCGATCTCCAGCGACACAACGAACTCCAACAAATTCACCCGCTTTGATTAATGCGTGGCGATCCCCTTCTGAATAATTCACCAAGCCCTTGGCTTGCTCACGATTGAAATCATCACTAGCCTCTCTTGGTAACAAATCATTTTCGCCCTCATCAAAACTAGAGCCCACAATCCATTGATAACTGCCGTCTTCAAGCTTGCTGGCGGGCAGGCAATACCCGTCCCCAGAGATACCAACCCTAGGCAGCTTGTTGACCCAAGCATCATCTTCTTTGATCTTGAAAATACTAAGTTGACCCCGCACAGGCCTTAGGGGCAAGCGAATGCCGATGCTAGCCATAAGTGCTTTGGCCTCCATGGAACAGGCTACAACAACTTTATTTGCGGTCAGAATGGGTGTGTGTGATGCATCAAATAAATGCCACAGATTGCCTTGCTCTTCTAGGCGGACAATGCGCGTATTCCATAGGCATGTTAATTGCTGATGATCTTGTAGTAACTGTTTGCTTGTTTCATGCAAATTTAAGCCGGCGCCGCGAGGCAACCAAACACCGCTTTGCTCAACCCCACAAACTTTTATTGCCTCTCCAGCATCCAAAGCAATTGCCATATCTTGATCAAGGCCCAAAGAACGAAGGTGCTCTGTCGTTTCAACACGATCGAAAGCTTTGTCTTTTTTGATCGGCTGAAATATCCCATGCTGATGCCACACATTTTTCCAGCGAGCTTCTGCAAGCAAAAAAGCAATGCGCGTTAAGCGTAATAAACGTGGGGAGCCCTTACCAATATGAGGGTGGGCGATCGCATAAGCGTGACTTGAGCAAGCCGTGGCGGGCGAAGAGCCTGCATCGACAATGCAGACTGATTTGCCGCGCTCAAGCAACTCATTTGCAATGGTTGCGCCGCAAATGCCTGCCCCAATCACCACTATTTCATGGTGTTGGGGTTTGGTCATTAATAAATCTTAACTAAGTAAAAGTACTGCTTGCTGCGCATTAAGCGTTGAGGCGTTTCTCAATTTTGGAGCGCATTTCTAAGAGCTCTTTTGGTAAGCGCTCGCCAAGATGCTCAAACAGCTCGGTATGTAATTTAAGCTCATTTTTCCAGTCTTCTACTTTGGCATTAATTACCTTTTCAAATTTATCAACTGAGAAATCTAAGCCCTTCCAGTTCAAATCAGCGTGCTCTGGTGAGATACCGAATACAGTTTCAACGCCTTTTGCAGTGCCGTCTGCGCGGCCCAAGATCCAAGCCAGAACGCGCATATTTTCGCCATAGCCAGGCCAAACAAACTTACCGTCATCACCCTTGCGGAACCAATTCACACAATAGATCTTTGGCAATACGGCGCCCTCAGACTCAAGCTTCTTGCCGATGTTGAGCCAATGCTGGAAATAATCGCTCATGTTGTAGCCAGCAAAAGCAATCATCGCAAATGGATCGCGACGGACTACGCCCACCTGGCCAGTGATAGCAGCGGTTGTTTCGGAGCCCATTGTTGCAGCCATATAAACACCCTCAACCCAATCGCGCGCTTCGCTAACGAGGGGCACAGTAGTGGAGCGACGACCGCCGAACAAGAATGCATCAATCGGAACACCTTCTGGATCATCCCATTTAGGATCAACAGCTGGGTTGTTTGTAGCGGCCATTGTGAAACGAGAATTTGCATGGGCAGCTTTACGACCCGCAGCACCATCAGCAGGAGTCCAATCTTTACCTTGCCAGTCAATCAAATGTGCTGGTGGTGTTTCTGTCAAACCTTCCCACCAAACATCACCATCATCAGTTAAGCCAACGTTTGTAAAGATCACATCTTCGTTTAGCGAATCGATGCAGTTTGGGTTTGTTTGACGATTTGTTCCAGGAGCAACACCAAAATAACCAGACTCCGGATTAATCGCAAACAAACGGGTTTTGCCAGTGACGGGGTCTTTACGCGGCTTAATCCATGCAATGTCATCACCAATGGTTGTTACCTTCCAGCCATCAAATCCTGTTGGCGGAATCATCATGGAGAAATTGGTTTTACCGCAAGCGGATGGGAATGCTGCAGCTACGTGATATTTTTTTCCTTCAGGTGATGTAACACCGAGGATTAACATGTGCTCGGCAAGCCAACCTTGCTCACGACCCATATTAGATGCGATACGCAAGGCAAAGCATTTTTTACCTAACAAAGCGTTGCCGCCGTAACCGGAGCCAAAAGACCAAATTTCACGGGTTTCTGGGTAGTGGACGATATATTTAGTTTTATTGTTTGGCCACGCCATATCCTTTTCGCCTGGGCTCAAAGGTTTACCAACGGTATGAACGCATGGAACAAACTCACCATTAGTGCCAAGCTGGTCAATAACTGCTTTACCCATGCGGGTCATCAAGCGCATGTTAATAGCGACGTATGGGCTATCAGACAACTCAACGCCAATATGTGCGATAGGGGAGCCGATTGGGCCCATAGAAAACGGCACCACATACATAGTTCTGCCGCGCATTGAGCCATCAAATAATGGCTGTAGCGTAGCGCGCATTTCTTTTGGCTCAACCCAATTATTGGTTGGGCCGGCATCTTCTTGTTTCGCAGAGCAGATATAAGTGCGGTCTTCAACACGCGCCACGTCGTCTGGATCGGATAGGGCTAGGAACGAGTTTTTACGCTTTGCTGGGTTGAGGCGCTTGAATACGCCCGCCTTTACCAGCAGCTCACAAAACTCATCGTACTCAGCCTGTGAGCCGTCACACCAACGAATGGCATCCGGCTTAGTCAGGGCGGCAACTTCACCCACCCACTCAATTAAACGCTTGTTTTTTACGTAAGCTGGCGCGTTTACATTAATTTCGCCGCTAATAGCTGAAGTCATATGTTTCCCTATGAAAATTGAATTTTTAGTCTGACGATTTTAACATTTTGGGTGGGGATTTATCTCCAACTTGGTGCTTCCCAAACCCTTACTTACCAATGCAGAATTGGCTGAAGATTTTCCCCAAAAGGTCGTCTGGAAGGAGTTTTCCGGTAATTTCACCGAGATATTTTTGGGCCAAAGAGAGCTCTTCTGCAAACAATTCAAGCGAGTTATTGCCATTTGCTGCAAATTGCTCTGATTTTTCTATATGTTCGGCAGCTCGCTCAATACAGTCCAAATGCCTTCTACGAGCCAAAATAGCGCCCTCTTGGGCTCCCGACCAGCCAACAAGCTCAAGAATTTTCTGTTTTAGCTGCTCAATACCGGCTCCGGTTTTGGCAGAAATCAATAGAGCTTCTGGATGCCCTACTTTCGAGGCATCCTGCAGTAAATCAGCCTTGTTTATGAGCTCAAGAACAGCGCACTTGGCGGGTAGCTCCTTCAAAATCTGGGTTTTTAAATCATCCTGATAGGCCTGCGACTCAGCATCAGTCAAAAAAATCACCAAATCCGCCAAACGAATAGCATCCCAAGACCTCTCAATGCCTTTTGCTTCCACAATGTCGCTTGTATCTCGAAGGCCTGCCGTATCAATGATGTGCATCGGAACGCCTTCGATAGTGATGCTTTCTTTAACCCGGTCTCGAGTTGTTCCTGCTATGGGCGTAACAATTGCTATCTCTTCCCCAGCCAAGCGATTCAGTAAAGAACTTTTCCCAACATTAGGCGCTCCGGCTAAAACCAGCTGAATGCCATCGCGCAAGATTTTTCCCTGCTTTGCGCCAGCACGTAGTGCCTGTAATTTTTGCTTAACAGCAGTCAAGCGTTGGCGAGCCTGCGCGTTTTCTAAGAATTCGATTTCTTCCTCGGGGAAGTCCAAGGTCGACTCAACCAATATTCTGAGTTGTGTAATTTCTTCAATCAAACTATTGATGTCATCAGAGAAGGCGCCCTGTAAAGAGCGGGCTGCGCCACGCACAGCAGCCTCGCTTTGGGCATCAATTAAGTCGGCAATCGCCTCTGCCTGAGTTAAATCAATCTTATTGTTTAAGTAGGCGCGTAGAGTAAATTCTCCTGGCTCAGCAATAACCAAGCCTTCATCTTTGCCTAACTCAAGGCAACGCTTCATCACCAACTCAAGAAGTTGTGGGCCGCCATGACACTGCAGTTCTAAAACATCTTCGC
>Ga0214192_1001622_pt1 | contig 12365 bp, 9 predicted proteins | sample TroBogEpilimnion_44_FD_153030 | JGI IMG/M metagenome (GOLD analysis project Ga0214192, IMG submission 153030) | Freshwater microbial communities from Trout Bog Lake, WI - 29JUL2008 epilimnion | ecosystem: Environmental > Aquatic > Freshwater > Lake > Epilimnion/Euphotic zone | place: Trout Bog... | reverse complement strand
ACTTCTACTATTTTTCCTTTGTCCATTACTACAATCAAATCGGCTTTCTGGATAGTGGAAAGTCGGTGGGCAATAACTATAGACGTACGGTTTTTAATAAGTTCTTCTGTTACTTTCTGTACCAGTTGTTCGCTCTCGGAATCGATAGAAGACGTGGCTTCATCCATAATGAGTATGGCTGGATTATATAACACTGCACGAATAAAAGAGATAAGCTGACGCTGACCCAGACTTAAAGAATTGCCACGTTCTCTTACCTCAAAATCGTAGCCTCCGGGAAGCTGTAAAATGTATTCGTGAATGTTGAGCATTTTAGCCGCAGCTATTACTTGTACCTTAGTAATATCGCTATTGCGCAGCGTAATATTATCGACTATAGAACCAGAAAATAAGAATACATCCTGCAGCACGATTCCTATGTTTTTACGAAGGAGTTCCAGGGGATAATCTTCTATTCTTTTTCCATCGATTAATATATCTCCTTTCTGGTGCTGGTACAAACGATTTAGCAAGGCCGTAACTGTAGTTTTGCCACTACCGGTATGACCAACGAGGGCAACAGTTTGTCCGGCTTTTACAGAGAAACTGATATCCTGCAATACCCATTCTTCCTTACTGTAAGCAAAGAATACTTTATTGAAAACTACAGCGCCTTTAACTTTAATAAAGTGCTGCCCCTCAATGTTCTCGGTAGTTTGTAAAGAATCATTGTTTTCCAGAACGGCAAATACTCTATCGGCTGCCACCATGCCCATTTGAATAACATTGAACTTATCTGCAATGATTCTCAGCGGACGAAATATCTGATTGATGCAGAGAATAAACATGATTAATAAACCCGGCTGCAACTGTTCTTCTGCCACCCACCAAACTAATAATCCAAGGCTGATAGCAAGTACTAATTCTACAAAAGGAAAGAAGATGCTGTATGCTAGAATGGCTTTGATATTAGAATCTCTATGACGGGTGTTAATCTCTTTAAACTTATCCAGCTCACGGTCTTCGGCAGCAAATGACTGCACAATAAACATACCGGTAAGATGCTCCTGTACAAATGCATTGAGCGAAGCAACTGCATTGCGGACATTGATGAAACTCTTGTTTACCGCTTCCTTGAAAAAGTATGTAGCAACCAATAAAAAAGGAAAGGTAGAAAGACTTATCAGCGTAAGATTTACATTGAGATAAAACATCAATGATACCGTACAAATGATGGTGAGTAAATCGGCAATGATGGGAATAAATCCATCACTGAAAACATCATTTATACTTTCAATATCGTTGATAGTACGGGTAGTCAATGTACCGATTGGTGTTTTATCGAACTGAGAAAGATTAAGTCCTAATACCTTACTGAAAACGGCCTTTCTAAGATCGTTAATTACGTACTGTCCGAGCCAGGAGGTAAGGAAACTAAAAGCAAAGCGCATGGCAGTTTCTATCAACAATAGTAAAACTTGTAATATGCTGATGGAGATAATAAACTGTGCCAGTGTAAAGTGGTCGGACAAGAACAATATATGTTTTAAGAAAGCCGCTACCGGAGTACTGTTGTGGGTAACTGTATTTACGGTAAGATTGATTAAATATGGTCTTAGCGGAGTAATGATTGCCAGTAATATACCGAGGACAATAGCAAGATAGAGAAACCTTTTATAAGGCTTCACAAAAAACATCAGTTTTCTGAAAGTATTAAAATCGATTATCTTTTTCCTGGGAGTATTGCTCATGATATTGGGCAAAAATAGGTTTTGAGAAACAAAAAATCATAATACTTTAATTACAAAAACTAAAATTATTATATTCGTCGCATGGCAACAGAACAAGATATGATGGAAGAAGAGGTTGTACCTAAATATAATCTGACTGCTGAACAGGAGAAAAAGGAGATTGTTCGTCAGTACAGAACCTTATTACGAGCATTGAGACCAAAACTTACTAAGAGTGGCAGGGAGAATATCCGTGATGCTTTTGAGATGTCGGTGGAAGCCCATAAGAGCATGCGAAGAAAGAGCGGAGAACCATATATACTTCACCCGCTAGCTGTAGCAATGATTTGTGTGGAAGAGATTGGTCTGGGTATCAGAAGTACTATTTGTGCCCTGCTGCACGATACTGTAGAGGATACCGATATTTCGCTGGAAGACATTGAAAGAGAGTTTGGCACCGAGATAGCTCGAATTGTAGATGGACTAACTAAAATATCGAATGTAATAGATACCAATAGCTCCAAGCAGGCGGAAAACTTTAAAAAGATATTACTTACTCTGACAAATGACCCTAGGGTAATACTGATAAAGCTTGCTGACAGGCTGCATAATATGCGTACACTGGACAGCATGAAAAGGGATAAACAGCTGAAGATAGCATCGGAAACAGTTTATGTTTACGCTCCGCTGGCACATAGAATGGGGCTATACTCCATAAAGACGGAAATGGAAGATTTATCAATGAAGTATCTGGAGCCAGAGATGTACCGAAACATAGCTAAGAAGCTTGCGGAAACCAAGCGGGAGAGAACCCGTTATATCAATGAATTTATTCGTCCCCTGAAAGAAAAGATAGCAGCATCTGGACTGGAGTTTGAAATTTATGGTAGACCGAAGAGTATACATTCTATCTGGAATAAGATAAAAAAGAAGGGCGTAACATTCGAAGAAGTTTATGATCTTTTTGCTATCAGGGTAATATTGAATTCGCCAACAGAAAGGGAGAAAGAAGATTGCTGGAAAGTTTATTCCATTATTACGGATGAATATACTCCATCGACAGAGCGTTTGCGCGACTGGTTGAGTAACCCAAAGAGTAATGGTTACGAGGCTTTGCATACTACCGTAATGGGGCCACAGGGTAAGTGGGTGGAGCTGCAGATAAGGACTAAGCGGATGAATGAGATAGCGGAGAAAGGTCTGGCAGCGCATTTTAAATATAAAGAGGGTAGTAGTGCCGATGATCGTTTTGATAAATGGTTTGGGCAGATAAGAGAGGCATTGAGCAATAATGAATCGGACGGGATAGATTTCTTACAGGATTTTAAAACTTCATTCCTAGCCGAAGAGATATATGTGTACACGCCAAAAGGAGATGTAAAGATGCTTCCTACAGGTAGTACGGCACTGGATTTTGCCTTCTCTATTCACTCTGATGTAGGTTGTAAATGTATAGGAGCCAAGGTGCAGCATAAGCTGGTGCCAATCAGTCATAAGTTGCGCAGTGGAGATCAAATAGAAGTAATAACGAGTAGCAAACAAAAACCCAATGAAGACTGGCTTTCGTTTGTAGTTACCGCTAAGGCGAAGACTAAAATAAAAGATTCGCTTAAAGAAGAAAAGAGAAAGGTTGCTGATGAAGGAAAATACACCTTACAACGTAAGTTGGAGAACATGGGAGCAGCTTATACACCAGGTAATATAGATGAGGTAGTTAGCTACTATAAATTGAATTCTCACCTTGAACTTTTCTACCGCATTGCTATCAAGAATATTGATCTGCGGGAGTTGAAAGAGTTCCATGTACTGGGAGATAGACTGGAACATCCTAAGCCGAAAGTAGTTACGGTTATAGATAATCATGCTGATCATCATTTACAAAAGCATATCTCTAAAAAGGATTCTGAATTAATCATCTTTGGAGAGAGTAGTGATAAGATAAAATATTCACTTGCACAGTGCTGTAACCCAATACCGGGGGATGATGTATTTGGATTTGTAAGTAGTGGTAAGGGACTAATAATACATAGAACCAGCTGTCCGAATGCACCACAGATGATGGCTAACTATGAGCATAGAATAGTGAAGACCAAGTGGGCTAAGAATAAGGATATTTCCTTCATGACTGGTCTAAAAATTGAAGGTCTGGATGATGTGGGTATTATTAATAAAATAACCAATGTAATCAGTGGTCAGATGATGATAAACATTGCAGCGATGACCATTGAATCTACTCAGGGATTGTTTCAGGGAAACATTAAAATATTCGTTCACGATAAAGAAGAGCTTGAAGAATTACTTGTTAACTTAAAACAAATAAAAGGGGTGAATAGTATTACGAGATATGAGCCGGATAGTGAAGCGTAGTTAATAAATACAGGGAGTTAGGAGACAGGAGAATACATTTATTATGTGGTTTTCATTATGCAATTGTCACTACTCACGGTTGAAGTAGGCTATTTCTTTCTGGAAATCTAAGTGAGGGTATTGTTCTTTTAGTGCAGATACTTTATTTAAACAACTTTTCAGGAATGTTTGATGCTGGCTGGAGGTTTCGTTGAATGGCTTATGTTTATAAGCAATATTCATTTCTTCTATAGCTTTATTCAGCTGTATTGTTTCCTCTTTCATATATGCCTTCACCATCTTATCCCATACATAATCTGATGCGAGATAATTGGGATGCACCATGTCCTCGGAATAGAAACGATAGTCTCTTAAATCGTCAATAACAATCTCGTAGGAAGGGAAGTAAAAACAGTTTTCTTCATGACTATTTACAACAGAATGAACTGCATCTATCAGGACTGCTTTACTTCGATTGTTTTCAATTAGTCCTTCTCTTAAATGTCGAACAGGACTAATGGTATAAATGAACTTTATAGATGGATTAATGGATAGAACTGCTAGCATCATATCCTTAATCATTTCAACTGTTTCTGGACTGGTGAGTAATCTTTTAGTAAACCAGTTACCAGGTGCTTTATGGTTATTGGACGCTACTTCTCCTGCCACTGCACTTTGTGCTTCTTCAGTAAAAGTATATACCCATGCAGAACCAAATGTGACGAACAGATAATCAGCATTTTTTAAGTATTTATGGGCAGTATTAGTCGAATCATTTATCTTATCTACTGCACTCTCAGCAATAGGAGCAGAGAACCTGCTGTGATGATTCCAGCTATGCCATGCTTCATTATAATAGAATAGATTGTTGGCGGTATAAAGAGGCTTATTTACATATTCTTTTATAGCCTTACAAACACTGACTGGATTGAATAAAATACCATGAGGGTTCTGTAGATTATTGAATTTAAGTTGCGTGAATTTGTTGCCAATATTCTCGGTAAAGCAAGAGCCTATCAGCAATAATTTATCATGATGGCTAATATGAAATCCAGGATTTCTTACCTCTAATTCTAATCTTAGTTTCATATTAAATTTGTTGAACAGTTGCAAATGTAGAAGAATGAATACAAATACAAGACAAAGAGGCGAAGGCGAAAAGGCACTAGTAATACAAATACATTTTTTACAGGGACACAGAGAACACCTAAAGATGTTGACTACAACTTATTTGAATCTTAATGATTTAATAGGGTCTATGTATTTAATAAAGAAGGTAGGAATTATGAGGGAAAGAAAACACATAACCATTGTGCCTACTGCAACCAGTACAACTTGCCACCAAACTAAGTCGACTTCTATTTTGGATACTGCATAGAAATCTTCTGGTAGTTTAATGATACCAAAATGTTGTTGTATGAAACAGATGCCTAAACCAAAAATTAATCCAAGACCAATTCCTATAACGGAAATGAATAAAGCATTGTATAGAAATATCTCCTGAATCTTCCAGTTGTTGGCTCCAATAGATTTTAGAATACCAATCATTTTGTTGCGTTCCAGTATTAATATCAACAAACAAGTGATTAGATTGATGATAGAAACTATGGACATAATGATGATAACGATGTTTCTGTTTAAGTCCTGCACACTAAGCCAGTCGAAGATATTTGGGTAAACATCTTTAATGCTTTTAGATACCCATAAACTTGGCAATATGTTATTGAAAGAAGCACTAACAGTATCGGTCTTTTTGTAGTCTTTCAAGGCAATTTCATAGCCGCCTATTTTGCTTGCATCCCAGTTATTCACCCTTCTGATAAGATTGATATCGGTTAGTGCAAATTGCTTATCGTATTCTTCCAGTCCTGTTTTGTAAATGCCTACAATTTTTAAGGAGCGCCTTACTGTACCGGAATTGTTATTGTTGATAAAGTAAACATGTAATGAATCGCCTTCGTCTACCTTTAACAGTTTGGAAAAGACTTCTGAAATAACAATTTCTTTGGCATAAAAACTATCCGTAAATTGAATACATCTGCCTTTTGTGATAAAGCGGGAGAAGAGAGCCGTATTGAAATCTCTATCAATCCCTTTTAATAATACACCTTCTATTTCATGTTTCTTTTCCAGTACTGCACTTTGTGTAGCAAAGGTTTGAACACTTAATACTTCGGGATTATTTTTCAGTAAGGAATAAACGGTATCGTTTTTACTAATTGCCGTTTCTTCTGCAACCAGTGATTTATCCAGGCTATATTGTTGTACCCTGATGTTGCCCCAGAACGAGAATATTTTTTGAGAGATGGTTTTCTGAAATCCATTTACAAAGCCAAGGGTAACTATCATTGCCGCTACACTGATGGTAGTAGCAATAACAGATAATTTAATCATGAATTTGGAAAAAGAAAACTGTTTTCCAAAGGCGAGTTTCCGTGCTATATAAAAGGAAGTGTTCAACTATAAAAGTAAAAAGTGAAAAATAATTAGTGAAATTAAGGAAACTATAACTTGCTATAAATACTATTCTTTCTTACGCTTTTTGTCTCTGTTTTTGAATATGGGTACTTTGTTTTCAGTACCACTTAATAAGCGAGAAATATTCTTCTGATGAGTAAATAGAATCATTGCGGCAACCAGTACAGCGAATATTCTATAGTATAATTCCTGTTCATTATAGATAAATAGAATCAGTACCATGAAAGCAAGGCCAGCTAAAATAGAACTCAGGGAAACGAAGCGAGTAAAATAAAGTACCAGTAAAAATACTCCAATGCACCTTAAAGCAACAGAAGGTTGCATAGCCAAAGCCATTCCAAGCAGTGTTGCAACACCTTTGCCACCTTTAAAATCTGCCCAGATAGGAAATATATGTCCAATTACAGAAGCAAGCCCTAAGCCAATCATGAAATTTGTACGACCAATACCTTCTATGCCATATTTTTCTGGCATAGTAACCCAGAGAGAAGTAGCGATTACCCCCTTTAATAAATCGACCACCATAACGATAGTGCCCCATTTTTTTCCTAAAACTCTAAAGGTATTGGTAGCACCGGCATTACCGCTGCCATAGTCCCTGATATCAATATTGAACAGCTTTTTGCTGATCCAAACAGATGTAGGAATAGACCCTATACAATAAGCTAAAATGATTAATAATAATTCCTTCATCCAACAGTCCTCTATTGTTGTAAGCGACAAATATATCTTTTAAGACTTTAAAAACCAAACCCTGTGAATAAACTAGATATTGGTCTTTTTTATGAACTGAAGGGCAATCCAACCGTTCTTTCTAAGAACTTTTTGTTGTTCCCAGCCTCTTTCTGTAAATAGCTTGTGTATGTCATGTTCGTCTTCTTCCAGTAATCCGCTGAGTAAAAGGAGTGCTCCAGTATCTCCTTGTTTAGCTAGAAATTCTACATTATCCTGAATAATATTCTTATTGATATTGGCAATCTGAATATCGAATTGCTGATTACATTCGGCTGTATCGCCTTTCTCGAGAACAATTTTCTCCGACTTATTTCTTTCCAGATTTTCTGCTGCGTTTTCTATACACCAGTTGTCATAATCAATAGCATAAGTTCTGCTTGCTCCCAATTTATCGGCCATTATGGCCAGTATCCCGGTACCTGTACCAAAGTCGAAAACTTCTTTTTCTGAGAAATCTATTTCGCTCATTAGTTTAAGTACTAGAAAAGTTGTAGCATGGTGACCAGTACCAAAACTCATCTTTGGGGTAATACGAATCTCATGGGTTACTCCTGGAATAGAATTGTGAAAGTCGGCAATTACTGCTACAAAATTATCTACAACCACAGGCTCGTAATTACTCTCCCAGAGTTGATTCCAATTTTGTTCCTGTATATGATTTACTTCAAAAGTGAAATGATGATTATTGGCTGTGTTTTTAAGGACAGCTTCATCAAAATGTTCTTCTTCTATGTATGCTTTTAGTGTATTCTCTTCTTCTGCAAAACCATCGAACCCAATATTGCATAGTGCTATAATAAGGCTTTCTTTTTCTATTTCATCTTTAAATGATAAGACAATTTCTTTGTGATTCATGCTGCGAAAATATCGTAACTGTTAGTTTTAAATTATAGTTGTGTGAAATAATACTATTTGTTTAATGTATTATTTTATTAATTTATATCGCCAGTGAATAATTGTTTCAGACTGAGTGATTTGCTGAAACTTGTTTTTTTCAAGAACTTTAAATGAAGCAATATTATTTTTTTCTGTAGCAGCTATTATTGACTTTACTTTTGGTTGTGTTTTGGCCCATTCTATTAATCTTGAAACGATTTCTGTCATATATCCTCTGTTCTGAAATTCATCATAAACACCATAACCTATTTCTATTTCTCCATTCTTATTTGGCTCACCAACAATACAAAAATCACCAATCATTTTCTGCTCTTCTTTAGCAATTGCAGCCCATAAAGTAGTATACAGATAATTCCTGTTATTGTTTGCTACTTTAGGTAATATGGTCTCTTCAAATGCTAAAATAAGTTCTTGAGGAATTTTTCTATTGCTTGGCAATATATTCAAGTCTTCTTCTAGAGAGTTGTCACACTTCAAGTATTTAATTAACTGTTCGTATGTTAATGGTATAAGAATTAGCCTTTCTGTTTCAATCATTTTATGTGCTCTTTTTTCTTTGTTATGGCATTTATTTAAACCGCAAGATTACGATTATATTATGCACAAAGATTTAGTTTATGTATACAGAATGTTATAAAATATTTTAAAACTAAATCATAGTTTTATGGAATAAAATCACTGATGTATCTCTATTGTACAGAGCTCTGGTATCATTTTATTTTATTAATCCGGTGATTAATCTGGAGTTATAGTATGTTGGTTTTAAATATAAACCATTATTTATTGAAGGATTTAAAACCGATAAAAATTACATATGAAAGCAGAAACTATATTACAGAGCAACCTATTGGACATCATATTTGAAAATAGAAACAAAGAATATGGTGCTTATCCACTTAGAAAATATTATTCCAACCGACTTTATCAAGCCATAACATTTATGTTAACTTTAGTAACATTTTTCAGTGTATTAATGAGCTGGGATAGTAGTACTAAGAAGTCAAATTGGCCTTTATGGGTATCAGACACTATTAGACTTACATCGCCCTTGGTAGATAAAGTAATAAGCCCAACTGAAAAAATAGTAAAGCCTAAAATTAAAACTTTATATGCAGGTGCCAGAACTAATGTGCAACAGATAGAACGTACTATCCCTCTAATTACCAGAGATACTACTATTGTTACAACTATTCCAGCTTTAATGGCTATAGATAAAGCAAAAGTTGGCTTATCAAACTCTATTGGCACTTTGGACAATAGTAATATAGATGACCAGACACAAACTGAAGGAAGAAATAGTGTTAAAGGAGAACAAAAAGTAGAACCTAGGGATGAAATAATGGATGAAGAATTTGTTGAAAAGTTACCCGAATTTCCAGGTGGCAAACCTGCATTGATGAGATATCTATTAAAAAACATCAATCAACCTACCGATCTTGAAGCTTCTGATAAACTGCAAGTAATAGCAGAGTTTGTAGTAAATAAAAATGGTGAAATAGAAAATGTTGTTATTACCAAACATACCAGAAAGGATTTGGAAGAAGATATAACGAAAGTAATCAGACAAATGCCACTTTGGAAACCAGGTATTCAGAATGGAAGAACCGTATCTGTTTACTTATCTTTGCCAATTACTTTTGTTGCAAATGAGAGTTATTAGTCATTCTTATTATTTTTGTTGCCTTCACATGGACAACGATTATAGATACAGACAACAAAAAGGATACAATAATATTCAAAGAATAAGAAGTATCACAATGGCAACAATATTATTGGGAATGGCTTTCCTTATGTTTGCTGCAGATAAACTAAACATAGAACAGATTATGGGAATGGATAAAGTTTTTAGATACTTTTTTGGGTTTATTTGTCTATTTTATGGAGGTTTTAGGTTGTACAGAGGAATAAATAATACTTTTTAATGCATTATTTCAAATTACTGAATATCAAGGGGGTAATTTCATTAATTATATCTATCATTGTTCTGTCATGTGGAGACAGCAATACAAAACGATATGAATCTGATTCTCCCAAAAGCGGTAGAATCAATATCAGTGTGGATGAAACATTCAAGCCTATTATAGAAGAAGAGTTAAAGTTATATCACGCTACTTTTCCCAATTCAAAAATTTTGGTAGAGTACAAATCTGAAGCAGATTGTTTTAGGGACTTAAAGTTGGATAACACTCGTATGGTAATTGTTGCAAAGGGATTAAGTGAAGAAGAGGCTAATTATTATAAATCTTATCTTACTTTTTTCCCTTCATTCCAGATAGTTGCATACGATGCTGTAGTGGTTTTGTTAAACTCAGAAAATTCAGACAGTACGTATACCATTAATAGATTGAGTGATATTCTTACTGGAAAATTGGATGTAACGGCAGTAATGGATGGGAAAAATGCAACTAGCACTGTTCGATTTTTGAATGACTCGGTAATGCATAAACAGCCGTTTGGTAAAAATGTGGTTTCAGCAGGAGGAAGTCAGGAAGTGATAGATTATGTAGCAAATAATAAGGGAGCTATTGGGTTTGTTGGTTCTAGCTGGATAGGAAATGTTTACGAACCAAAACAACAAGAATTGTTAAAGCACGTTAAACTTGCCTTAGTTGAATGTAAGACTTGTGAAGAAAAAGATATGTTTGCGAAGCCTTCTCAAGCTACCATTACATATATGCAATATCCATTGGCACGACCTTTGTTCTATATTTTGAAAGAGAATTACTCAGGTTTGGGTACAGGGTTTATAAATTTTATGGAACTGGAGCGAGGGCAGCTGATATTTAGAAGATCTTGTCTGGCACCTGCCAAAATGAATCTTTTAAAACGTTATACTAAGATAAAAGAAGAAGAGTAAATAACCGTTAATAATAAAAGTAAGATGAAAAAGAAGATCTTAATTATGGCTTTCAGCGTAGTATCTTTAGGGATACTGAACGCACAATCCATCAATGATGGTATTAAATTATTGCAATACGAGAAAAATGCTTCTGGTAAACAATTGTTCGAAAAATTATATCAGGCTAATCCAAAAGATCCTAAAACTATCTATTGGTATGGGCAGGCGTTTATTGAAAACGATGACGTTAAATCTGCATCCATTCTGTATAAAAAAGCCTTACAGGAAGGTATCAACGATCCATTTATCTGGATTGGTATTGGTCAAACAGATTTAATGTTAGGTGGTGATTTCCCTTCTTCAAAGCAACGATTCGAAGCAGCTATTACTGCTTCAATTGAAACAAAAGGGAAAAATAAAGGAAAGCCATCACCAGCAATTTTAAACGCTGTAGGTCATTCTATAACTACTGGCAATAATAAAATAGGAGATCCATTTTATGCTATAGAAAAGCTTAAACAAGCAGAAGAAATAGACCTTACGAATGCAGATATATTAATTAATGAAGGATTATGTTATATAAAAGCTGGTGGTGAATATGGCGGCGAAGCCGTAAAAGCATTTATGGAAGCTGCTTCCCGTGATCCTAAGAATCCATTAGCCATGTATCGTATAGGTAGAATATATCTAAGTCAAAACAATAAAGAACAGTTCGAGAAGTTCTTTAATGATGCAATTGCTATCGATGCTAAATTTCCACCTGTATATCTTTCTTTCTTCAATTATTACTCTGATAAAGAAGTAAATAAAGCAAAGTCTTACCTTGACCAGTATATAGCCGTAGCTGATGTGGATCCAAACAACGATTTTTATTTGGCAGATTATCTTTTCCGTGCAGGGAAATACTCAGAGTCCATAGCAAAAGCTCAGGAAATTGAAACAAAAGCAGGTCTTGTAGCAGTACCAAGATTAAATATATTGTATGCTTATGATTACGATAGATTGAACGATTCAGTTAAGGCAAAGTCTTATGCTGAGAAATTTTTCGCTTCAGCACCAGCCAGTAAAATCCAAACTTCTGATTACGAATTAGCAACTAAAGTATACAGTCGCATTCCTGGTTCAGATGATCAGTTAGCTGCTTTATTGCTAAATGCGATAAACCAGGATACATCAAAAACGAATAAACTGAACTATATTGGATTAGTTGCCGACAACTATGGGAAAATAAAGAATTATACAGAACAGTTTAAATGGCTTCAGAAATTAGTAGCTTTAAAAGGAACTTTAAGTGAGGTAGATTATTATAAATTATCGGCTGCAGGAGTTGCCGCTAAAGATTATGCAAATACAGTAGAGAT
>Ga0214192_1001618_pt1 | contig 12375 bp, 8 predicted proteins | sample TroBogEpilimnion_44_FD_153030 | JGI IMG/M metagenome (GOLD analysis project Ga0214192, IMG submission 153030) | Freshwater microbial communities from Trout Bog Lake, WI - 29JUL2008 epilimnion | ecosystem: Environmental > Aquatic > Freshwater > Lake > Epilimnion/Euphotic zone | place: Trout Bog... | reverse complement strand
TATCCCTCCATAGAAGATGCAAGGGCATGGTCACTTCCCAGGCATCCCCGCCGCTCAGAAAGCACTCCAAGGCGTACTGCTCATTGTTCCCGCCACGGTTGGATCCTTCTCCCACCAGCCAATCTGCGGGATAATCATAAGGAGAAAAGATATCGTGCACATGAACGATGACCCCGGGCTTCAGCGACGTAAGAACATGGATGAGCACGTATTCCACATCGTTCTGCACCTTGATGACGTGGCTGGTGTCGATGAACAAAACATCCCCGGCTTCCAGTTCCTTAAAGACGCTGAGCGGTATGTTCTCGACTCGCTCCTTCACGAACTCCCCGGGCAGGTTCACGTTCGACAGATGAGGCGAGGGATAGGGATCAATATAAGTAGCCTTGCAAGGATGTCCCTCGCTGGCATTTTGATGTAGGGCGGCCGCGCTGCAATTGGAACTGAAACCGCATCCTACTTCAATGTAGCGTTTGGGTTTGATATCGCGGAGCATTGAGTAGCAGATGGCGGAGTCGGTAACAGGGTAGGTTATATTCCAAGCCTGAATATTTCCCTTGCGGTTCTTGATGAATTCGTTGATTTCTCCTGCGTAACGGGCTTGCTTTTGAAGTAATTCGTCTGCTAGTGGAAGATTAAATTTGACGCCCGGCAAGTCCCTTTTCTGTTTCAGTTTTTCCAAATCCACTTCGCTTTGGATCGGAAAAGGATTATAAAAAACCTGCGGATAGATGGTGTATCCGGTCCTGTCCGCAATCTTGGGCTGCAGATACAAAGACCTGAGCAACCGGTTTAGGATGGGGGTGGGTATCCATGCAACCAAAAGATTGATTGATTTGAATATCAGATAACGCATCGTTTGATAATCGTTTGTACGGGCTTACGCTTGAAACGGCATCATATTACTACTGCGAGACAGCCAAAACGCAAGGAGTTTCACCGTTTTGGGGCACTTGGGATCATTTCCGTGCAATTACTTCGATTTCGAGTAATGGACGCAAGGTAATCATGGAGAGACGGAGGAACCTGAACCCTGTTTCACCCATGCCAAGGCGTGCGGAAAGATTGGCTGCAAACCGGTCGTAACCGTATCGGAGAGTTCGGATGCCCTGAATGTTGAAGCCGATCAGTGCCACCAGGTTACCAAGATTTTGCGCGTTCCAAGTATAAAGATGGTGGTTGGGCTCATCGGGACGGTATACACCATACCTTTTCTCTTTTTCCCAGGGAACATGCAGGATCAGCTTTCCCTCCGGTTTCAAAATACGAGAGAGTTCTTTCAGTGCATCTGCTGGCTGAAGGAGGTGTTCCAGGCAATGATGGCAGATTGCCAGGTCCACCGTGCCGGACGGTATTGGCTCCAAAGAAGTTACAAATTCAATCCCCATGGAGGTCACCCGCTCGCCAAGAAATTTGGAGGTGTCGCAGCCGATCCGCCTTGCGCATTGAAGTCGTCCCAGGTTCCAGCCTGCTCCAACCCCCAATTCGAAGACGGTTGATTTTGCTGTCAAAAGGGATTGGAATTTTTTGGCGCGTAGTCTCATTACCCATTCCAGCGCAGTAGGATGCAAGAGTCGCTTGGAATCGTGGTATTGGAGGCCGGAGGCTCCATGATACAAACCGGCGGCTGGATCACATGGCTCTGTCTGATGACTCATCGAGGTTTATTTTGAAGGAGCTCGGAGAGATTATCCACCACAAACCGCGGTTGGATGAACACCTTGAAGCCAACGTTTGCAAAATATTCAATATTGCACTGGTTGTAAGTTGAATTTAAACTGGTCTTCGATGAAAAATGTGCTGGATTTTGAGAAGCCCATATATGAGTTGCAGCAAAAATTGGATGAACTGAAACAGCATCCGGAAAAGCATTCAATGGCTGTCAGCTTTGAGGAAGAGATCGCCCAAATTGAGATCAAGATTGTTGAAACCAGCAAACAGATCTATTCAAATCTGACCGCATGGCAAAGGGTTCAACTGGCTCGACATACCCAGCGCCCTTTTTCGCTGGATTATCTGAAATCCACCTTCACTGATTTTCAAGAATTGCACGGGGATCGCCTTTTCGCGGATGACCAGGCTGTGGTGGGCGGTTTCGCCCGTTTGGCCGGTCATAAGGTCATGGTGATAGGCACACAAAAGGGGCGGGACACCAAGGAAAAGATCAAGCGCAACTTCGGGTCGGCACATCCCGAAGGATATCGGAAGGCCCTGCGTTTGATGAAAATGGCGGACAAATTCAATCTCCCCATTATTAGTTTGATCGACACTGCCGGAGCCTATCCCGGTATCGGGGCGGAGGAACGTCACATCGCCGAGGCCATTGCCGTGAATCTGCGGGAAATGATGTTGCTGACCGTGCCTAGTATCGCCGTGGTGATTGGGGAAGGTGGTTCAGGAGGAGCGCTGGGGATCGGAGTTGCGGACAGGGTTTTGATTATGGAAAATGCGTATTACTCTGTCATCAGCCCGGAAGGCTGTGCCTCCATCCTTTGGAAAGATCGCACCGCCGCGTCGAAAGCCGCCGAGGCCCTGAAGATCACTGCCCGCGATCTTTTGGAGCTTAAATTGGTCGATGAAGTGATACCGGAACCGCTGGGCGGGGCCCACAAGGACAAAGCAACCACCGCGGCCACATTGCACAATTATTTGCTGCGGAATTTGTTGGAGTTACAAAAAATTCCTACCGACAATCTACTCAAAGCCCGCTATGACCGATTTAGGGCTCACGGCCATTTTCAGGAAAAACAACCCGTTCTGGCTCACGTGGAGTAATACACGGCACGAGGAAAACGCCTGAGATGAGTCTATATCCCATTACGTTTCATCCCCTCTACAAGGAGCGAATCTGGGGGGGGCGCAGTTTGGAACGGCTTTACAACAAGCAATTGCCCCCAAATGTTCCCATTGGTGAATCCTGGGAAATTTCGGATCGCCCGGGTGATTCCAACGTTATTGCCAACGGTCCGCTGGCAGGAAAGGATTTGCACTGGCTGATGGAGAATCACCGCATTGAATTGCTGGGCAAGGCAGGGGAATCGCGGGAGCGTTTTCCTTTGTTGATCAAAATTTTGGATGCCCAGGACACGCTCTCGCTTCAGGTTCACCCCCCTGCCTCCAAAGCATCAGCCATGGGTGGCGAGCCCAAGACAGAAATGTGGTACGTGGCTGAAAGCACGCCCGATGCGCAACTTTATGTGGGCTTGAAGAAGGGTGTTACCCGGCAGGAATTCGCTGCGAAGATTTCGGATGGAACTGTTGCGGATTGTTTCCATCAAATACACGTCAAGAAGGATGACGTGATGTTTCTGCCGAGTGGAAGAGTCCACGCCCTGGGGGCTGGCAGTGTGATTTTCGAAATTCAACAGAACTCGGATACCACCTATCGGGTGTTTGATTGGAATCGGGTGGGCTTGGACGGAAAACCGCGCGAGCTTCATATACCGCAGTCGCTTGAGAGCATTGATTTTGAGGATTTTGAACCCAGGCTCATCCATAGCATTTACTCCAGAAATGCAGTGCTCCGGGTGCGCTTTCTCGTGGATGATCCCTTGTTTAGGGTGGACGCATGTCAGGTAAATCGGGGGGAACGATTCTATTTGCGAAGTGATGGGGCTCAAATATTGGGAGTTCTCAAGGGGACCATGGAGGTTCAGCATAATACCGATATCTTGGAGGTTAATGCCGGACAATTTGTTCTCCTTCCGGCAAGCCTCGAAAAAGTGACCATCATTGCAAAAAAGCAGATTGAATTTTTACATGTGCAAGTGCGCTGATTTAGCCGACCATTTTCCTCTCATTCTTTCTTTAATCCCGCGGGACAATCTTTTTTTCGAAATCGACTTTACAATTTACTTCCCCTGATCTGCTATTTGGGTTAGCATGATTCAGTAGTTTTAATAAAAGAAAGTCGGATTTTAAAAGAAAGATTCATTATGCCCCACACTGGTGGAGGCGGCTCCTATCCCGCAGGCTTAAGGGATCAGGATACCGCAGTTTGGCAGAAAGCGCAGCAAATGCTTTTGTCTTGTCGATTTGACAGGGCAATTCACAATTATAGGGAAATCACCCGCACCACTCCTGATTATGCCTCCCTATGGTTCGAAACCGGGATGGCTGCAGCAGGAAATTTGGAATTCAACCTTTCGCGTGCCTGCCTTGATATGTCGGCATCCCTGGCTTCGAATGATGCCTCCCTGCTGCTTTTGATTGGAGAGCAGTTCCAAAAGATCCGCATGTCTTCGAAAGCTCGGGAATGCGCTGAAAAAGCCGTCGAGGCGGATCCCAAAAACATCCACTGCAGGTTAACCCTGGCATCCTATTTTGAGAGAGAGCGTCGACTGTCTGACGCATGGGAATGTGTTGAGACATCCCTTCACATGCAACCGGAGAATTCCGGCGCCAAATATTACCGCGCTTTCCTGCTTCATCGCCGGGGTAAAAATTGTGAATCAGAGTTAGCTTTGCGTGAGCTCCTCAAGAAACCTGCCTTGGATCCTGCCACTCGTCAGAGCGCCAATCATCTTCTCGGCGTCGTTTTGGATGCCATGGGGAACACCCCTGATGCGATGGAATTTTTCAAAATTTCGAAATCCCTCCTTCGGGCCACTCCCCAAGCAACTTCACTCAAGCGGACCTACGAGACCGGGGCGCGCCAGCGGAAGGAGCTTCTGGCCAGCCTGAGTTCAGAGCAGATTCTTCAATGGCAGCGAGAAGCTTTGGGTGAAACAAATTACGAACTGGCTTTTTTAGGGGGACATCCCCGCAGCGGAACCACGCTTATTGAACAGGTGCTTGGCGCGCATCCCGAAGTCATCGCCTTCGATGAGCCGGAAGCCTTCACCATGGAGATACTCAACGCGGTCTGTCCTCCGGGGCAGAGTGCGAGCATGACTTTCAACACGCTCCAAAGTCTGAGTACCGGGTATCGAAACGAAATCAAGGGAAGATATTTCAAGAGTCTCTTGCGCGAAGTCAGTGGTGGAATTAAAGGACGTCTGCTATTGGACAAAAATCCATCCCCCACTTCGGCCCTGTTTCTATGGCTCAGATTGTTTCCGGGAATCAAGGTGATCATGCCTCTTCGGGATCCCCGGGATGTCGTGATCAGCTGCTACCAGCAAAACCTCGGGTTGACCTCGGCCAATGTCAATTTTTTGACCTTGGAAGACACAGTTCAGCATTACTGCGATTTGATGGATGTCTGGCTCAGAGTCAAGTCGCTCGGCGGCTTCGAATGGATTGAAACCCGGTATGAAAATATGGTGGCGGAGCCTGAGAAGGAGGGGCTAAGGGTGACGGAATTCCTCGGTCGTGATTGGAATCCAGTGCAGTCCCGCTTTTACGAATCCGCGAGGGACAAGTTTGTCTTCGCCCCAACTTATCATGATGTGACCCAACCTGTTCATCAGCGCTCCGTGGGCAGATGGCAGGCCTATTCTGAATATCTCAAGCCATGCCTCGCCAAGTTGGAACCCTATTGCCAGGCGCTGGGTTATGGTTTGGAGTATAATTCCTCCGCGTTCCAAGTCAGCCGGTAATAGCTCAGCAGGGTGGGGCGAACATTGGCGATGTCAGATCGAATGGCGGCGTAGGAGCGCGGGCTGACTGTATAAATCAGCGGCATTTGTTCGTTCATGATAGCCTGAACTTCGTCGAATTGTTTTTTTCGTTCTGAAAAATCCAGCGTTTTCGCAACCGAATCCATGAGCTCATCGATACGCGCTTCCCACGGGGTGGATGGCGATTTCTCCATGGGAAACCATTGGTGCGTAAAGCCATCTGATTTCAGGACATTCATGTTGTTGACCGGATCGCTTCCCGGCATGGTCAGTCCCATTAAAATACATTCATAATCAAAAGAATTATCAATGCGATCCACCAAGCTGTTGAACTCGATGGGTTGATAGTTTGCCTTGATGCCCAGCTTTTTGAGATCACCCACGATAAGCTGACCCGCCTGTTCCCGGATGGGATTCCCGGTGTTTGTGTTCAGGGAAAACTCAATGATATTGCCCTCGGAATCCTCGAGGTATCCATCAGCATTGGTTTTCTTAAAACCCAGCTCTGCCAATAATGCCTTGGCTTTTTCAATGTTCTGAGCATAGGAAACCAGATTGGTGTTCAGCCATTTTTTCTTGGCACCATTGATAAACCCATAATTTTCGACGGCCCTTCCGTGATAGACCGATTTGATGATGCTTTGACGATCCAGAGCGTAGGCCATCGCCTGGCGGAACCGGACGTCGCGGAAAAGAGCCAGCTTTCTTGCTTCCACATAGGGCTTCCCTGTTTTGGGGTTGCTGTTGGTATTTTGGTTGAACCAAAAGAAGGATGCCTCAGGTGCTGTTCCAAGATCCAGAAACTGGAATTTGGCGGTTTTTGACTTCTCTTCATACCGCTCGACCTCGTCGGGAAGCACCCGTTCATTGACGTCGCATTCGTGTTGCAGGAATTGAAGCGAAACAGCGTGCTGATCGGGTACCACTGTGAATAAAACCGAATCAAAATAGGGAAGTCTCTGTCCTTTTTTATCCGTCTCCAGGAAATAAGGATTCCGGACGATGAGCGTGGATTGCCCCGATTTGCATGACTTCAATTTATAAGGACCGTTGCATACGATTTCCTCAGGACTCCCGGTCACTCCATAAGCCGATCGGAAATTCTTGGCTTTAACAGATTCCTCCAATACATGTTTGGGGATGATGGGTACGGAGGCAAAGGTCTCCAGCATCGCGGCGTATACTTCCGGGGTCACCACTTTCACGGTGAGATCATCCACTTTGCTTATTTCAAATTGTTTGCCGCTGATCTTATAAAGGGATTCATTGGCATTGGGAATGTCTGGATTGTATATGACATCCTTCCAGGTAAATACCACATCGTCTGCCGTAAGAGGTTTTCCATCGCTCCAAAACAGGTTTGAGCGAAGGTGGAAGGTCCATGTTTTCTGGTCTGCTGCGACTTCCCAGGAATGGGCCAGGCCGGGCTTCGGCTCTGCTGAAGCCAAATCAAAGTTTACCAGACCCCAGAAAAGAAGCCGGATCACATCATCAGAGCTGCTCTCGTTTTGTGTGATGGGGTTGAATGTTTTTGGATCCCCGAAATTGGAGATCACAGCTCGGCCGCCCGGTATGCCGGGCTCGCAATCCACAACGCAGGGCGGTTGGGGCAGGGGAATGGCGGTCGTTTGCGTGGAGTCCGGTTTGTTTTCCACCGTGGAGGAACCCTTTCCGCATCCTGTGAGGAATCCCAGCGGGATGGCGAGCATGAGAAATGAAATCAATACATTCTTTACGGGGCGTATTTGGAATGGAGCCATCATTTTTTGTAATTCAATTTTAAAACAAGTGGAAGCCGGATCACGATTGAAATTTTAGAACAGGCTCTTGAAAGTGTTTCCGAGACCCTGAAGGATTCCGCCCTGATCGTTGGGGCTGTAATATTCATTGTGGGTTACTTTGCCCAGATTGATTTGCATTAGAATCCCCACAGACTCGGCACCTCGCTGATGAGTCCTGAGAGCATCGATTCCAAACCCGCAGTCCATCAGAATCTGCCATGCACCACTGGGCGATTTATATCCGATACCTCCGCCCACACCTGAGTTGAGGCTCCCCTGCTGATGCAGCCCTGAGAGATAGCTCATTACCGATGTGCTGGCCACCGCAGTGATGGACCAACGTTTTGCGGCATCGATGGGAACCGTATAACTGGTGTTGAGCAAAGCGAAGCGTGTGGCGCTTAATTCCTGGTAATAATAACCCGGAAGAATCAAGGGAAACTCGGATGCCAGCGGCAGGAATCCGCCCAGGCGATATGCACTGAAGCGATCGGTGCTCAGACTGGTACCGCCGGTCACGCTGATGGTGAGATTCTGCTTGGACTCCTCGAAAGTGTAGGCCAGCAGGGCGCGAGCCCAGAATAAATGGGATTCCGAGCGGACAGACCGGTCATCCTTGAATCCGTAATAACATGGATTCAAGCGGAACTGCCCCTCGTACCAGACCGAAAGCTCCATTGCCAACTCGGGAGACAAAACGGGTTCCATTCCGCCATAACGAAAACCAGTCCTTACGTTGAAGCTGCTTTGATCTTGTGGCAATTTGAAGTTGCTGGCTGTGTCATCACGGAAGTAGTCGGCAAAGTGGTATTCCCCGCGGAGGACGCCGTTCAGCGGGATCATGTCTCCGGGATTAAAAAGGTGGTAAAGGCTTGTTGAGGGGGTGATGCCGTTTCCACTGAAGGATTCGCTTTTATAATATTTGCCCCTTCGAAGTTCATAATAACTGTCGGCAAAACCTCCTCCGGCCAGTCCAAATCCTACATCCGTCGTGGGACCTAAAAGGTTCTTCACACCCAGTTCTGAATCCAAGTAAACCGGCGCCACGGCCAAACGCAGAGTCAGGTTGGTGTTGTCTAAAAAGTTGGGTTTATTGTGGTAATAAAACGCATACGCGGAAATGGGGGAAGAACCCTGGATGGCTTGGTTGTAACCAAACTGAATCAGCTCACGACGCTCAGGGTCGATTTGGGCTTGCAATACCCCGGCTGGGAGAACCGCTGACAGGGTCGCCAGAAGCCACCACTTTTTGTTACGTTTCACAATGGAGTGATAACCCAGTTGCTGCGTGTGCGGCAAGGATGTTATATTTTTGTTTCATTTTGGTTAAAGAGCATCACATCCTGGTGAACGATCGTTTCGGTCACCTTGCATAGCGTCGAATGGCTGAACTCCACCACGATGCAAGTGAACTCGACGGGCGTAACCAGGCTTGCCGGTGCATCCAGGACATCACCTCTGCATCCGACATGATGAGTACTTTTTCGGTTTTGGATAGTGCATCCGGTCCTTCCAGAAGCAGTTTTTCACCCAAGCCCTTAACCTCCTCTTTTCCTGCCCCGATCTTTTTCAGGTCCTCCGCGTAGGAGGGATTCAATTGTTTTTCACGCAACAAGGAAACATGCACCGCGTTCAGGTAAGGATCGAGAGTGATCTCCGTCAATCCGTTGTCATGGGGATGCCGCACTGTGGTCGAGGCATCTTCGAACGCAGCCATCCGAACGCGCATGGTGTCCAGCACCGGAGTTTGACCGGTTTCCTCCGGGGTCAGAAACAACCCAAGGCTGCGAGCGTGCCAGCCCCAACTGCTCCGGCTCGTGAACACACTAATCGGGATCGCAAGCACCATTCCGCTGAAAACGGGTATGAACCAGGCAAACATGGCCGGTTGCAGCATCCAGACCAATCCCCCCCAAATCAGTCCGACCAGTGTGTGTCCCCAGTGACGTTTAAAGGCGTAAAGCCAGGTTGTCCCGTCGGATTCCCGGTTCTGTGATCCCCAACTCACACTCATTCCCAAGACAATCGTGGTTACAAAACGCAGGTGCCAGAGCATTTGGAGAGGCGCGTGAAGAGTGGAGAATGCGGTTTCTAAAACCGTGCTGACGATGGCGCTGGGAAGACCGCCAAAACTCCGTTGACGATCAAAATCACGGGCAAGGTCCAGAATGGCCAGGACTTTCGGCAGCATCAGGACACTCATGCAAATGATGAAAAGCATAAAAGCATGTTCCGATCCGCTCAGGTTCAGGCTTTTCGTCCAGCTATGAACGGTAATGTCGGACAAACCTGTAAATCGTTTGTAGGCCCACATCCAGTTGAATGTAACCAGGAAAAGGAACCAAAGGGGGCCGGCCAGGTATCCGAAAATTCCCAGCAAAAGATGCAATCGACTGATGCCCTTTAGTCCCTGGGCGAGCAGCAGCATCCCGTGTTGCAGATTGCCCTGGCACCAGCGACGATCCCGCTGTGCGTTTTCAATGAGCCCCTGTGGCGCTTCCTCGTAACTTCCCTCCAGATCATAAGCTAACCAGACCTGCCAGTTTTCCTTCAACAAAAGGGCAGCCTCCACGAAATCGTGGCTTAAGATTTGACCGCCAAAGGGCTTTCTTCCCGGGAGCTTGGGGAGGTCGCAGTATTGCATGAAGGGCTCGGTGCGGATGATGGCATTGTGCCCCCAGTAATTCCCAAATCCCTGGGACCAGAAGTTCAACCCCTCGATGAAAATGGGTGCGTAAAAACGGTTGGCGAATTGTTGGATTCGTCCAAAGAGCGATTCCGCGTTTACCAATGCCGGAACCGTCTGGATCAAACCCACGTCCTCGTTGGCTTCCATTAATTTGACCAGATCCACCAGCGTTGAACCGGTCATCACACTGTCTGCATCCAGCACAATAAAATAACGATACTGACGTCCCCAATTATTCAGGAAATCCTGAACGTTTCCGCGTTTCTTGCCTTCGTTAAAAGTGCGTCGCCGATAGTAAATTCTACCCAGAGCCCCCAATTCGCTGATGACTTCGTACCATCGACGTTCCTCCTCCACCCAGCGGTCGGGATTGGTGGAATCACTTAAAATGAAAAAGTCGAACCGCCCGATTTCACCCGTGCGCTCCAACGACTCATAAGTCGCCCTCAATCCCTCATAAATGCGCTGCACCTCCTCATTGTAAACCGGCATGATGATGGCTGTGCTCGTGCCGCTGAGGGATCGGTTTTTGTATTCCGCCCGACTCGTGATGCCGTCCCTGACACCAAACAACCTTAGAAAAAAACCGCAAATGGCATTGGTGCAACCGACGGCGGCAATAAAAAAGAGAATGACAAAAAGGGTCAGAAGAAAGGTTCTGGAAATCGACCACTCGCTGCGCCACAGGAGATCAGCGAACAACATCGAAACCACCCCGGTCATCAGGACCGCACAAGAATAGATTAAGAAAACCCGCAAACCCCAGGATGCGGTGGGTCGCATTCTGCGAGTGCTCCAGGAGGGCCCTTGATCCGACATCCCTGTTTGCGGTGATGGAGTTGTCGAGTTCATGGGCTATCAATGCGTCAAAAGAAACAGGAGTATCAGCACCAATCCAAAGCCACCCCAGACCAGCAACATTCTGCCGTAAGGAAGCATGGCTATATTCGTGAGTGTGGTGATGGGGCCAAGGTGCAATGGGCGTGGAGTCATTTTGACCACCTGGAAATCGGGTCCGGCCATGAGATAGGCGTTTCGCATGGCTGCGACGAATTCTTCCGGCCAGGGACCAGGACGTAGAAATTGATCCTGCCAGTGACCCGGCATGTCTGCGAGCAGAAGCGCGAGTCGTCCACGAGTGGAGAGTCGTTGGTCGGCTCCGGTGGGAGCTTCCTGGAGCACCTGGGCAAACCATTCCGTCACCAACCGATCCATCTCCTCTGCTGCAATCTCTGTCGCAGTGCGGTGGGTTTCGCCAGGCGCCCGTTTCATTGCGCGCTTGAGAACGTGAATGACCAGGCGTCCCAGCAGCACCTTGTTTCGAACGCGCATGGCGTGAAAGTAGCTTTCCACCTTGTTATAGGCGGCATTCCATTCGTCCAGTGAGCGACCGGCCATTTTGCCCGGTTGCTCATCGGCATCCATATCTGGGATCAGGGAGGACTCCAGTGATAGGTCCATGTTTCGGTTAAAATTTCCTCGCCATTTTTTAAACTGCAACGGAGATCCACCGGATTCAGGTTTCCTGGCTTGGGTTCCATTTTGAAGATGGCACGGTAAACACCGGGGGTTGGAAGCTTGAACGTTTGCGTCTCCACAATTGTGCCATTGTCGCTGCAACTGGTGATAGCCGCCGGGAATGTTTTTTCGTCCAGCGCAGTCAGTTTGGGCCCTGAAAAGTCGACGACGAACTGGCGGCGTCTGGTTAATTCACGCGGGTCGGCCCCAATCCGGGTTGCGATGGCTCGGTTTGGGGAAATGCGGCGATCGATATCCTTGGTCCAGTACTGGGTATAACCAAAATGAAACGGTTTCAATGGGAGCGGTTTAGTTTTGGGATCCCAGTACGCAACGATATTATCCAATCCTTCATAGGTTGTGCTCAATTCCACCAGGTGCACAGATCCCTCTCCCCAATGTCCTTTGGGTTCAATCCAAACACTGGGCACCGAGTCGTAAGAATTGAAAATATCCTGATAATCTGCAAAGTCCCGACTTCTTTGCATCAGGCCGAATCCACGGATATCGCGGGTATCAAATTGCTGGTGACTCATCCTCGCGGCGTTGTTCAGCGGACGCCAGAGAATTTCACCGTTCTGCATACGCATGAGCAAGCCATCGCTATCATGAACTTCAGGCCGGTAATCGTCGAATTTGCGTTCTGAGTTTTTGCCAAACCAAAACATGCTGGTCAACGGGGCCATGCCGATTGTAACCAATGGTTTTTTCTCCGCATCCACGGCATGAATGAGATTATCTGGCCTCAGGTAAATCACCGCATCAATATCCGCCACCGTATTTTCCCCGGGTTTGATCTGAAATTCATAGGCACCCACGAGACTCA